>Ga0326597_10000446_pt1 | contig 73865 bp, 69 predicted proteins | sample RVTome_12_FD_203789 | JGI IMG/M metagenome (GOLD analysis project Ga0326597, IMG submission 203789) | Soil microbial communities from uranium-contaminated site in the Upper Colorado River Basin, Wyoming, United States - RVT100D185 | ecosystem: Environmental > Terrestrial > Soil > Contaminated >...
CGCCGACAACCGGCCCAAGGCGCGCGCCCCGCCGCCCGCCGCTTCGCCGACCGCTGGGAGCCAACCTACGCTCCGGCCGTCGCCTGCCTCAGGAACGACCTCGACGAGCTGCTGACCTGCTTTCGTTACAAGACGCTGGAAGAGCGAAAGCGCGTGCGCACCACCAATGCCATCGAGCGCCGCTTCCGCGAGGTCAGGCGCCGCACCCGGCCGATGGGCGTCTTCCAGGACCGGACCTCGATGGACCGCATCCTCTTCGCCGTCTTCACCCACGAAAACGCCACCCAGGGAGTCCCCACCCTCTTCTCCCTGACACAAACCTTTTGACGTTACCGCTCCGCCGCCTGAGCGACTGCTGGGGACCTGTGATTGCCGGTGCCGGCCACTGGCCGTCGTACGGGCAAGCGCCGGCAGTGCGCGCTAGTCGTTCGGAGCGACGATAATTCTGCCCCGGCCGCGCTTGACGATATAGCCGCCGCGCGGCAGGGACTTGATCTTTCCCGTACGGATCAGCTGCATCAGGGTTTCGGCGATCGCCGCGGCCGTCCTGTCCTTTGCTCCGCAGGCCGTGTCCCGTGCCCGCCCATTATACCACTCCGCAAATGCCTCGGTGCCGATGACATCACCCACGGATCGGCGCAACGCGTTCAGCTTGCGGATTTGCATCTTTGTCAGTGTTGTCTCGTCGACCTCAAGCTTGCGAGCCATGGGGATTCTCCGACTGGAAAACGGCGGACAGCAACGCCTTGCCGCGGGCCGTCGAGCTTGAATAACGGCGGACGCGCCTGCGCGGGTCTTGCCGCCGCCCAGGCAGCACAGGCGTCCAGCCGCCGGCACCCACCGAACGATTTCGCGCCTCTTTCGTTCCCGGCACGGCGAGCCTTGGTCGGCGGTGCCGGTCACCGCGGCCGCGACGTGGACGGGATCGCCGCGAGGGCAATTATATACTTGACATAGTGACCGTCCATCCCCATATTCTACTTAACGACAGGGGACGCCGCCATGTTCGATCTGACAAATCCGATTTTCAGCGACGATGACAAGGCTCGCGAGCACCTTGAAAGCATCATGTGGCCGGACGGCCCGTACTGCCCGCATTGTGGCGAAGCCGAGAAAATAACGAAGCTGAAAGGCAAGTCGCATCGGCCTGGCCTTCATCAATGCAATTCCTGTCACGGCCATTTCACCGTCACCGTCGGCACGGTGCTTGAGCGCTCCAAGATACCGCTCCGCAAGTGGGTGCTCGGCTTCCATCTGATGAGCGCGAGCAAGAAGGGCATCAGCGCCCACCAGCTCCATCGGATGCTCGGCATCACCTACAAGTCGGCGTGGTTCATGGCCCATCGCATCCGCGAAGCCTTGAAGCCCGCCGCCGACGCCAGCCCGCTAGGCGGCCCCGGCAAGATCGTCGAGATCGACGAGACCTACATCGGCGGCAAAGAGAAGAACAAGCACCGCTCGCGCCGTCACAGTGGTGTCGGTGGCGTCGGCAAGGCCATCGTCCACACCCTGGTCGAGCGCGGCGGCCCCGTCCGCTCGCGCCGCGTCGCCAACGTCAATTCCAAGACGCTGCGCCCGATCCTCGTCTCACAAGTCAGCCGCAAGTCAACCCTGATGACCGACGACGGCGGCCAGAACCGGGTCTTGGGCCGTGAGTTCGCCCGCCACGAGTCGGTCAATCACTCGATCGAAGAATACGTGCGCGGCGACGCCCATGTGAACACGGCAGAGAATTACTTCTCGATCCTCAAGCGCGGCATCGTCGGTGTCTATCACCATGTCAGCGAGGCTCACTTGCACCGCTACACCACCGAGTTCGATTTCCGCTACAGCCACCGCTCGGGCCTCGGCTACGACGACAGCGCCCGCACCTTGGCCGCCCTCAAGGGCATCGCCGGCAAGCGCCTGACCTACCGGCGGCCTCGCGAAGCCCGTTACGTTTAAACAGAAGGCGCGGGCTTTTATGCGTTGGAGAGCGAAGCGTCGTTCTCGTTGACCGCCAAAAGCTGGTATTGCCGCCCCTCGAAGCGCCGGAAATTCTGAAGCCAACGATGCGTGCGGGGAATCTCGTATTTCTCTGCCTCGTCGCCGTAAACCATCTCCTGCGCCGCGTTCCATGACGCGATCAGAAGCGCATGATAGGCTGGCTCCTCCTCTGCCGAGCATCGGTGGATTCGGGCATCTGCCTCGACAACACTCCTTTCGCCGCTCTCGACTTCCGCCAGCAATTCAAAATACCGACGCTTCATGAGGGAATGCGCGCGGGCGCGATTCGAGAGATCAAATGTCAAGTCGAGCGCGCCCAAGATCGCCGCGAAGGCAGCGAATGCCGACGGCAATAGGGCAAGGTCAGTGATCTCCATTGCCACTGAAGCCACCGCGCCAGCGCCAAATGCGATGACGCCAAACATGAACCAGCGATGCACCGTATCCAGGAATGCCTCTCGCGCGGCGTGATAACGCGCGTTCATCAGGCATTTGATTTGAACACCCCTTATGGTCTGGGCGGGCGCGGCGGTGGATGCCGGACGTTGTTGTCCGGCTGTTCCTTCGGAGGCGGGCGAGTCGGCGGGCGCGGCGTCGGCCTTGGCGGCGGCGTCGGACGCGGTGGTGGGCGGGGCGGTCGTAACGGAGGCCTTGCCATTATCCGAATCGTTTCGTTGGTCACTCATAGGATTCCCCATAACCTCAACCAGCGCAAATGATATTATTCACTTGTTCAACCCTTGTGGCATGCCGCACGAGAACTCGATCTTTGATGTTTTTTCTTGCCTGTCATCTCCGTATGCGGCTTCGGCGGTGTGTTAAGCAGGCGCTTCAGCCCGGCATCTCGCCGCGCCGCGATCTCCGCCTCGCTGTAGTCCAGCTCCAGCAGAGCCGCTACATTCACGGACGGTTGAGCCCGCTTCGATTTTCGCTTGGATGCCTTCGCCATGCTGAAACTATACCTTGCCCATTTCCCACATGAGCCCGAATCTGCCACCGGGTTCTACGAAGCGTTGGGCCGCAACGTTGTCCTATGGGGCCGCATGGAGCACATCATCGACAATACCATGTTGCGAATCTTGAGCCACCCTGACTGCAAGACCAAGTTGCCAAAGGAAGGAATGCCGGCGTCATTCAAAAGGAAAATGCAACTCTGGAAGCGGATGTTCAAGAATGAAACCTTCCTCGCCAAGCACTTCCCGCGCGCCTTGGGTTTCGCGGCCGACGTGAGCGGCCTTCGGCACAAACGAAACGACTTCATACACGCGATGATAGGCAGGTTCGAGGCCGGACAAAATGCCGGGGCCAAGGCGGATCGATTTACCCACAAGCCGGAGGCCACCTACATCACCGAATTCCGCCTGCTGGCATCGGAACTCGACAAGCTGCAAGACGAGACCGCCAAGCTGCTAGATTACCTATACCCGATCGGCCTTGGCGTTAGCGCCGTACTCTGGAACAAACGAATTGAACAAGATGTGCCGCCAGCTGGATAGGCGGCCATTCGTGAATGTCGTCGCCAAGGCCAGTTTCCGCCGCCAGCGCCTGGTCAGCGGCTTCGCACTCCGCAGAGCCGTTCGAATACAGGGCAAGCCAATGGGCAACGACCTCGATATCCTCGAAGGTCAAGCCGTCCGGAACGGCAACACTCCCCTGCTTTTCTAGTTCTGGCATGGCGAATCACACTATGTCAAGTATATGATTGCCGCCGCGAGGGGGCACCGGCTGTCACTGAGACGAAATGACATCGGCCGTTGCGCCGCGATCGATAGTGACAAGCGGTCCGGCGCTAACTCATAATGGCCATCCGAGATTGGCTGTCGCCAATCCGAGCGGGATCCGTTGGAGACCTGCCGCCTGGATCCCGGTTTCGTCAGGGTGCCGCCCCACACGCGAAGCGGCCGCCGCAATCCTGGCGAGGCGTTGATTCGGGCGAACGCTCCGAAGCGGTGATAATGGGAGGAAGGGCTGATGAGAAAACTGGGTGTTCTGCTGGCGTCGGCGATCATCGTGGCCTTCGGTGTGGTCACCGCGGTCTCGGCCGCGGAGTTGACCAAGACGCATGTCAAGGTCATCGGCAACTACAGCACCGTTGCCCACGTCGCCAAGGTCGAGCAGAAGTTCTGGGGCGAGACGATCCCGAAGATGGGCAAGGGGCGGATCACCGCCGACTACGCGCATCAGGACCTGATGGGGGTCAAGGACTTCCAGGTTCTGCGCCTGATCAAGCTGGGCGTGACCGACTTCGGGGTCAGCGACATCTCCAAGATGGCCGGCGACGATCCGGTCTTCGAGGGCTGCGACCTGGCCGGCCTGGCGCTCGACATCCAGACCGCGCGCAAGGTCTGCAACGCCTGGAAGCCGGTGATGAACCGGGTGATGGGCGAAAAGTTCAACGCCAAGCTCTTGGCCCTCGGCACCAATCCGCCGCAGGTCTTCTGGTGCCGCGACAAGGTCTCCGGCATCGCCGACATGCAGGGCAAGAAGATCCGCGTCTTCAACAAGACCATGTCCGACTTCGTCAAGGCGCTGGGCGGGACCTCGATCAGCATGGCCTTCGGCGAGGTGGTGCCGGCGCTGCAGCGCGGCGTCGTCGACTGCGCCGTTACCGGCACGACCAGCGGCAATTCCGCCGGCTGGCCGGAGGTCACCACCCACATCCTGCCGATGTACCTGGGCTGGAGCATCAACTTCCAGGCCGTCAACCTGAATTCTTGGAAGCGCTTCGCGCCGGACGTGCAGAAGTTCTTCGACAAGACCTTCGCCATTCTTGAGGACGATATGTGGGCGACGGTCGGCCAGTCGGCGGCCGAGGCCGACAACTGCAACACCGGCAAGGACCCCTGCAACTTCGGCCGCAAGGCCAACATGACCATCGTCACGGTCAGCGAGGCCGACAAGCAGGCGCACAAGAAGCTGATGCAGGACGTGGTGCTGGTTGAGTGGGGCAAGCGCTGCGGCAAGGCCTGCGCCGAGGAGTGGAACCAGACGGTCGGTCCGGTGGTCGACCTGAAGATCCCGCTCGACAAGCTGTAAACGACGGCGGCGTCCGCCGGCAGGCGCGGGACGGCTTGCGCCTGCGGCGGCGCCCATGTACTGAGAGTCGGGTATGGATCGCCTGCTCGATTACGCGCGGGTGCTGTCTCGCGTGGGTGCCTGGTTCGGCGGCGGCTTGCTGATTATCGCCGCCTTCGTGATCGGCGTCGACGTCGTCATCCGCAAGCTGTTCAACCTGACGATCGGCGGCGCCGACGAGCTCTCGGGTTATGCGCTGGCGATCGGCAGCGCGTGGTCGTTTGCCTTCGCGCTGGGCGAGCGAGCGCATGTCCGCATCGATTCGCTGTACGCCGTGCTGCCGACCAGGCTCTGCGCCATCCTCGACATCCTGGGCCTGTCGATCCTGGTGCTCTTCTTCGCCATGGTGACCTATTTCGGCTATGGCGTGCTCGGCAACACCATCGCCTTCGATGCGCATTCGATGTCGCCGATCGCGACGCCGCTGATCTACCCGCAAAGCCTCTGGGTCGCCGGCCTCAGCCTCTTCGTGGCCGTCGCCGCGCTGCTGTTGATCCGGGCCTGCGTCGCGTTCGTCACCGGCGACATCGCCACGGTCAGGCGCCTCGTCGGCTCGCGCAGCGCCACGCAGGAGATCGAGCAGGAGCTCAAGGGCGCCGAGGCCCGGCGCCGCATGGAGAGCGGCGGATGATCTGGGTTACCGTCGGTATCCTGCTCGGCCTGCTGGCGCTCAGCATCCCGGTCTCGGCGGTGCTGGGCACGGTCGGCTTCGTGCTCGACCAGGTCTACTACGGCGGCCGCATCTACCCGGCGATCGGCGAGATCTCCTGGGGCGTCTCGATCGACGTCATCCTGGTGGCGGTGCCGCTTTTCATCCTGCTGGGCGAGGTGCTGCTCCGGGCCGGCATCGCCGAGCGCATGTACGAAGCCATGACGCACTGGCTGTCCTGGCTGCCGGGCGGGCTGATGCACTCCAACATCGGCACCTGCACCTTGTTCTCGGCCGTCTCCGGCTCCTCCGTCGCCACCGCCGCGACCATCGGCACGGTCGCCATCGGGCAGATCGAGCGGCACGGCTACAACGAGCGCTTCTTCCTCGGCACCATCGCCGCCGGCGGCACCCTCGGCATCCTGATCCCGCCGTCGATCAACATGATCGTCTATGGGGTGCTTACCGAGACCTCGATTCCGCAGCTCTATCTCGCCGGTATGTTGCCCGGAGTGGTGCTGGCCGGGGTCTTCATGCTGCAGGTGGCGGTCGCCTGCACGCTGCGGCCCGAGCTGGGCGGTCGGGTGATCGAGAGCAGCTGGTCCGCCCGCTGGCGCTCGCTGCCGGACCTGATCCCGCCGCTGATCATCTTCATCGTCGTCATCGGCTCGATCTATGCCGGCATCGCCACGCCGACGGAATCGGCGGCGCTGGGCGTGATCATCGCCTTCATCCTGACCGCCTGGCGCCGTCGCCTCACCTTCGCCATGCTGCGTGATTCCATCGAGGGCACCATGCGCTCGACGGCGATGATCATGGCGATCCTGGTCGGCGCCTACTTCCTCAACTGGGTGCTCTCCAGCACCGGCCTCGCGGCGCAGGTCAACGCCTACGTCACCGACGTCGGCCTGTCGCCGATGCACACCCTGATCGTCATCGTGCTGTTCTACCTCGTGCTCGGCATGTTCATGGAAACCCTGTCGATGATGATCGCCACGGTGCCGATCATCACGCCGGTGGTGGTCGGGCTCGGTTTCGATCCGGTCTGGTTCGGCATCCTGATCATGCTGCTGATCGAGACGGCGATGATCACCCCGCCGGTCGGCATCAACCTTTATGTCGTGCAGGGGGTCAGGGGGCGCGGGCAACTGCACGACGTCATGTTCGGCGCCGCCCCCTTCGTCATCGGCCTGTTGACGATGATCGTGCTGCTGATCGCCTTTCCGCAAATCGCCCTGTTCGTGCCCCAGGCGGTGGGCCGCTAAGCTCAGCCGCAGAAGGCGCAGATCGCATGCGCGATCGCCTTGGCCGCGATCGTCAGATCCTTGAGCTGCACCCGTTCGTCCGGCGTCGGCCATTCGCTGTAGATGCGGATGTCGCCGGGGCCGTACTGCAGGCTGGGCACGCCGGCCGCGGCCATGATGTTGCCGTCGCCGACATTGCCCAGGCGGCCGATCCCGCCGACATGGGGCGCATCGCCGGAGGCCAGCCGGTGGCCCTCGGCGAGGCTGGCGACCAGGGCATGGTCCTTGGCGATCTCCATCGGGTCCTGGAACCAGCCCTCCTCGGTGCCCGGGGCCGGGATCGCGAGCTCGCAGTTGAAGGCCGGATAGTCGCTTTTGATGCCCTCCAGCAGACGAACGAGATCGGCGCGCACGCTTTCAAGCGTCTGGCCGGGCACGGTGCGGATCTGGAAAAGCAAATCGCACTCGCGCGTCGACAGGCCGGTGTAGTTCTTGTGGTAATAGTGCTCCTTGTGGATCGAATCGATGCAATGCATCGGAAAGCCTGGCAGATCGGGGTGCGGCGTGAAGTCGAGCCAGCCGCCCTCGGGAATCGGGTCGAGGCTGGAACCCAGGCGGCGCATGATCTCGGCCTGCTGCTCGACGGCGTTGAAGTATCCGGCCTTGGCCTCAGCGCTGTAGCGGAAGAACAGGTCCGGCGTCCTGGTCCGAATCCGCGCCATGATGATGCCGACGCAGACGTTGGCGATGGTGTTGGCCGAGTGCTCGAGGTTGATGCAGTAGTCGGCCAGCACGCCTTGCTTGACCAGGGCGCGGGTGCCGGCGCCGCCATACTTGTGCGCGACCACGGGACAGACCAGGACATCGCCGCGTAGCCGCCTGGCGGAGGCGATGATCGCCTCGACCGCCGTCACCATGGCGGCGATGCCGCCCTTGTCGTCGTGCGCCCCCATGCCCCAGATCCAGCCGTCCTCGAACTTGGCGCCGTAGGGATCGACCGACCAGCCGGGCATCTCGACGCCGGGGTCCATGTGGCCGTTCAGCATCAGGCTGGGGCGGCCGCCCTCGCCCTTCAGGCGCCCGATCGGCTGACGGCTGTAGCTGCCCGGCTGGCGCGGGTTCTCGACCTGCATCATCTCGACGTCGAGGCCGATCTCCGCCATGTAGTTGGCGAGGTAATCGGCGATCTCGTGCTCTTCGAATGCCGAGCTCGGAATGCGGATCAGGGCCCGCTCCAGGTCCAGCAATCGCTGTTCCGACACCGCCTCCAAAATAGCTGCAGCGTTTCCCGCCTCGGCCATGCCCGACCTCCTCCTTCGGACCCTATACGCGTCAGGATCAGTCTAGCATGCGCCGAATTGCTGAAGGATGGCATCCCCTGGACGGCGCTCGGCGCCCGGGCCGTTACTCGGCCGCTTGGGCGGACGCTCTTTTTTTCATCCTGGCGTACTCCTTGCCGAGGGTCTCGGCTTCTTCCGTCTCCATTGCCTGCCTGGTGGCCGGAAACAGCTGCTCTTCCTCGTCGGATATGTGGTGCCGCAGGGCCTCGTCGAGTTCCTCGATCATTTCCATCCATTCCGCGTCACCCGGATCGGTTTCGCTGATTTCGTCGAGCATCCGCTTCGCCTCGTCGTGCTCTTCCAGATCGTCGTCGACCTCCTCGTCCATGCCGGTCAGCGCCCGCGCCCGCGGATAAAATTTCTCCTCTTCGAACCGGGTGTGTATCTCCAAGGCTTCCTGAATCTGCTTGAACTTGTCACGCCGGCTCCGCACGGCATCGTCGCCGGTGCTCTTGATGTCATCGAGAAGCGATTTGACCTGCTGATGATCCTCTTCCAACAGCTCGATGATCGTCGTCATGGCGATGCTCCCTCTGGTTGGATCTGGCGATGTCCGCCCAACAGCGACAACGGCCGGCTGCGGTCATCTGTTCCAGAGGGCGCCGCCGATGTTCACTTGTTGCCGTTTTCGGGAACAAGGCCCGGCCCGTCGCGTTGCGCGACAGGCGTGGTGCGGGGAATGGAAGCAACCGGAGGAGCGATGCGAGATCCACAATCCCCGCGCTCTGGCCGCCTGGTGGCGGCCGTAGCCCTCTTCATACCGGCGCTCGGCTTGGCGCAGCCGGCGCTCGCCCAGCAGCAGGCTCAGCCGCCGTCGCAGGCAAGCCCGCCCTCGTCGGAAAGCCAGCAAACCCAGCCGCCCGCCGAAGATCGGCCGCCGGGACAGGAACGGGCGGCGATCGGCGTCCCCGGCGAGGCCCTCATCGGCAAGGAGATCTACGGCGCCGATGGTGAAAGCCTGGGCGAGATCGAGGACGTGATCGAGAAGCAGGGGCGCCTCCAGGCCGTGCTGGTCGACGTCGGCGGCTTCCTGGGCTTCGGCGCCCGGCGCGTCGCCGTTCCTGTGGACCAGATCAGCGTCGAGGGCGACCGCGTTCTTGCCCCGGAGTTGACGATGCGCGATCTCGAGCAACTGCCGGCATACCAAGAGGGGTCTTGACGCCGCCCACGACGGCGCTTCGCCGAGGTTGTGGCGCTTGCTTCAGGTCTGGCCTGCGAGGCCGGCGAGGCGACGATAGACCGCGTCGTCGACGTCGATGGCGTCTTCGGCCAGGCGGCGGCGGCGCTCGGCGGCGGAGCGGTCGAACGGCATGCGTGCCGGCGGCCCGCCGTCGACCGGCCGCGCGGCCCGCACGGCCGCGGCGTACTCGGAGACCCGGGCCTTGTACTCCTCAAGCGGGATCAACAGGTCCGGCTTGAGCGCCAGGATCAGGAAGCCGAACTCGGCCAGGTCCGGCGGCATGATCGGCGAGCCCGCCATCACCCCCAGCAGCTGCACGACGATGCCGAGGCCCGAACCCTTGTGGCCGCCCCAGGGCGCGAAACTGCCGGCCAGGGCCGCTGCGGGATCGCGCGTCGGCCGGCCGCCGCCGTCGAAAGCTATGCCCTCTGGCAGCTGCTGTCCCAGGCGGCCGGCCAGGACGACCTCGGCGTGCATGATCGAGGACGTGCCGATGTCCCAGATCACCGGATCACCGTCGGCGGGGAAGCCGAAGCAGATCGGATTGGTGCCGAAGCGACCCTCGGCGGCGCCGTGCGGCGCGACCCAGGGCGAGGCGTTCGAGGCGATCATCGTCACCAGGCCCTGCCGCGCCGCGATCTCGGCGAAGTAGGACAGCATGCCGGTGTACCAAGTGTCGTTGGCGCCGACGACCGCGATCCCCGCCGCCTTAGCCTTGTCGATGGCGATGCCGGTGGCCCGGTGAGCGACGACGTAGCCGAGGTGGTCGCCGCCGTCGAGGCGGGCGGACACCGGCGATTCCACGACTACGGTGATCGGTCGGCGGCGGTTGCCGGTCCGCTGCAGGCGCTCGACGATGCTGACGGCGCGCGGCAGGCCACCGTAGCTGAGCCCGCGCAGTTCGCAGTCGATCAGGTGGGCGGCGATGATCCGCGCGTCCTCGGGCTCATGCTCCAGGACACACATCACCCGTTCAATCAGGGCGCGCGCCTCTCCGACCTTCAGTCTCATCCGTCTATCCCTCCACTCCTGGACCGCCAGCTTTGCATCCCTCGGTAGGCGGCACCAGACCGCCTGCGGCATGACGTCGCTGGCCTGGCAGGGCTGCCCTCGGGCCTCTTGGCGGCGCTCTACGAAAAACGGTATGCTAGCTTACTTTCTGCCCGCGGATCTTCAGACAGCTAACGAGGGTGCTAAAGGGGCTGCTGCGGCGGCGGGTGGGCGGTGTGCGCGCGAGGTCGTCATCGCGCTGGGAGGGCGCGGGTGAGTGACTTAGAGTTCTTCCTGATCGATTTCGTGCAGGTGCTGGCCACCGGCCTGCTGGTCGGCGGCACCTACGCGCTGATGTGCGTCGGCCTGGGCATGATCTTCGGCGTCATGCGGGTGATCAACTTTGCCCAGGGCGATTTCCTGATGCTCGGCATGTACGCCGCCTTCTACCTGATGACTGGCTGGGGCGTGCTCGCCTTTCTCGGTCCTTACGTGGGGCCGGTGGTGGCCGGCATCTTCGCGGGACCGGTGGTCTTCGTCATCGGCTGGTTGCTGCACCGCTACCTGGTGCGACGGGTCACCGGCATGGCTGCCCTTGGTGCCGAAGCCGAGGGTCACTATGCCCAGATCATTCTGACGCTGGGCATCGCCCTGGTGCTGCAGAACGGCGGGCTGATCCTGTTTGGCTCGATCCCGCTCGCGGTCAGGACGCCGATGTCGGGCCAGTCCTGGGAGGTCTGGGAGGTGCTGCTGAACCAGGCCCGCACGGTCAACTTCTTCGTCGCCATCGCGGTCGCCGGGGTGCTTTACCTGTTCCTCTCGCGCACCCGTCTCGGCAAATCGATGCGGGCGGCGGCGGACAATCCCGAGGCGGCGCTCTACATGGGCATCGACGTCGAGAAATGCCACCGGATCGCCTTCGCGCTGGGCTGCGGCATCACCGCGATCGCCGGCGGCCTGATCGCCTCCTCGCAGTCGTTCCAGCCCTACATCGGCTTCCAGTTCGTCATCGTCATGTATGCCGGCGTGGTGCTGGGCGGCCTCGGCAGCATCCTCGGCGCCTTCTGGGGCGGCATGACGATCGGCATGGTGCAGCAGCTGAGCACCCTGTTCCTGCCCTTCCAGCTGCAGAACACGGCGGTCTTCGTGGTCTTTCTGCTGATTATCTTCTTGCGTCCGCAAGGCCTGTTCGGCCGCGTCACCGATAGGACCTGAGGCCGTGCTCGCCCGCCGCAGCATCAAACGCGAGCTGCTCGCCATTGCCGTGATGGCGGCCGTGTACCTGCTCCTGCTCTACGCGATTCGCAGCACCTACTACCAGCAGATCCTGACCCTGGTGATGGTCTGGGCGACGATGTCGCTGGCCTGGAACATGCTCTCGGGCTATGGCGGCCAGATTTCCTTCGGGCACGCCTCGTTCTTCGGCCTGGGCGCCTACACGGTGGTGCTGCTGAACGTCGACTGGGGGCTGACGCCCTGGTTCGGCATTCCGATCGGCGTCGTCGTCGGCGTCATCGCCGCGGTGATCATCGGCATCCCAACCTTCCGCCTGCGCGGGCATTACTTCGCGTTGTCGATGCTGGCCTATCCGCTGGCCATGCTCTACGTCTTCGAGTGGCTCGGCTACCAGGAGGTGCCGCTGCCGATGGAGCGCGAGAATCCGGCGCTCTACATGCAGTTCAGCGACAAGCGGATTTACGGCATCCTGGCGCTGGGACTGACCGTGGTGGCGATGTTGGCGTCGCTGAAGGTGGAGCGCAGCCGCTTCGGCCTGTCGCTGCTGGCGATCAAGCAGAACGAGGCGGCGGCGGAAGCGGCCGGCATCCCGACCTGGCGCTGGAAGATGCTGGCGATCATGCAGTCGGGCGGCTTCGCCGCCGCCGCCGGCGGCCTTTACGCGGTGATCCTGCTGGTGGTGACGCCGGCGACGGTGTTCGACGTCCTGGTCTCGGCGCAGGCGCTGATCTTCTGCCTGTTCGGCGGCGTCGGCACGCTGTGGGGGCCGCTGATCGGCGCCGCCATCCTGCTGCCGCTGGCGGAGATCCTGCACGGCGAGCTCGGCCACATCATCCCGGGCATTCAGGGCGTGGTTTATGGCAGTGCCATCATCATCATCATCCTGGCCGCCCCCGAAGGCATCTTCTGGCGGGTGCGAGACCGCTTCTTTGCCAAACCCGGCGCGGCGCCGGCGGTGGCGGAGCCGCCGCCCGCCGCCGTCGTCAGTGCCGGTGAGGCCAGTGCCGCGCTGCCGGCGCGCCAGCCGAGGCCGGGCGGGCGACCCCTGCTGGTGCTGGAGAACGTCTCGCGCGCCTTCGGCGGCCTGCGGGCGGTCGACGAGGTCTCGCTGACCGTGGCCGAGGGCACGATCCACGGCATCATCGGCCCCAACGGTGCCGGCAAGACGACGCTGTTCAACGTCATCAACGGCTTTCTCGCCCCGAACGGCGGACGCATCGAGTTCGAGGGGCGGAGCCTACTCGGCCTGAAGCCGAACCGCATCTGCCGCGCCGGCATCGGCCGCACCTTCCAGATCGTCCGCGCCTTTCCGCGCATGACCGTGCTGCAGAACGTCATCGTCGGCGCCTTCGTTGCCGCCGCCGCCGACGGCGAGGCCGAGCGCCTGGCGCTGGAGGCGATCGACCGGGTCGGCCTCGGCCGCCAGGAGGCGCAGCAGATCGCCTCGGGCCTGACCATGCGCCAGTTGCGCCTCTTGGAGCTGGCGCGGGCGCTGGCCTCGCGGCCGAAGCTGCTGCTGCTCGACGAGACCTTGGCCGGCCTCGGCCATGCCGAGCTGGAGGACGTTCTGACGGCGATCCGCGAGATCGGCGACGGCGGCACCACGGTGCTGATCATCGAGCACACGATGCACGCCATGGTGCGCATCGCCGACCGCTTCAGCGTCCTCGACCACGGCCGGCTGATCGCCGATGGCGTGCCGGAGGGGGTGGTGCGCGACCGCGCGGTGATCGAGGCCTATCTTGGCAAGAGGTGGATGGACCGTGTTGCAGATCAAATCTCTTGAGGTCGCCTACGGCGGCCTGAAGGCGCTCGACGGCATCAGCCTCGAGGTCGGCGACGGTCAATTCGTCGCCGTGGTCGGGCCAAACGGCGCCGGCAAGACGACGCTGTTCCGCAGCATCTCGGGCGTAGTCCGCCCGGTCGGCGGCGAGATCATTTACGACGGCCAGGATCTCTCGGCGCTGCCGCCGCACGCCCGCCCGCACCTCGGCATCGCCCACGTGCCCGAGGGCCGCCAGGTCTTTCCCTCGCTGAGCGTGCGCGAGAACCTGGAGATGGGCGCCTTCACCGAGGCCGCGCAGGCGCGCTGGCGCGAGACCTTGACGACGATCCTCGAACTGTTTCCGGTGCTCGGCGAACGTGAAAACCAACTGGCCGGCACCCTGTCCGGCGGCGAGCAGCAGATGCTGGCGATCGGCCGCGGCCTGGCCTCGGCGCCGCGGCTCTTGATGCTTGACGAACCCTCGATGGGGCTGGCGCCTACGGTTGCCGACCTGATATTCGAACGGATCGAGCAGATCCACCGCGATCACGGCGTCACCATCCTGCTGGTCGAGCAGCGGGTCGCCGAGGCGCTGGAATCCTGTGATCTCGGCTACGTGCTGGAAACCGGCCGCGTGGTTTTGAGCGGTACGCACGATGCGCTGATGGCCGATCAGCGTGTGAAACGGGCCTATCTCGGACTTTAGGACCGGGTCGGCTTCGCGCCCCGGTCGAACCCTAGGGAGGAAGATGACATGTCAACCCGCAGACGCCTACTCAACACAGCAGCCGTGGCGGCCGCCGCCGTGGCCGCCGCCATCTGGCTGCCGGGCACGCCGCCGGCGGCGGCGCAATCGGAGATCAAGGTGGCGATCATTGCGCCGCTCTCCGGTCCCTGGGCGCGGCAAGGCCAGCTCATGCAGATGGGCGCCGAGATGGCGGTCGACGAGATCAATGAGAAGGGCGGCATCAAGGCGCTTGGCGGAGCGAAGCTGAAGCTGATCCTGGCGGACGCGGGCGACACCGCGGAAAAGGCGAAGAACGCCGCCGAGCGTCTACTGTCGCAGGAGCCCGATCTGGTCGGCGCCACCGGCTCGTGGCTGAGCTCGTTCACGCTCGCCGTCACCGAGGTGACCGAGCGCGCCGAGCTGCCGATGCTGACGCTGTCGTACTCGGACAAGATCACCGAGCGCGGCTACAAGTTCATCTTCCAGACCTCGCCGACCGGCGGCACGCAGTCGACCAACGCGCTGCCGACGATCGTCCAGTTGGCGGAAAAGGCTACCGGCAGGAAGCCACAGAGCGTCGGCATCATCATGGACAACACCGCGGCCCCGGTCAGCTTCGCCAAGCCGATGCGCGAGGGCGGCCTGGAGAAGCTGGGCCTGAAGCTGGTTGTCGACGAGATCTTCACTCCGCCGCTGACCGACGCGACCTCGTTGGTCCAGCCGATGCGCCGGGCGCGGCCGGACTTCCTGATCTTCCTCGCCTCCAACATCCCGGACGACAAGCTGGTGCTGGAGAAGATGAACGAGTTCAAGCTCGGCAAGGGAAGCATTCCGGTGGTCGCCAACGGCGCCCATATCGGCGCGCCCGACTTGCTGGAGAGTGTCGGCGCCGATCTGCTGGAAGGCTTGATGTTCATCGTCGCCAACTGGGGTGCCAAGGGCCAGGAGGAGCTGATCGAGAAGTTCAGCCAGCGCACCGGCCAGCCCTGGCTGACCCAGGACAGCATCACCACCTACGGCGACATGTGGATCTTCAAGGAGGCGCTGGAGATGGCCGGCTCGGCTGACCGCCGCAAGGTGGCGGAAGCCATTCGCATGCTCGATCTGCAGAGCGGTCCGGCCGCCTTGGCCTTCCCCGGCGGCGTCAGGTTCGAGGAGAACGGCCGGCGCGCCGGGGCGCCGCTGCTGATCGCACAGTGGCAGGGCGGCAAGGCGGTCACCATCTACCCGCCTGAAGCCGCGCAAGCCCAACCGTTCTGGCCGAAGCCGGAGTAGCCTGAGCAAGGTTGCGGCCCTCGTCCTTTGGGCGGGGGCCGCAGCACTTTCCTAGCCGGCGTCAGCGCGGGAGAACAGCCGAGATGAGCCAGGCCGTCCGCATCCACGAGACCGGCGGGCCCGAGGTGCTGCGGCTGGAGGAGGTCGAGGACGCGAGCCCCGGCCCGGGTCAGGCGCTGGTGCGCCACGGCGCGGTCGGCGTCAATTTCATCGACCTCCACCACCGCGCCGGCCGCTACCCGCTGCCGCCGCTGCCCGTCACCCTGGGCATGGAAGGCGCCGGCGTGGTCGAGGCGGTCGGCGAGGGCGTGAGCGAGGCCCGGCCCGGCGACCGGGTCGCCTACGTCATCGGCGGTCACGGCGCCGTCCCCGGCGCCTATGCCGAACGGGCGTTGGTGCGGACCGAGCGCCTGATCCTGCTGCCGGACGAGATCGACGACGAGACCGCGGCCGGAATGACCCTGAAGGGGCTGACGGCGCAGTACCTGTTGCGCGGCGCCTACGCCGTCGGCGCCGGCGAGACCGTGCTGGTGCACGCCGCCGCCGGCGGCGTCGGCCTGCTGCTCTGCCAGTGGGCGCGCCACCTGGGCGCCCGCGTCATCGGCACCGTCGGCTCGGAAGCCAAGGCCGAGCTCGCCGCCGCGCACGGCTGCGCTCACGTCATCCGCTACGACCGCGAGGACGTCGCCGCCCGGATCAAATCCCTGACCGGCGGCGAGGGCGTACCGGTGGTCTATGACGCGGTCGGCCGCGACACCCTGGAGGCCTCGCTCGCGAGCCTGCGGGTGCGCGGCACTCTGGTCTCGTTCGGCACCGCCTCCGGCCCGACTCCGCCGTTCGACCTGTTCCGCCTCAATCCGCTGGGCTCGCTCTACCTCACCAGCGCCGGGCTCGGCTGGTACACGCGTTCGCGCGCCGAGCTGCTGCAACGCGCGGGTGAGCTGATCGACGTCGTCCTGCGCGGCGTTGTGCAAGTGCCGGTGCGCCAGCGCTGGCCGCTCGCCGAGGCGGCCGAGGCGCACCGCGCGCTCGAGGGTCGGCGCACCAGCGGCATGAGCGTGCTGCTGCCCTGAGGGGGCGGCCGCACGGCGACACGCGCCTTGCTGTCCTTTGTCTCGGAACGATCCGCAGTGACGAGCGGCGCCCCCAAATTCTACGCATCCGAATGTATTCGATTTGTCTAATGAATTGACTCCCATCGATTCCGTGTGTGACAATTTCTAGGCGAAAACTCCGGGGGGAGAGAGAAAATGGAAGTTTCATTGCAAAAAATAACGCTTTTGGGTGCGCTTTCCCTGTTACTATCGTCTTGCGCGGTCCAACAGGCGGGAACGGGACAATCCGGACAACAGATGACGCCCGCGACGGCGGCGGCGAACGCGTATGCCATCGCGCCGACTAGTTTAATGCTCAGCAAAAACATGAGCGCAAATCCTCCGAAAGGCAGTAACATCGTCCTGGCCAGCGAGGCCGAACTGCGCGGTGTGCTGGAAGGATACGGTGTTGTAACGATTCCGAACCCTCCTATTGGCGCGCTGATAGCGTCCATCAGGGCCGCTAACATGAATCCGCAAAGTCAAGTGCCGGGGATGACGGGACTGGGCGGAGTCTTCGGGCACGCGTTCCTTGAGATGGCGTCAGAGGCCGCGTTATTAGGCGGGCCGTTTCAGCAGGGAAGCCGGGTCGTAACTTCGGTATACGGTCAGATTAACGAAAACGGGTACGTATTTAATAGGGCCGCTGGCTCTGGCAGCCTTACGGTGACAACCTACTTCACGCGGACGGTAGTGCCGGTCGGCCAGGGTGCGCCACCACCCAAGACCGAGGCTTACAGGTGGCAGGTACGCGTGGATGCCGGCGGTTTTACGGTCGTGCCGAAAGGGACCGATCCTGCTAATCCCTTCCCTGGGACCTTGCCGTTCAGCCCGGAAATGATTCAGCGCATCGACAGTTACGGCTTCACACATAAGTTGTGGGCAAAGGGAACTGCTATCCATGTGGAGCGTGTCTGGTACAAGGCGCCCAACAGCACGAGCTTCGATGAAGTCTTCGCGACGCAGCCTAAGTACGCCAAGCTCTTCTTGACGGACGCTCAATCGTGCATTGACATGTTGTTTGTTGGCGAGCCGCCGGAGACCTATGCCGAGCTGAAGGGCCCGCCGGTGTACTGTCTGGGCCGCTGCGATCAGCCGTTCATCGTCAATACCGGGCTTTGAGACCTCTAGGAAGGTTGGCCAGACGCCGCCAAGTAATCCCGCGCCGCGCGTAGATCTTGGTCGTCAAGCGCGGGATCGAACGCGTCCAACAGGTCGCGTATCTCTGAAAGTTGCGCCGCCGAGACGTCCTGGACGGCACGGCACAGACTGATGGCGGCTCGCAGCTGAAGAAGACGGGTCCCTTGGCGGCGGGCCAGGTCTATCGCTTGTTGGAGTACCGGCTCCACACCCTTCTCCTGAGCTTGGCGCATCAGCTCGCCGCACAGCCGAAACGCCTCAGCTTCGAAAAATTGAACATCGGTCTTGTTGCCGGGAGCAAACGCCTCGCTGAGCACCTCAACCCCCTTCCGAGGCAGTCCAGACCAGCCATAGATCTCCGCCAGCATGGTCAGGATGTAGGGCTTGATCTGCCGCGCCCCGGTATTCTCGTAGCGCTGAAGTCCTTCCTGAAGGACTTCCAAACCCGCTTGGGGGTCGCCCAGTGCTGCCAGGGCCCAGCCGCGCATGACGCCTGACCATCCCAGCCAGTAGGGGTAGTCACGTTCGCTGGCGTTCGCGATTGCCGCATCGGCGTGCTTAAGCACGGCGTCGGGGTCACGACGGAACTGATGCAATGAGGCAGCGAGACTTTGCGCATAAGCGAGACTGAAGGGATGGTCGAGATCGCGGGCCAGCCTCAACGCGGATTCGCTGCTTTCGATCGCTTGTCCCGGATGGCCGAGAAACCATAGCGCCCATGCGGCGGCGCTACGTCCGACGACGGCGGGATCAGTGCCGTAGACGTAAGCCAGTGCGTGATGCTCCGACCGGTCGTACATGGCATTTGCCCGCTGCAGATTTTCGCGCGCGACCTCGAAGTCGCCGACAAACAAGGCGCACATCCCGGTGGAACGATAGGCCTCCAGCAGCATCGAACTGTCGTTCTGCTCTTGCGCCATAACCAGCAACCGGTCCACCAGTCTGCGGGTGTTGTTAACCTCGCCTTTCAGGAAAAACACGTTCGCCAGCCCGCGCAGCGCCACGAACAGCTTGCGCACATCGCCGGTGCGTGCGCTCAGCGCCTGGGCGCGCTCGTAGTTCCCCTCCACGTTCGGGTCGGACCAGCCCTTCACCGTCAGCAGCGAGGCGCCGAGCGCGATGCGCAGCGCGAACTCGTGCTCGTCCCGCGACGGCGAGGGGCTGAGGCGCTCGAGCTCGCGCAGGCCGCTCTCCAGGCTCGCGATCGCCTCGCGGTGGGCCGAGCGCTCGCCGGCGCGCTGGCCGGCCAAGAGCCAGTACTCGACCGCCCGTTCCGGCAGGCCCGCCAGCGACAGATGGCGCGCGATCACCTCCGGCTCGACGGCGGCTTCCTCCGGGAACTCCTGCAGCAGCACATCGGCGATCTGGCGGTGGTACTGCTGGCGCTTGCGCCGCAGCAGGGTCTCGTAGGCGGCGTCCTGGATGAGCGCGTGCTTGAAGGTGTAGGTGGCTTGCGGCGGCGCCCCGCGGCGGAACAGCAGGCCGGTGTCGGTCATCACGCCGAGCGCCTGGTCCAGCTCGCTGTCGCTGAGCGCGCTGACCGCCTTGATGAAGCGATAGTTGAAGGAGCGCCCGAGCGTCGCCGCCAGCTGCGCCACCTTTCCGGCCTCGCCCAGCCGGTCCAGCCTGGCGGTCAGCGAGGCCTGCAGGGAAGCCGGGATTTCGAGCTTGTCATCGTCGCTTTCCAGCAGCGAGCGGGTCAGCTCCTCGACGAACAGCGGCACCCCGCTGGCCCTTGCAATGATCTGCGCGGTCAGGCCCTCGGGCAGCTCCTCGCCGCCGACCGCCTTCACGATCTCGGCGCAGTGCTCCCTGGACAGCCGGCTCAAGGCGATCGTCGACAGGTTCGGCAGGCCGCTCCACGGCGGCTCGTAGTCGGGACGGTAGGTGACCAGCATCAGCACCGGGGCGTCGGCGATTTGCATCATCGCCTCGCCGATCATCTCCTCCGTCGTCGGGTCGATCCAATGGGCGTCTTCCAGCACGAACAGGACCGGGCGCCGGCGGCTCAGCTCCAGCAGATACTCGACCAGCGCCGCGATGGTGCGTTCGCGGTGCTGCTCGGCCGACAGCTCGAGCCGGCCGTAGCGGCGCTCGCCGGGCAGCGACAGCAGGGCGGCGAACAGGGGCGCATAGGCGCCGGCGTCATCCGAAGAGGCACGCAGCATCGCCTCGAGCTTGTCCAGTCGGGCCTCGGCGTCGTCGGCCGCGGTGAAGCCTGCCACTCGGCCGAGTCGTTGCACGATGGGGTGGAAGGCGCTGTTCGTGTGGTACTGCGAGCACTGGTGGCTGAGGTGGAAATGGCGCTCGGCACCGATCGCATCGCGCAGCGCCTGGATCAGGCGGGACTTGCCGATGCCCGCCTCGCCGCTCAGCAGCACGGCCTGGCCGTCGCCCCGCTTGGCCAGCGCCCAGCGCTCCCAGACCAGGCCGAGCTCGTGCTGGCGGCCGATGAAGCGGGCCAGGCGGCCGGCCCGCGCCGCCTCGAAGCGGCTTTCGGCGACGCCTTCGCCGACCACGTTCCAGATCGGGACCGGCTGCGGAAAGCCCTTGAGCTCGTGCGTGCCGAGATCCTCGAGTTCGAAGGCAGAGCCGACCAGCCCGCAGGTGACGGCGTCGATGACGACCTGGCCGGGCCGCGCCATGCCCTGCAGGCGCGCCGCGAGGTTCGGGGTTTCGCCGGTCACGGCGGCGACGTCACGGCCCGCTTTGCCGATGAGATCGCCGATCACCACCTGCCCGGAGGCGATGCCGATCCGGGCGCTGAGGCGCGAACCCGCCTCAAGCTCGACGCGCGCCACCGCGCCCAGCGCCTCGAGACCCGCCCAGATCGCCCGTTCCGCCTGATCCTCATAGGCGGTCGGCCAGCCGAAATAGATCAGCACGCCGTCGCCGAGGTACCTGGCGACGTGACCGCCGTAACGCGCCGCGGCGACCGTGACGGCGTCCTGATAGCGCCGGATCACCTCGCGCAGATCCTCGGGGTCGAGCCGCTGCGACATTTCGGTCGAGCCCACCATGTCGCAGAACAGTACGGTCAGCTGCCGGCGACCGACCTCGGCCGAGCGTCCGCTCGCGGGCGCATCGTCGCCCTGCTCGAAGCGGGCCGCGATCGCGTCCAGGAGCCGGCGCCGGTCGCCCACGGCGGCGACGCCGATGTCCTTGAGATCGTCGTTGGTCAGGCGTGCCAGCAGGCCGCTGTCGATGCGGTTCTTGGCGAAGGCGCCCGCATATTCGCCGAGGCCGAGCTCTTCCAGCCACCGTCCGACGTCGTCAGGCATGACGCCCCCTTTCGTCCGCCGGCAACATTAGCAAATCGCCGGGTCGTCTAACACGCCGTCGCAAACCACCGGCGGTAATCCCCGGCGCGGCGCCTCGCCTTGTACCGGGCCCCGCTGCCGGGTCTATAGTCTCGCAGGCTGGCTTCGCGATTTGTGGTGGGGCGGGCATTCCGCGGCATGACACGCCGACGGCGGGCAGGGCGGCAAGAGCAATGGTTGAAAGCGCCAACACGCTCGATGGCATCGAGCTCTTCCAGACCCTGACGGCGGCCAAGCGCCGTGCCGTCGCGCAGCAATGCCATTGGCGGCGCTTCACGGCGGGCCAGCACATCGTCGGCCGCAGGGACACCACGCGCGATGTCTTTTTCGTCGTCGCCGGGCGGGCCCGGGCCACCAGCTATTCGCTCGCCGGCAAGGAGGTCAGCTATCGCGAGATCGGCGCCGGCGACATGTTCGGCGAGTTCTCGGCCATCGATGGCGAGCCGCGCTCGGCCGATGTCGTGGCCTTGAGCGATTGCCTGGTGGCGGCGCTGTCGAACAGCGTCTTTTGGCGGATTCTCCGAGATCATCCGGAGATCGCCGCGGCGACGCTGAAGCGCCTGACCCGGCAGATCCGCGTCCTGACCGAGCGCGTCTTCGAGTTCTCGGCCCTGGCGGTCAACAACCGCATTCATGCCGAGCTGTTGCGGCTGGCGCGCGATCACATGAGCGGCGACAACGCGGCGGTCATCCGACCGGCGCCGACCCATGCCGAGCTGGCCAGCCGCCTCAGCACCCACCGCGAGGCCGTGACTCGCGAGCTGAACGAGCTCGCCCGCGCCGGCCTGCTTGAGCGGCGCGGCGGGGCGCTCCACATCAGCGACATCGCCCGTTTGCAACGGATGGTCGAGTCGGTCCTGGGCGACCACCTCTAAGCCACCGGCCCGCCCGCCGGGGCCGTTCGCCGCCATCGGCCGCGTTTTTCCGGCGGCGCAAGCCGAAATATTTTTTGCCTCGCGTGGGAAATCCCACAGCCGCCGCCGCCGGCCGACGCCAGGATGGCTGAAAAGCCAGAAGAAGCGGCGAGGTGGGGACGATGAGACCGCAATCACATGTCCCGGGTGCCCAGCTCTCTCGCCAGAAGCAGGAGGTAGATCGGGAAATGACGAACGAGTGCAACGAGCGCTTGACGGTAACCGTAAGCGACGTCATTGCCGCTTGGGTGGTCGCCCTCGGCATCCTGCTGGCGCTGATGGCGTGGTCGCTGCTCTGATGCGCGGCGGCCAGGGGTACCGCGGGAATCGATAGACAGGCGCGCGGCGATCGGGCGCCCGCGGGCGCTTGAAGACCGTGGAGTTGCGGCCGCCGATTGGCTAGACTTCCGCCCGGACTCCTCCTGCGGAGAGAGCGATGCCGCGCCGTACCGCCCCGGAAATCCCGGTGGTCGACATCGCCGGACTGGATGCCGACGCGCCGGACCGTGCGATCGAAGCGATCGCCGCCCAGATTCGTGCCGCCTGTCTGGGCACCGGATTCTTCTACCTATCCGGCCACGGCATCGCCGAAGACCTGATCGCCGGCGTGTTCGCCGCCAACCGCTGGTTCCATGACCTGCCGCTGGACGAGAAGCTCAAGATCAAGATGAACGTCTGGCACCGCGGCTACCAGCCCTTGGCCTCCTCGACCCTGACCTCCTCGGCCCGCTTCGCCCCGGCGCCGAGCGCCAACCAGCTGGAATCCTTCTTCCTGCGCCACGAGGTGTCGCCGGACGATCCCGCCTACCAGGTCAAGGAGCTGATGGGTCCCAACCAGTGGCCTGAGGACCCAGCTTTTCGCGCCGCCGTCGGCCGCTACGATGCGGCGGTGCGCGCGCTCGGCCTGAAGCTGCTGCCGGCCTTCTCGATGGCGGTCGGCGAGCGGCCGGACTTCTTCCGCCGCTTCTTCGATCCGCCGTTCACCACCTTGCGGCTGATCCACTATCCGCGGACGCCGAAGCGGCGGCCGAGCGATCTGTTCGGCATCCACCCGCACACCGACTACGGCTTTCTCACCATCCTGGCGCAGGACGAGGTCGGCGGCCTGGAAGTGCAACGGGTCGACGGCGGCTGGATCGAGGCGCCGCCGGTTCCCGGTACCTTGATCCTCAACATCGGCGACGTGCTGGCGCGCTGGACCAACGAGGTCTTCAACTCGACGCCGCACCGGGTGCTCAACCGCTCGCACCGGCGCTCGCGCTATTCCGTCGGCCTGTTCTTCGACCCCAATCTGGATGCCATGATCAATTGCCTCGACGGCTTCGCCGATCAGGCGCGGCCCGCCGGGCAGGCGCCGATCCGCTATGGCGACTACTTCCGCATGCGGCTCGACAGCAACTTTCCCGACCGCGTCGGCGTTGCCAGGGCGTCATGACCTTGCGCGCGCAAAAGAACGGCGGCCAGCCCGCGGGCCAAGCGTTGCATTGGCAGTCGATCGCCGAGCTGTCGCGCCGGATTCATGCCGGCCGGCTTTCTCCGGTCGAGCTGATGGAGCACCTGCTGGCCCGCATCGAGGCCATGGACGGCGCCCTCAAGTCATTCCGCCTGATTCCGCGCGAGCGCGCCATGGCGGCGGCGCGGGCGGCCGAGGTGATGCTGCGCGCCGGGCAGGACAGTGGGCCCCTGCACGGCATCCCCTTCGCGGCCAAGGACATCATCGATGTCCGGGGCTTGCCGACCACGGCCGGCTCGAACCTGCTGGCCGGCAACATCGCAGCTGCTGATGCGACGGTGGTGCGTGCGCTGAGCAATGCCGGCATGGTGTTGCTGGGCAAGACCCAGACGGTTCAGTTCGCCATGGGCGCGCCGGGCATCAATCATCACCACGGCACGCCGCACAATCCCTGGGCCGAGACCCATCACGTGCCCGGCGGCTCCAGCAATGGTTCCGCAGTCGCCGTCGGCGCCGGCCTGGTACCCATGGGGCTGGGCAGCGACACCGGCGGCTCGGTGCGCATCCCGGCGGCGCTCTGCGGCACCGTCGGGCTCAAGACCACGGTCGGGCAGGTCAGCCGCGCCGGCGTCTTCCCGCTGAGTTCGACCCTGGATTCGGTCGGCCCGCTGACGCGCACCGTGGAGGATGCCGCGCTCGTCTACCAGGCCATGCACGGGGCCGATGGCCGGGATTCGACCACGGCGGGGGCCGTTGCGCAGGACGTCCTGAGCGGCCTCGGCGACGGCGTACGCGGCCTGCGGATCGCCGTCGCTGAGGGTGTTTTCTGGGAGAAGACCGAGCCGGAAGTGGCGACGGCAGTCAGGGCCGCGGCCGAGGTGCTGGCCGAGCTCGGCGCCCACGTCGACAAGCTGGACTTGCCGGAAGCCGCGCAGGCGCTGGAAGCCAATCCGCAAAGCCTGATCAGCAGCGTCGAGGCGTTGCTCGCCCATCAGCAATGGCTTGGCGAGCGCTTCGACGAGTACGACCCGATCCTGACCCACCGCTTCGAGGTGGCCAAGCGCGCGAGTGCCGTCGACTACCTGCGCGCCCTCGAGGCCTGTCGCGCCCTGGGTCGCCGGGTGGTCCAGCGCCTGCAGGACGTCGACGCCTTCCTGGCGCCGAGCACGGCGATCCCGGCGCTGCCGCTGGCCGAGGTCGACGCTTCTCTCGATACCTACCGGACCTGGAACGCCCTCTACTCGCGGAACACCAGCGTCGGCAACCTGCTCGGCCTGTGCGCCCTCTCCGTGCCCTGCGGCTTCACCGCCAAGGGGTTGCCGATCGGCTTGTCAATTCACGGCAAGCCCCGCGCCGAAGCCGTGGTGCTGCGGATCGGGCAGGCCTTCGAACAGGCCACCGACTGGCACCGGCGCCGGCCGGATTTGTCCTGGGCCGCGTAGCCGTCGGGCCCGCGGCGGCCTCAAAACATCAAGTTGGGCAGCACCAGGGCGATCTGGGGGAAGACGATCAGCAACGTCAGGGTGAAGCAGTCCATGATCAGGAACGGCGTGACCCCGGCGAAGACGTCTTCGAGGGTGAGGGGAATCGGCGATGAGCTCCTGACCACGTAGACGTTGAGCCCGACCGGCGGCGTCATTAACGACATCTCGGCGAGTTTGATGGCGATCACGCCGAGCCAGATGGCGTCGAACCCGGCGCCGACCATCACCGGGACCATCACCGGCAAGGTCATCACCATGATCGCGATCGGCTCGATGAACATGCCCAGGATCAGATAGATCGCGGCGAAGCTCAGCAAGTAGAGATACTTCGGCAGCTCCAGCGCGAGCAGGGCGTCGGAGACCTCGGAGACCAGTCCGGTGTAGGTCAGGAAGCGGGCCAGCAGGATGCCGCCGACGACGATGATGAACAGCACCGACGTCGTGATCGTCGCATCCCTGAAGGTGTCCATCAGGGTCGCGCGGCTGAGCCGTCCCTTGCCCAGGACGATGAGGAAGGCGCCGAAAGCCCCAACCGCCCCGGCGTATGTCGGTGTGAACAGGCCGGTGTAGATGCCGCCGATCACCAGCAGGAACAGAAAGACGATCCCCCAGACGCCATAAAGCGAACGCCAGCGGTCTCGCCAGGAGATCTGAATATCCGGGATCGGGGCGATCTCGGGGTTGCGCTTGGCGCGGATGTAGATGCCCAGCAGGTAGACGGCGGCTGACAAAATGCCCGGAAGAAGCCCGGCGATCAGCAACTTGCCGATCGATTGTTCGGTGATGACGCCGTAAACGACCATCAGAATGCTGGGCGGGATCAGCGAGGCCAGGGTGCCGGACGCCGCAATGCAGCCGGCGCTGAGCCGCTTGTCGTAGCCGAAGCGGGTCATCTCCGGCAGCGCCATCCGGGTGAAGACGGCGGCATTGACCACGGTCGAGCCGGAGGCGGCACCGAAAGCCGCGGAGGCGAGCGTGGTCGCCATCGCCAGCCCGCCCGGCAGACGCCCCAGCCAGTTGTAAGCCGCTCGGTAGAGATCGGTCGTCAGCGCGGCCTGCGTCGCCATCGAGCCCATCAGGATGAACAGCGGGATGACCGCGAGCGTGAAGGAATTGGTGGTGCTGAAGGGAATCGTGGCCAGCTGCGCCCACGCCGCGTCGGGTCCGATGGCGAGATACATGCCGAGCAGGCCGCCCAGCCCCAGGGCGACGCCGATGTGGATGCCGGCGGCCAGGGCCACCAGCAGAAAGGCCATGACGATGAGCCCCGTCAGACCGGGATCGAGCACGGCGGCATCCTCCTGGCGCTTGTCATGGATCCCGGCCTATTCGATGCCCGGCAGCTTCGGTGAAGTCTCGGCCTCGAGGCCTTCACCGGTGGCCAGGCGCCGGAGGTCCTGGAACAGATCGAGAAGCAGTTGCACGATCAGCAGCGTCGCCCCGGCGACCAGGATCCATCGCGCGGGATAAAGCGGAAAGCGCACCAGGCCGACGGTGGCTTCATCGATGCTCCAGCTGAAGACGGCCTCGCCGAACGACTGCCAGGTCAGGAGGCCGAAATAGACGAGCGCGGCGAGCTCGGCGAGGATATCCATCGTCACCCGGACCCGCGGCCCGACCTTCGTATACAGCAGCTCGACACGGATATGGGCGCGGCGGATCTGCGCATAGGCGAGGGCGCCGAAGACGATCAGCACCATCGTGCTCTCGGTCAATTCCAGCGCGCCCGGCACCGGCCTGCCTAAGAATTGCGTGCCGACGACATCGGCGGTGCCGAGAAACACGGAGGCGAGCATGCCGACCCCGCCAATCAGCAGGATGAACAGCGCAACGCGCTCCAAAATCTGGGCCAGGCGCGCCATCACGTACCGGATCAAGACAAGCTAGGGACCGAGGCCCCGCGCCATCCGCTGTCAGGAAGGACGCGGGGCCATGCCAGTTCTTGTACGGCGGTTACTTCGCCGTCAGTTCACGCCACCTCGCGGCGACCTTGCTGGCCATGTCGCCAAAGCCCTTGGCGGTCACGTCCTCCTCCCAGGCCTTGAGCAGGTCCGGGGCGGCGGCCTTCCACTTGGCCAGCTCCGCCTGCGGGAACGGCTTGAACACGCCGCCGGCGGCCTCGATGTTGCGCCTCGCATCGGCCTCGAAGCCGTCGAGCCAGCTGAGATACTCCTGGTGCGACTTCTTCGCCTGGTCGAGGAAGATCTCCTGAATATCCTTCGGCAGCTTATCCCACGTGCGCTTGCCGATGACGATGTTGTGGCCGGTGATCGCCATGATCGGGCCGCAGCTGTATTTGCCGACCTCGTACAGCTTGTATTGCTGGATGTTGCCGGGATTCAGGAACGAGTAGTCGATGGTGCCGCGCTGCAGCGCCTCGTAGACCTCGACCGGTTGCACCGTCACGGGCACCGCCCCGATGGCGCTGTGCGCCTTCGGCACGTCGGCGCCGAAGCTGCGGATTTTCTTGCCATTCAACGCCTCGACGCTGTCGCAGTCCGCCGACGGCCCGGTCAGGAAGTAGACGCCAAGCGGCTGTTGGAACAGCCAGATCACGCCCAGCTTGTCCATCTCTTCCTTGTAGATCGGGAATTCTTCGAGCGACGTCGCCAGCACATCCATTGCCTGCTGGGGCGTCGTGAAGACGAAGGGAATTTGGAACGCCTTCCAGAACAGCAACTGGTCCGCATAGTAGCCTGGCGCCGCCGAGGCCATGTCGATCGCGCCCCGCCCGGCGAGCGTCAGGACTTCCGGTCCCTTGCCCAGGCCGCCGGCGTAGGTGATGTCGATCTCGACGCGCCCGTTGGTGCGCTCCTTGATCGCCTCGGCGAACTTCTGTTCGACCTCGAGGAACGGCCCCTTGCCGAGGTAGTGACCCCACCTCAGCTTGAATTCCTGGCCAAAGGCCGACCCCGAAGCGACAATCGACGCCACGAGGACACCCACTTTCAGCAAGTCTCGTGCTGTCACTTTCATCTCCCAACTCCCATGTTCTCGTTGATGGGCGGCGATACCAAGAACATCGGCCCCCCGAGGCGACGTCATGCGCCCCTTGCCGCTGCATTGCGTATCCTTCGACGCTGTGCAGCATGGCGAATGTGGCTTCGGCTGTCCAGGCGCACGAATGGCAGTACGTCGCCAGGTGCCGCTGCTTAGGCCGGCGCGCAGGCCCTGATCGCCGCCTCGAACTTCGCCTTGGCGCCGGGGCCGCGGGCGAACGGGCTGATGATCGGTACGTCGATGCCGGACTCGCGATAGGCTTGAAGGCGCTCGCGGCATTGCTCGGGCGTACCGGCGACGCTGGTGGCGTCGACCATGGCGTCGCTCACGGCCGCCAGCGCCGCCCGCCGGTCGTCGCGCGACCAGGCCTCGGCGATCGCCGCTGCTTCGGCGGCGAAGCCGTGCTCGGCGATTAGGCGGTTGTAGCGCGGGAAGAAGCCGGCATAGAAGGCGAGCCCCGGGCGCATCAGGTCGAGCGCCTCGGCCCGCGTCTTGGCCACCGCCGTTGGCAGCAGCGAGGTGACGGCGATCTTGGCCGGATCGCGGCCCGCCGCCGCGGCACCGGCGGCCAGATGGGTCCGCACCTCGGCGCCGGTCTTCAGGCTGCTGCGGGTCAGGATCACGCCGTCGGCCAGTTCGCCGCAGGCGGCGATCATCTTGGGAAAGACCGCCGCGAGGTAGATCGGGAACTCGGGGCGGCGCGGCTGGAACCAGAGATCGAAATGCTCGATCCGCACGGTTTCTCCCTGGTAGCGGACCTGTCCCTCGCTGAGCAACTGGCGGATCACCTGGACGGTCTCGCGCACCCGCGTCAGCGGCTTGCCGTAGGCGACGCCGTGCTCGGGCTCGACCTGGACCTTGTGACTGGAGCCGAGGCCGAGAATGAAGCGGCCGGCCGACAATTCGTCCACCGTGGCCGCCGCCATGGCGATGGTCGGCGCGGTGCGCACGAAAACGCTGGAGATGCCGGTGCCGAGCAGGATCCGCGAGGTCTTGACGGCGCAGGCCGCGAGCACGGCGAACTGGTCGCCGCCGTGACCCTCCGCCGCCCACGCCGACTCATAACCCAGCGCTTCGGCGAGCTTGACGCACTCGACGATCTCGGAGGCGTTGGGTCCGCCGGAAAAGGCGATGCCGATGCGTGCCATGTCACTTCTCCTCAATGCGCACGAAGTTCCACCACCACCGATGCGTGGCCATGGCCAATCGCGCCGGAGACCTGCATGCTAGCATCCATCGTGCCATAGGCCGCAAACGGGTCGAACAGAGTTTCAAGGAGTGCGAAGTCATGGACAAGCAGACGTTCGAGGTTCCGGTGCTATCCGACGCCATCCGCAAGCAGGGCGTGCCGCTGTCGCCGGTGGTCAAGGGCGGCGGCTTCGTCTTCGTCTCCGGCCTGCCGCCGGTCGACCTGGAGACGGGTGAGCTGTGCAGCGGCGAGATTGCCCTGCAGACGGAAAAGTCTCTGGACAACGTCAAGCGGGCGCTCGAATGCGCCGGCTCGTCGCTCGACAAGGTGCTGAAGGCGACCATCTACATCACCAACTCGGCCCACTTCCACACCGTCAACGAGGTCTATCGGCGCTATTTCCCGCACAATCCGCCGGCCCGCACCTTCGTCGCCATGTCGTCCTGGCCGATGCCCTTCGACATCGAGATCGAGTGTATTGCGTTGGCCTGACAAGGAGCGAAGGCAGCGGCCTCTCGATCCGGTCCCCCGGTGTCCCGGCGGTCGGATTGCGCCGACGCCGTGCTGCGCGTGCCGCCGCGCGTGATATCGTCGACTGTGTCTGTCGTCGGTTCTGGTTCATCACGCGATCGAGAGGAAGTGCCATGGAAAAGGTCATCTGCGAAGTGCCCGGTCTGTCCGATTTCATCCGCAAGCAGAATTTTCCCTTGTCGCCGGTCGTCCGCGCCGGGGATTTCGTCTTCGTATCGGGGCTGCCGCCGCTCGATCGGGACACTGGAGACTTCGTCATCAGCGATATTACCCGGCAGACCGAGATGGTGCTGGACAACGTCAAGCACGCGCTCGAATGCGCCGGCTCCTCGCTCGACAAGGTGGTCAAGGCGACCGTCTACATCACCAACGCGGCCTATTTCCACACCGTGAACGAGGTCTACCGGCGCTACTTCCCGCACGATCCTCCGGCCCGCAGCTTCGTCGCCATGTCGTCCTGGGCGCAGCCGTTCGACATCGAGATCGAGTGCATCGCCCTGGCCTGAGGTCCCGCTGCCCCTGCTCGCTTTGCGAGGCGCCACATGCGTAACGACGTCAACCGGCAGGTCGTCCTCGCCTCGAGGCCGGTCGGCATCCCCGAGGCCCGGCATTTCGAGCTGCGGCGCGCCCCGGCGCCCCAGGTCGGCGAAGGCCGGTTCCTGGTCCGCAACCGCTTTCTTTCCGTCGACCCGGCGATGCGGGGCTGGGTCAATGCCGCCGCCAACTATTCGCAGCCGGTCGGCATCGGCGAGGTCATGCGTTCGTTCGCGGTCGGCGAGATCGTCGCGTCGCGGCACCCGGGCTATGCCGCGGGCGAGATCGTCTGCGGCATGTTCGGCTGGCAGGAGCTGGCGCTCTCGGACGGCAGCGATGTCAGCTTCAAGCACGATCCGGACGAGGCGCCGGTCGCCACCGCGCTCGGCCTGCTCGGTATCAACGGCATCACCGCCTATTTCGGCCTGCAGGAGGTCGGCCAGCCGAGAGCCGGCGAGACGGTCGTCGTCTCGACCGCCGCCGGTGCTGTGGGCAGCGCGGTCGGACAGATCGCCAAGATCCTGGGCTGCCGCGCGGTCGGCATTACCGGCAGCGAGCAGAAGGTGGCGCTGTGCCGCGACGAGTTCGGCTACGACGCGGCCGTCAACTACCGGGCGGCCGACCTCGACCGTGCCTTGAGCGAGGCCTGCCCCGAGGGCATCGACGTCTATTTCGACAACACCGCCGGCGCCATCTCCGATGCGGTCTATCGAAGGCTCAACGTCGGCGCCCGTTGCGTCATCTGCGGCACCGCCGCGCTGTCGAGCTGGGAGCCCTGGCCGCAAGGCCCGCGGATCGAGCGGCATCTGCTGGTGAAGCGGGCCCGCATGCAGGGCTTTCTGCTGTTCGACTACGTGGACCGCTACGGCGAGGCCCGCAGCCAGCTCGCCGCCTGGCTGCGCCAGGGCAAACTGCGCTACCGCGAAGAGATCCTCGATGGCCTGGAGCAGGCGCCCGGCGCCATCGCCCGCCTCTATGCCGGCGAGAACCTCGGCAAGCTGATGATCCGGGTCGACGCCGATTGAGCCCGCCGGGGCGTCGACGCCCCGGCGGTGCGCTTTCCCCCTTGAGCGGTCCCGCGACGCCAGGCCGTCAGGCGGCTTGTTCGGTCGGCCCGGGCGCCGCCTTGGTCTCGAGGTAGCTCGGCCGGGTGGAAATGTTGCCCCGCCACCGTTCCAGGTTGGCGGCGATGTAGCCACGGATCGCGGCCATCGCGTTTCTGCGAGGAGGTCAACGGGTCCGTTGGTATGGCGGAGGGAGAGGAACGAGATGGGCATCGTCTTGTCCTCGCTCTGGAGGCAACTCGCGGTGTTACGCCGTCCGAACCAGCTTGGTGATCCGGTTCGGCCGCATCTCGGCGAGAAAGATGTCGCCCTGGGCGTTACAGGCAATGCCGTGCGCGCCGTTCCAGACCGGCCGGCAGCGGCCGACCAGCCGGCCTGAGCTTGACAGCATGCTGAGCCTGGGAATCTGGTCTGACACCAGGATCCGACCCTGGTCGTCCTCGGCGATGTCCATCGGGTGATAGAAATCGCCCCAGGCGGCCATGAAGCCACCCTCGCGATCAAAGACCTGGACACGGTCGTTCTCGCGATCGGCGACCAGAACGCGGTCGCTGCGGTCGACCCAGACCGCGTGCGGCGTGGTGAACTCGCCCGGGCCCGCGCCCGGCCGACCCCAGCTCGCCAGATGTTCGCCGGCTGCCGAGAAGCGATGCACCATCGAATTGCCGTAGCCATCCGCAACGTAGATCTCGCCGTCGGCGGCGACGGCGACGTCGGTCGGGTGGTTGAAGGGGGCTTGAAAGCGCGGCCGGTGGCGCCGGCCGATCGCGCCGAGCGCTTCTCCTTGGGGCGAGAAGATCAGGATCTGGTGGGCGTCCCGATCGACGAGGAAGACCCGGTCATCGCCCGAGATGAAGATGCCGTGGGCGTCGGCGATCCGGCCCTGACCCCAGGCGGCGAGGAAGCTGCCGTCCGGCTCGAAGACGACGACCGGCGGCTCGGCGCGCTGATAGGCATAGACCCGGCCTCGAGGATCGACGGCGAGCTGGCTCAGCGCTGTGAGGTCGATTTCCGGCGCCGGCACACCCCATGGCCGCTCGACCCGGTAGCGCCGCCCGTCCATCTTGACCACCAGCGCATCGTCGCGATCGCCAACGATCATGCTTCAAGCCTCCTCTGTCGCCGCCCATCTTTATAAGCCAAGAGGCGTCGCCAGACGAACCGGCGCCGAGTCTCCGGTTCCGCGGCATGGCCGTTGCGGACCGCTGATGCGCCAGCGCCCAACGGACCGCTATCCTGCTCGACAACATCGCCGAGGCGGATGCCGACGCGAAACTCGATGCGACTGTCGTGCGGGTGTCGCCGGCCAACGCCTGTACCGCCTGGGTCTTAAGGCGGGCCCGTCAATTCGCGGAGGAACCTTATGCAGGCGGAAATGGCGGAGGGAGTGGGATTCGAACCCACGATACGGTTGTGCCGTATACACGCTCTCCAGGCGTGCGCCTTAGACCACTCGGCCATCCCTCCAGGGCGGCGCACCATATCGCATGGCCTGAACGGCCGGCAACATCAGCTCCGGCGTGGACCGCACGTGCCGCGCGTGGCAAGGTGGCGTGACGACGCGGGGAGCCTCGCGCCCGGTTTCAGAGGACACCGAAGATGCTCGCCGGACGGCTGATCGGCAGGCTGTTCTGGGGCCTCGCCTTCATGGCGGCCGGGGCCGAGATCGTGCGCTCGCTGGCCGCCGCCGAGTGGCGCCCCCTGGTGCTCGGCGAGGTCTGGTACTACGTCGATGCGCGCATCCTGGGCACGGCAAGCCTGGGGCTATTGCAGGCCGGCATCCAGCGCCACGTGCACGAGGCGCTGTGGGATCCGGTCGCCATCACCATGTTGCTGTGGCCGGCCTGGGCCTATGCCGCGGTTTTGGGAGCGCTGCTGGTGTTTCTGTTCCGGCCGCGCCAGGGGCGGCGCATCTTCGGCCGCCGCTCCGGTTAGGCGCCGGTCGAAACCGGTCAGTCGTTGGTCTTCAGCGCGGCGATGAAGGCTTCCTGCGGGATCTCCACCTTGCCGAAGCTGCGCATCCGCTTCTTGCCCGCCTTCTGCTTCTCCAACAGCTTGCGCTTGCGGGTGACGTCGCCGCCGTAGCACTTGGCCAGCACGTCCTTGCGCAGCGCCTTCACCGTCTCGCGGGCGATGATGCGGGCGCCGATGGCGGCCTGGATGGCGATGGCGAAGAGCTGGCGCGGGATGATCTCCTTCAGGGTCTCGCACATCGCCCGGCCGCGCTTCTCGGCGCGGTTCCGGTGCACGATGCTGGCCAGCGCGTCGATCGTCTCGCCGTTGACCAGGACGTCCATCTTCACCAGGTCGCCCTCTTCGTAGCCGTCGAGATGGTAGTCGAAGCTGGCGTAGCCCCGGCTCACCGACTTCAGCCGGTCGTAGAAGTCGAAGACCACTTCGTTCAGCGGCAGGCGATACTCGATCATGGCGCGGTTGCCGGCGTAGGTCAGGTTGCTCTGCACGCCGCGGCGCTCCTCGCACAGCTTCAGGACCGCGCCCAGATGCTCGTCGGGGACCAGCACCGTGGCCTTGATCCAGGGCTCCTCGATGTGGGCGATGCGCACCGCGTCGGGCATGTCGACCGGATTGTGGATCTCCTTGATCGCGCCGTCGTTCAGGTGCATGCGGTAGATCACGCTCGGCGCCGTGGTGATCAGCTCCAGGCCGAATTCCCGCTCCAGCCGCTGCTGCACGATCTCCATGTGCAACAGGCCGAGGAAGCCGCAACGAAAGCCGAAGCCCAGCGCCGGCGAGCTCTCCATCTCGTAATGGAAGCTGGCGTCGTTCAGGCGCAGCTTGGCCAGGCTTTCGCGCAGGTCCTCGAACTGGCCGGAATCGAGCGGATAGATGCCGCAGAAGACCACCGGCACCGAGGGCTGGAAACCGGCCAGCGGCGTCGCCGTCGGACGGGCCGCGTCGGTCACGGTATCGCCGACCCGGGTCTCGCCGACGTCCTTGATCGAGGCCGTGAAATAGCCGATCTCACCGGGGCCGAGCTCGTCCAGCTTGGTCAGTTTGGGCCGGAAGACGCCGACCTGGTCGACCTGGTGCGCGCTGCCGGCGGCCATCAGCCGCACCTTCATGTTGCGCTTGAGCCGCCCGTCGAGGATGCGGACCAGCACCACGACGCCCAGGTAGGCGTCGTACCAGCTGTCCACCAGCAGCGCCTTCAGCGCCAGCTCCGGCTCGCCCCGGGGCGGCGGCAGCAGACGCACCAGCCCCTCCAGCACCTCCTCGATGCCCTGGCCGGTCTTGGCCGAGATCGGGATCGCCTGCGAGGCGTCGATGCCGATCACGTCCTCGATCTGCCGGCGCACCCGCTCGGGCTCGGCCGAGGCCAGGTCGATCTTGTTCAGCACCGGGACGATCTCGAGGTCGTTCTCGATCGCCTGGTAGACGTTGGCCAGGGTCTGCGCCTCCACCCCCTGGCTGGCGTCGACCACCAGCAGCGCGCCTTCGCAGGCGGCGAGCGAGCGGTTGACCTCGTAAGCGAAGTCGACATGGCCGGGGGTGTCGATCAGGTTCAGCACATAGCGCTCGCCGTTGCGCGCCTGATAGTCGAGGCGCACCGTCTGCGCCTTGATGGTGATGCCGCGCTCGCGCTCGATGTCCATGGAATCGAGCACCTGCTCATACATCTCGCGCGCCTCCAGGCCGCCGCAGCGCTCGATCAGGCGGTCCGCCAAGGTCGACTTGCCGTGGTCGATGTGGGCGATGATCGCGAAGTTGCGGATGTGGTCGGTCTGGGTCATGGCGAGGCGCTTTTAGCACTCTCCGCGGCTGGCGATAAAGGGAGTGACGGTGATCGCCGTCGCTGCCATAACAGGGCGCGGGCCGTCCGTTCAGCTCCTGAGCTTCGCGCCCGTGGCCTTCGCCACCTGGGCGATGATGCGCTCGGCCACGGCCTCGATCTCCGGCTCGGTCAGGGTTTTGGCCTGCGGCTCCATGCGCACCGAAATGGCGATCGACTTCTTGCCGGCTTCGATGCCCTCGCCGGTATAGACGTCGAAGACGCTGGCCTTCGCGATCAGCTGCCGCTCGGCGCCCCTGGCCGCGCGCAGCAGCTCGCCCGCCGGCACCTCGGCGTCGACGATGAAAGCGAAATCGCGCTCGACCGCCGGCAGGTCGGAGGCCGCGAAGGCCGGCCGGCCTTGCCGCTTGTCCTTGGGCAGCGGCACCCGGTCGAGGAAAACCTCGAAGCCGACCAGCGGCCCGGCGACGTTCATGTCGCGAAGCACGCCGGGGTGTATCTCGCCGAACCAGGCCAGCAGGTTCTTCGGCCCCAGCGTCAGCGCGCCCGAGCGGCCGGGATGGTACCAGGCCGGCGCCTCGGCGCGGACCTGCAGCGCGGCCGCGGGCGCGCCGATGGCGGCGAGCACCGCCTCGGCGTCGGCCTTGGCGTCGAGGGCATCGACCGACCGGGCGGCACCGGCCCAGTGGCGCGGCGCGTCGGCGCCCCGGCGGACGCCGGCGGCGACGCGGTCCTCGCCTTCGGGCGTATCGTCGCGGAATTGGCCGCCGACCTCGAAGACGTAGACGTTTCCAAAACCGCGGTCGAGATTGCGGCCGACGGCCGAGACCAGGTTGGGCAGCAGGCTCGGCCGCATGGCGTCGAGCTCGGCGGAAATCGGGTTGGCGAGCATCAGTTCTGGCGTCCCGCCGCCGAACAGGGCGGCAAAGCGCCGCGGCAGGAAGGACCAGGTGACGCATTCGACCAGGCCGCGCGCGGCCAGGGTGCGCTTGGCCATCGGCACCTGGCGCTGCAGGCTCGTCAGCACCGGGCGGGCGACCCCGGGGACGCGCGGCAGCGGCACCGAGGGAATGGCGTCAAAGCCGACGATGCGGGTGATCTCCTCGACCAGATCGGCCTCGCCGCCGATGTCGTTGCGCCAGCTCGGCGCGGTGATGCGCCAAGCGCCGTTGCCGGCGGCGACCTGGAAGCCGAGCCGGTCCAGGATGCGCCGCTGCTCCGCCTCCGGCACCGCGAGGCCGCCCAGGGTCTCGACCCGGTCCGGGCGGTACTCGACCACCCGGGCCGGTGCCTCGGCCGTGCCGGCAATGACGAGGCGGCTGGCCTCGCCGCCGCAGAGCTCGAGGATCAGCCGGCTCGCGCACTCCGCGCCCGGCAGCACCATGGCCGGATCGACGCCGCGCTCGAAGCGATAGCGGGCCTCGCTGTCGATCCCGAGCTTGCGCCCGGTGGCGGCAGTCCGCAGCGGATCGAACAGCGCCACTTCCAGGACCACGTTGCGGGTCGCCTCGGTGCAGCCCGAGGTCTCGCCGCCCATGACGCCGCCCAGGCCCTGAGGCTTGGTCTCGTCGGCGATCACCGTCATCTCTGGGTCCAGCGCGTAGTCCTTCCCGTCCAACGCCAGCAGGTGCTCGCCGCGCCGGGCCAGGCGCACATGGATGTCGCCGTCGATCTGGTCGGCGTCGAAGACGTGCAGCGGCCGGCCAAGGTCGAAGGTGACGTAATTGGTGATGTCGACCAGGGCCGAGATCGGTCTGAGGCCGATCGCCTTGAGGCGGCGCTGCAGCCAGGCCGGGCTTGGCCCGTTGCTGACGCCCTTGAAGTAGCGGGCGACGAAACAGGGACAGGCGTCGGCGGTTTCGGGCGTGAAGTCGAGGCTGACTGGAGCCGGGCTCTCGAAGCCGCCGATGACCGGCTCGGGCGCGAACGTCCTCAGGCGGCCGAGCCCGGCGGCGGCGAGGTCGCGGGCAATGCCGTAGACGCCGAGGCAGTCCTGCCGGTTCGGCGTCACGGCGATCTCGATCACCGGATCATCGAGGCCGGCGACCGCGGCGAAGGGGCGGCCGATCTCGGCGTCGTCACCAAGCTCGATGATGCCCTCGTGCTCGTCGCTCAAGCCCATCTCGCGCTCCGAGCAGAGCATGCCGTTGCTCTCGACGCCGCGAATCTTGCTGCGCTTGAGCTCGAGCCCGGTGCCGGGGATGCGCACCCCGGCCGGCGCGAAGACGCCCTTCATACCGGTGCGCGCGTTGGGCGCGCCGCAAACCACCTGAACGGTCTCAGCACCGGTATCGACGAGGCAGACGCTTAAGCGGTCGGCGTCCGGGTGCGGCCTGGCCTCGACGACGTAGCCGACGGTGAAGGCGGCAAGCGCTCGGGCCGGGTCGCTGACGCCTTCGACCTCGAGGCCGATGGCGGTCAGCTTGGCAGTGATCTCGTCGAGTCCGGCCTCGGTCTCGAGGTGGTCCTTGAGCCAGGAGAGCGTGAACTTCATCGGCTCAGGCCCCCGGCCAGGGTCGGCACGTCGAGGGCCGAGAAGCCGTAGTGGCGCAGCCAGCGCAGATCGCAGTCGAAGAAAGCGCGTAAATCCGGCATGCCGTACTTCAGCATCGCCAGGCGGTCGATCCCCATGCCCCAGGCGAAGCCCTGGTAGTGACTGGAATCGACTCCGCAGGCCTCCAGAACGCTGGGGTGCACCATGCCGCAGCCAAGGATTTCCATCCAGTCCTCGCCCTCGCCGATCAGCAGCTGCCCGCCATCGCGCCGGCAGCCGATGTCGACCTCGGCCGAAGGCTCGGTGAAGGGGAAGTGGCTCGGCCGGAAGCGCATCCGCACCTCGTCGAGCTCGAAGAAGGCGCGGCAGAACTCCTCGAGCGTGCCTTTGAGGTGGCCCATGTGCGTGGTCTCGTCGACCACCAGGCCCTCGAGCTGGTGGAACATCGGCGTGTGCGTCTGGTCGGAATCGCAGCGATAGGTCCGCCCCGGCACGATGATGCGATAGGGCGGCGGGCCTGCCTGCATGGTGCGGATCTGCACCGGCGAGGTGTGGGTCCTGAGCAGCCGGGCCTCGCCGGCGGCATTGGCCGGGAAATAGAAGGTGTCGTGCATCTGCCGGGCCGGATGCTCCGGCGGGATGTTGAGGGCGGTGAAGTTGTGGAAGTCGTCCTCGATGTCGGGGCCCTCGGCGACGGCGAAGCCCATGTCGGCGCAGACCGCGATGACCTCCTCCATGACCTGGCTCACCGGGTGGATCAGGCCGGCCGCCTCGGGCCGGCTAGGCAGGCTGACATCGAGCCGTTCGGTCGCGAGCCGAAGCTCCAGCTCGGCCGCCTGCAGGGCCAGTCGGCGCGCTTCGATCGCCTCGGCGACCCGCTCCTTCACCTGGTTCAGGGCCTGGCCCAGGGCGCGCCGCTCGTCGGGCGCCATCTGCCCCAGGCCCTTCAGCATTTCGGTGATCCTGCCGCGCCGGCCGAGGGCCGAGACGCGCACCGCCTCCAGCGCCTCGATGTCGCCGGCGGCGGCGACGGCGCCGGTCAGTTCGCGCTCCAGGGTCTCGATAGTTTCGTTCATCGCTCGATCCAGAAACGACAAGGGGGTCCGCGCGGGACGGACCCCCTGTTCGTCAACACCATTGAATTGTGCAGGGTGGAGGCCCGCCTCGGGCCGGTCAGGCGGCGGCGCCCAATGCCGATTCCGCCTGTCCGACCAGCGACTTGAAGGACTCAGGCTCGCGCACCGCCAAATCCGCCAAAACCTTGCGGTCGACTTCGATGCCGGCGAGCTTGAGGCCGCTCATAAATCGGCCGTAGGTCAGGCCGTGCTGGCGGCTGGCGGCGTTGATGCGCTGGATCCAGAGCGCGCGGAACTCGCGCTTGCGCCGGCGCCGGTCGCGGTAGGCGTACTGGCCGGCCCGTTCGACCGCCTGCTTGGCGACGCGAAAGGTGTTCTTGCGCCGGCCGCGATAGCCCTTCGCCTGGGCGATCACCTTCTTGTGCCGGGCGTGTGCGGTGACGCCCCTCTTTACCCGAGCCATGGCTCTGCTCCTCAGCCGTAGGGCATGAACTTCTTGACGAACTTGGCGTCGGAATCGCTCATCAAGGTGGTGCCGCGCAGTTGGCGTATCTGCTTGTTGGTGCGCTTGATCATGCCGTGCCGCTTGTTGGCGTGCTGGCGCCTGACCTTGCCGGTGGCGGTCAGGCTGAAGCGCTTCTTGGCGCTGCTCTTGGTCTTCAGCTTCGGCATGATGGAAGCATTCCTTGAATACGAGCGCAGCGCCGGCCTGCCGGGCCCGCGCGGCCCGCGGGTTATACCCGCGAGGGCCGGGCGATGCAAGCGGACGAGCCGTGTCCCGGTCAGGTCGCGAAGGGATTAACGAGCGCCAGCTCACAACCTTCGAAGTCGGACACATTCCGGGTTGCGAGCGCGGCGCCCCTGACAGCCGCGATGGCGGCGATTTGGCCGTCGATGACGGACATCGGCCGACCAGCGGCGCGCCGGGAAGCCATGATCCGGCCGTAGGTGAGGCCCGCCTGCTGGTCGAACGCGAGCACACGCCCGGCGAAGCCGCCCGCTACTATATGGGCAAAACGCCGCCCCAGGTCGCGCTGACGCCTGCCGTCCGGCAGGCTCTCCAGACCGAAGCTGATTTCGGCAACGGTCAATGCCGTGATATGCGCCTCGCCTGGTTCCTGGCGGGAAAGCCAGTCGATGACGCGGCGGTCCGGAGCGGGCCGCATCATTTCCGAGACCACGTTGGTGTCGATGATCAGCACGATTCGACGAAGGGATCGCGCGGTAGTTCGTCGCGCTCGGGCAGCGGCAGGTCGACGCCGTGCCGCGAGCCGAAAGTGCTCAGGAACAGGGCCGCCAGATCGCCCGGCTCGCCGACGTCGACGGCCTGGGTCAGAATCCGCCTGACCTCCTCTTCCATCGAGACGCCGTGACGCGCCGCCCGCTCCTTCAGGCGCTGACGCACGCGCGGTTCCAGTTTGCGAATGTTCAAGGCGACCATCGTCATCCTCCTCCTTCATTGATAGCATCTGTACAGGACGATAGCAACGCTATCAAACCGTCCGTAGCGATCTCAAGCGCCTGAGCAGCGACCGCAACAGGTTGCTGAAAATACTATGGCTCTGGCAATGAGGCCGGGGGCTTGTAGTGATCGATCACTGCAACGACGCGATCAAGGAGCGGCGCGAATCCCGTGAAGTCGATCTTGTCCACGTTTGGGCGGATGACCCTTTCGGCAAAAGCAAACTTCCCGTACTCGCCCTCGCTACCCGATTCTTTCTTCGGGTTAAACTTCTTGCCTTCAAGCTCGGTCCCGAGGAGAGATAGATCGAAGAAGTCCTCAATACAGGACATGCCGACCGCGCCCTTTTCGGGCGTTTTAATAAGGTAAAGGTTATCAGTCACATGGAAAAACGGATCGGGCGACGCCAACTCAACGGTAATGCTGTAGTTCTTCCTGAGGGTGCTGAATAGCTCGCTCGCGCCGTTGTCATTGTCAATCAGAACTATGACAGGATGCGCCAGGGGCCGATGCTTGAAGCTCCGGATATCCTGCCTATAGCGATTCTTGATGAAAAAGTACTTCAGATCACTCGCACCACCGCCTAGCGCCAGAAGGCCGTGCGCCTGGTTGGCATAGCTGAAGAAAGTGACCGCGCTGATGAAAGTGTCGCCTTTCCACGATCCAAGCTTCGGGTGGAAAGCAGTGAGCTTTCGGATGGCGTATTTAAGATAAATATTATCGGTTTTACCTTCGCAGACAATAATCGGGCGCTCGAGCCGGACGAAATAGCGGTACTTCAGAAATCGGGCGTATAGCCTTCGTGCCGCGGTTGGGCTCCTTCTTTTATCAGGCTCGTCGCGCTCATCGATTGTGTTCTTGACATGATGAATATGGCTCAGCATGCCTTCGAGCGACCAGAGGGACCTTATACGTTCGGGCTTCGCACCCTCTACCGCACCTTCGTCCCCCTGCGCAGTTGCAGGGTGATAGTAAGCTCCTGTTTCGAAAAGCGTGTGACACATGGCACGTGCATAGCGATAGTACTCTGGACGAATGTTCACCTTTGCATTGACTGTCAGGCCTGTGACAAGCTGACGGCTCATCCTGAACTGCATCCGGGTCTTGGCCGGGTTGATGATGAAACCCGCATTTTGAATCGTGCTGGCTAGGTGATTGCCGGGCGTCCATATCGGACTCCCTTCAGCGATGGGTGTGGCGATAGAGGACGGGAACACGCGTTGACTTGTCGAAAAGGTCAGGTCGTCGGCGTAGCGCGAATATGTGAGCTGGTTCTGTTTGGCGAGCTGGGCGAGCCGGACATCGAGCAGGTGGGCAATCAGATCGGAAATGATCGGCGAGCATGGACTGCCTTGCGGCAGTATGTTCTCAAAACATGCAATCTGAGCGATGATAGTTGCGACCCTCTCGTTAAGCTTGAAACTGTTGTTATGGATGAAGAATCCCCTTACTCTTCCGAAATTGAACGTCGGGAAGAAGTCCAGGAGGTCGAGATTCAGGACGTAACGGCGCCGCTTGTGGAGACGAGCATTGCTGATGATCGACAGATTTTGTCGGAACCCGTGTGAAAGCGGTCGCCGTCCACTTTCCAAGTCGATTTCATGCCTGCAGGCGTAGAGGACGTTGGCGAGCCGCCGCTGCAACATTTTGAGTGGCTTGATCGGCGCGTATATTTCCCGTTCGTTGCCCCGGCTCTTTGGAATGGTGAACTTCGTGTACTTCCGTGCCGGCGGCAACTTGTAGACGATGTAAGCTAGCCCGCTCGGCTTGTATCCCAGAATAGCAGCAAGGTCCTCAAGTGAGGACGCATCCTTTAGATTTTTAAGTATCGACAAGCCCAAGCACCGGTAGAAGAGGCTTACAGGCACTCCTACGCGTCACATGCGCATCGCATCATATAGACTGATCGCGCATTAAGGTCCGTCGGGAAGCAACGCTCCCTGACATTGGTTTCATATATCGCGAAGCGCGATAACAAATCTGCCTGTAAGCCTGCTTCATTTCTACCTGTCCATGTGCCCAAAGACAAGCGGAAACAGCCCTTGCACGCGAACCCCGGAGCGGAGTGAAGGGCAGGCCGAGTTGCCAACCTTCAAGGTCTCGCCCAAACCGATAGTGGGTCTTGTCGTAGGATCCGACACGATACTGACGGAACAGCCTCGGCATGCCCAACCCCAAGGGATTGCCGGGGCGCGGCTGGCTTAAAGCGCTCAGCGGCCTACCGCGGCGAGATCACCATGGTCATCTGCCGGCCCTCCATCTTCGGGAACTGCTCGACCTTGGAGATCTCGCCGAGGTCGTCGCGCACCCGCTCCAGGACCCGCATGCCGAGGTCCTGGTGCGCCATCTCGCGGCCGCGGAAACGCAAGGTCACCTTGACCTTGTCGCCCTCGCCCAGGAACTTGAGCATCGAGCGCATCTTCACATCGTAGTCGTGCTGGTCGATGTTGGGACGCATCTTGATCTCTTTGACCTCGATGATCTTCTGCTTCTTGCGCGCCTCGTTGGCGCGCTTCTGCGCCTGGTACTTGAAGCGGCCATAATCGAGGATCTTGCAGACCGGTGGATTGGCGGTGCCGGCAACCTCGACCAGATCGAGGCCCGCGGCTTCGGCGCGCTGCATGGCCTCGTCGGTCGGCACGACGCCGACATTCTCCCCATTCTCGTCGATCAGACGGACCTGGCGGTCGTTGATCTGCTCGTTGACACGTGGGCCCTCGCGGGCGGGCGGCGTCGTCGTGACGTGGCGGACTATGTATCGATCTCCCGTTGCTTATCGTTACGGGTCATTGGGCTTCGGGGAACCGAAACCCAGATGATGATCCCGGTCCAGCCCACGTACCCCCTCCTCCTCGCGCCGGCTCAAAGGTCGGGAGCCCGCGCTTCAGCGGATAATCTAGCAAGGGCGTCATCAAGTGCAAGCGTCTCTTGTCCCTTGCTGCCGAGACGGCGCAGTGAAACCGTGCCGTCGTCGACCTCGCGCCGGCCGATGGCGAGGATCGCCGGCACCTTGGCCAGGCTGTGCTCACGCACCTTCAGGTTGATCTTCTCGTTCCTGAGGTCGAGCTCGGCGCGCAGCCCGGCCGCCACCAGCTGCGCCGCCACCTCGCGCGCATAGGCGTCGCCGTCGCTGGTGATGGTGGCGACCGCCGCCTGCACCGGGGCGAGCCAGAACGGGAAGTGGCCGGCGTAGTGCTCGACCAGGATGCCGATGAAACGCTCGAACGAGCCCAGGATGGCGCGGTGCAGCATCACCGGCCGATGGCGGGCGCTGTCCTCGCCGATGTAGCTGGCATCCAGGCGCTCGGGCAGCACGAAGTCGACCTGCAAGGTGCCGCACTGCCATTCGCGGCCGATGGCATCCTTCAGCACGAACTCGAGCTTGGGACCGTAGAAGGCGCCTTCGCCCGGGTTCATGACGTAGGGCAGGCCGGTGGCGTCGACGGCCTCGCGCAGCGCCGCCTCGGCCCGGTCCCAGACCGCATCGTCGCCGGCGCGGACCGGTGGCCGGTCGGCGAACTTCACCGTGACATCGGTAAAGCCGAAGTCGGCATAGATCCGCATCAACAGCTCGCAGAAGGCGATGCTTTCCTCGGTGATCTGCGCCTCGGTGCAGAAGATGTGGGCATCGTCCTGGGTGAAGGCGCGCACCCGCATCAGCCCCTGCATGGCGCCCGAGGGCTCGTAGCGGTGGCACGAGCCGAACTCGGCCATCCTGAGCGGCAGGTCGCGGTAGCTCTTCAGGCCCTGTCGGTAGATCTGCACGTGGCCCGGGCAGTTCATCGGCTTCAGGGCGTAGACGCGCTCCTCGAACTCCGAGATGTACATGTGCTCGCGGAACTTCTCCCAGTGGCCCGAGGCCTCCCAGAGCGAGCGGTCCAGGAGTTGCGGCGTCTTCACCTCGACGTAGCCGGCGGCGTCGAGGCGGCGCTTCATGTAGCGCTGGCAGAGCTGGTAGAGGGTCCAGCCCTTGGGGTGCCAGAACGGCATGCCGGCGGCTTCTTCCTGGAAATGATAAAGGCCCATCTCGCGGCCGATGCGCCGGTGGTCGCGCCGTTGCGCCTCCTCGAGGCGGTGCAGGTAGGCGTCGAGCTCATTCTGGTCGCGCCAGCAGGTGCCATAGACCCGTTGCAGCATCTCGTTGCGCGAATCGCCGCGCCAGTAGGCACCGGCCAACTTCATCAGCTTGAAGGCGGTGCCGACCTGGCCCGTCGAGCGCAGGTGCGGGCCGCGGCAGAGGTCGATGAAGTCGCCCTGTTGATAGACGGTGATGATCTCGCCGTCGGGAAAATCACGGATGATTTCGGCCTTGTACAATTCGCCGATCGACTGGAAATAGTCGATCGCCTGCTCGCGACTCCAGACCGTGCGCGTGATCGTCTCGTCGCGGGCGACGATCTCGCGCATGCGCGCCTCCATGGCCTCGAGGTCTTCGGGTATGAACGGGCTCGCGCGCGCGAAGTCATAGTAGAAGCCGTCCTCGATGGCCGGGCCGATAGTCACCTGGATGTCCGGCCAGAGCTCCTTCGCCGCCTCGGCGAGAACATGGGCGCAGTCGTGGCGTAGAACCTCCAGGGCTTCGTTGTCCTTGCGGGTGATGATCGCCAGTTCGCCGTCGTGCTCGATCGGCAGGCGCAGATCGACCAGTTCGCCGTCGAGCCGCGCGACCAGCGCGTCCTTGGCCAGCCGCGGGCCGATATCGGCGGCCACGGCTTCCGCCGTCGTCGATTCCTGGTACTGGCGTACGCTGCCGTCGGGTAGCGTGATCGCAACCATGTCATGCCCCAGCCGTCACCAGCGGCGATCGAGGAAAACCTACGGCACCCGCCGATTTCCGCCGCCGGCATAAGTAGAGATATGACTTCGCCTGTCAAGACAGGGCCACCCGGGCTCTCGGCGCCCGCCGGTTGCGCAAATCCTCGGCTTGCCTAAAGTCACGCGGTCGGCGGACGAAGGCAGCCTGCCCCATGCGACGCGAAATCCCGGTTCAATGAGCTTGTCCCAGGCGGCGCCCGCGCCCGGCCCGCAGAGGCTGCGATTCGAGCATCGCGGCAGGGTGCGCGCGCTGACCCCGATCGTGCTGATCAACACGCTGCTGAACATCATCACGCTGACACTCTACCGGTTCTGGGCCAAGACCCGCGTCAGGCGCTTCCTCTGGTCGCGGACCACGCTGCTGGGTGATCCGTTCGAATACACCGGGAGCGGCAAAGAGCTGTTCCTTGGCTTCCTGATCGTGCTGTTCGTCGTCGTCCTGCCGGCGATCGGCCTCAACGTCGCGGCCGAATACTTCTGGGCCGAGGAGGATCCTGTCCGCTACGGCACTTTCATGTTCATCTTCTACATGGTGGCCCTGTTCCTGCTCGGCGTCGCCATCTATCGGGCGCGCCGGTTCCGGCTCAGCCGCACCGCCTGGCGCGGCATCCGGCCGGCCCTGACTGGCTCGTCGGTGATTTATGGCCTGATCAACATGGCCATCTACCTCGCCAATGGCGCCACCTTCGGCTGGGCCGTGCCGTGGGGCCGGCTGCGGCTGATGGAACAGATGATGAGCCACACCTACTTCGGCGACCGGCCGTTTCATTTCCGCGGCGGCGCGCAGCCGCTTTACGGACGCTTCGCGGCGATGTGGTTCGGCAGTGCGGCGATCATCGCCGCCATCATCGTTGTCAGCATCGCCGTGGCCGGCGCCGGCCAGGTCTTGACCGGCGAAGGAAACAAGCTGACCGCGCGAATCGGCGTCGGGGTCGTCGCCGTGGTGGGGGTAGGCCTCGTGCTGATGGCGGCACTTTATGCCTGGTACAAGGCGCGGGAGCTTGCCTATTTCGCCGAATGTACCGGCTACCAGGGATTGCGCTTTCGCTTCGACGCCACGGCCTGGAGCCTGCTGCGCCTGGCGCTGGGCAATTACCTGATCATCATCCTGACGCTGTCCTTCGGCTATCCCTTCGCGCAGCTGAGGAACTTCCGCTACCTCTGCCGGCGGCTGGAAGCGGTCGGCGAGGTTGATTTCGCGGCCATTCGCCAGTCCGCCGAAGCCAGGCCCGCGGTCGGCGAAGGGCTGGCCGACGCCTTCGACGTCGGCTCTGTCTAGGGCCGTCATGGCGGGCGCGTTCAACGCCAGGTTCTTCGACGGCAGGAGCGCGGCCAGCCGCCCGGCGCAGGTGACGCTTGGCGCGCAGGGCCTGCTCATCGCCATTGAGGGCAGCCGGCTGGCCGAGTTCTGGCTCTATCGCGAGCTGAGCGCGGCCGAAGCCCTGCCTGGCAAGGCTGGCACCCGCGTCACCGCGGGGTCAGCGCCGGACGCGCAGCTGATCGTCGAAGCGCCCGAGTTCCGGGGCGAGTTGATGCAGCTTTTGCCGCGCTATGCCGGTATCCGCCGCTGGCGCCGGCACGGCGGCGAAATCGCGTTGGTCATCGCCATCGTGGCCTTCGTCCTCGCCGCGTTCTTCGCCATCCCCTACCTGGCGCGGCCGCTGGCGCAGGCGATGCCGGCGGCCTGGGACGACAAGCTGGGCCAGGCCGTGGAACGCCAGGTCATCCAAGGCCGGCGCATCTGCGAGGCCGAGGCCGGCACGGCCGCCCTGCAGACGATGCTGCGGGCCTTGCCCTATGCGAAGCGCTATGACGGTCCGGTCTCGATCCGGGTCATCGATCATCCGATGGCCAACGCCTTCGCCGCGCCCGGCGGCCGCATCGTCATCCTGCGCGGCCTGCTCGCCAAGGCGCAGGCGCCCGAGGAGGTGACCGGCGTGCTGGCGCACGAGCTCGGCCACGTCGTCGAGCATCATCCCACCGCCAACGCCATCCGCGTGCTTGGCGTGAAGGCGTTGCTGGATCTGATCATGGGCGACAGCGCGACGGTGCTGGAAACGGTCGGCGAGACCGGCGGCTTGCTGCTGCTGTTCGCGCAGAACCGGCGTGACGAGGCGGCCGCCGACGAGGTGGCGCTGGAGCTGCTTGGGGAAGCTGGGATCGATAGCGCCGGCCTGGCCGACTTCTTCGCCCGCCAGGACAAGCCGCGCGGTGCCGGCGAGGACAGCGTCTTTTCCTATTTCAGCACCCACCCGCTGACCGACGCGCGCCAGCGCCGCGCCCGCGAGTCCGCGGGCCAGGGGCATCGGCCGGCGCTTGACGTCGAGGCCTGGCGCGCCTTGCGGGCGATTTGCGGGAGGCCAGGGAAGGATTGAGTCTGCGCCCGCTCAATTGCGTGCCAGCAACCCTTTATAGACCGCCAGCGTCCGCTTCTGCATGGTGGCCAGGGAGAAGCGCTCCAGCACCACGGCGCGGGCCGCGCCGGCCATCCGCTCGCGGGCTTGGCGCGACAGCGACAGCGCCGCGGCGAGCGCCTGTTGCAGTTCCGCCGCCTGCCCCGGGCGCGTCAGCCACCCGGTTTCGCCCGGCCTGACGATCTCGGTGGCGCCGCCATGGGCGCTGGCGATCACCGGACGGCCCATCGCCTGCGCCTCCGCGATGGTCCGCCCGAAGCCTTCCGGGCGCGTCGAGGTCGAGACGACGGCGTCGGCCAGCATGTAGGCCGCCGGCATGTCGCGGCAGGGCGGCACGATGCGCACGCTGCCGCCCAGGCCGTGGCGGCGGATCACGCGGTCGACCTCGCGGGCGTAGCCCGGGCTGCCGTGGTCGCCGCCCAGCAGGACGCAGATCAGGTCCGGCCGGTCAAGCCGCGCCATCGCCTCCAGCAGCACCGCCTGTCCCTTGAGCCGGGTCAGCCGGGCCGGCAACAGGATCACGCTGGCGCCGTCGTCGAGACGCCAGCTTTGCGCCAGCCGCACGATCCGCTCGGCGCTGACTCGGGCCGGGTCGAAAACGGCGGTGTCGACGCCGCGGTGGATGGTGACCAGGCGCTGCGCCTCGACGTGGTGGTGCCGCCGCACGTGCTCGGCGATGAAGTCGGAAATGGCTATGACCACGTCGCCCTTGGCCATGACCGCGTTGTACCAGTGCTTCCACGGCGCGCTGCCATAAGCGCCGTGGAACGTGGTCACGAAGGGCCGGCCGGTGCGCCGCGCCGCCAGGTAGGCGCTCCAGGCCGGGGCCCGGCTGCGTGCGTGCACCAGATCGACGCCCTGGCCCAGGATCAGGCGAGCCAGACGCGCGGCGTTGCGGTGGATGATGATCGGGTTCTTGCGGTCGAGCGGCAGGGTCACGTGCTCGGCACCGATGCGGGCGAGCTCGTATTCCATGGCGCCGCCGCTGCTCGCCACAAGGGCGCGCCAGCCGGCGGTGTGCAGGCCGGCGGCGATCTCCACCGTGCCGCGCTCGACGCCACCCGATTCCAGGGCTGGGAGAACCTGCAGCACGGTGGGCGGGCGGGTTCCGGCCGCAGCGGCGGCGATGCTAGATTGCGCCGGCGGGCTCATCCGGTGGGATGTATCGGTAGACGGCAGGCCATGAGCGGTACCAGCAGCGAGAAGATACTGAAGCGCCAGGACGGCACCGCCCTTGCATACCACCGGAGCGACGGAAAGTCGCCGGGGGTGATCTTCTGCGGCGGCTTCATGTCGGACATGAGCGGCACCAAGGCGACGGCGCTGGAGGCGCACTGCCGCGCCGCCGGCCGCGCCTATGTCCGCTTCGACTATCGCGGCCATGGCCGTTCGTCCGGCGCCTTTGCCGACGGCACCATCAGCCTCTGGGCCGACGACGCCATCGCCATCCTCGACGAGACCGCACCGGCGCCGCAGATCCTGGTCGGCTCGTCCATGGGCGGCTGGATCATGCTGCTGGCCGCCCTGGCCCGGCCGGAGCGGGTCGCCGCCCTGGTCGGGATCGCGCCGGCGCCGGATTTCGTGCTGCGCATGTGGGCGGCCTTTCCCGAGGAGGCCCGGCGCCAGCTGCAGCGCGAGGGCGTCTACCGCCGCCCCTCGCAGTATTCAGACGAGCCCTACGCGATCACGATGCGGCTGATCGAGGACGGGCGGCGCAACCTGGTCATGGACAAGCCGATCCCGTTCCGCGGCCCGGTCAGGCTGTTGCACGGGATGCAGGATCCCGACGTGCCCTGGCAGGTCTCGCTGGAGCTGGCCGACAGGCTGCGGAGCGAGGACGTCGAGATCACCTTCGTCAAGGCCGGCGACCACCGCCTTTCCGAGCCGGCGGACATCGAGCGGTTGTGTCGGACGGTCGAGACCCTGGCCGGTTCGCTGAATGGCGGCTGAGCGCGGTTACTCCGCCTGGTGCAGCGCGCGCAGGCCCTCGCGGTAGTCGGGATAGCGGAGCTGGACGCCGAGCTCGGCCTTGAGGCGCTGGTTGCCGACCCGCTTGCTCTCGGCGTAGAAGCTGCGCGCCATGGCCGAGAGCGCGGCCTGGTCGAACGGCACCAGGGGCGGCGGGTCGACGCCGAGCAGCCCGGCGGCGAAGGCGACGACCTCGGCCGGCGGCGCCGGCAGGTCGTCGGCGACGTTGTAGATGGCGCCCGGATCGGGCCGCGCCATCGAGGCCAGCAGCGTGGCGATCAGGTCGTCCAAATGGATGCGCGAGAACACCTGGCCCGGCTTGTCGATGCGCTGGGCGCGGCCTTGCCGCAACGCCTCCAGCTGGCTGCGCCCCGGGCCGTAAATGCCGGCCAGGCGGAAGATGTGCACCGGCCGTCCGGCCTGGCGGTAGAGCTCGAGCCAGCGGCGCTCGGCGGCGAGCCGGCGCCGCCCGCGCGCGGTCGTCGGCGCCGGCGGCGTCGCCTCGTCGACCCAATCGCCGCCGCGGTCGCCGTAGACGTTGGTGGTCGACAGGTAGCCGAGCCAGCGGGCCTGGCCGAGCCGCCGCAGCGCTTCGCCGTGCAGGTCGAGGACGGCATCGCCTTCGGCGTCCGGCGGCACCGTGCTCAAGACGTGGCTCGCCGCCTTAAGGGCGGCGAGGGCGGGCTGCGGCAACGGCTGGCCGCGGTCGAACCGGTGTAGCTGGGCGCCGGCCGCCGCGAGATCGGCCAGCGCCGACGGCTCGCGCGAGGTGCCGGCGACCTGCCAGCCGCCCGCCAAGAGACGGCGGGCGAGGGCGCCGCCGGTGTAGCCGAGCCCGAAGCAGAACAATCGGCCTGGGCTCTCGCTCATCGGGCGTCTTCCGAGCCCTTGCAATGAGAGCGAGGGGCGTGGAGTGTTTGCGTATGCCTCATCGGGGCCGTCATTTCCTCAGCGTTGTCGCCTTGGCCGTCCTGGCGCAGATGCCCGCGGCGGCATCGGCCGCCGAGATCGACCATGCCCAGGAATACCGCGCCTGCATCGCCCTGGTCTATCGCGAGGCCGACAAGGCCTTCGAGTCGGCCAGGGCCTGGGAGGCCAAGGGCGGCGGCGTCTGGGCCAGGCACTGCGCGGCGCTGGCGACGTTCGAGTTGGGGCTGTACCCGGACGCGGCGGCGCGGCTGGAGGCGCTGGCCGGTGAACTGCCGCGCGACGGCAAGGTCTCGCCGGCGGACGTGCTGGCGCAGGCCGCCAACGTCTGGCTGATGGCTGGCGAGCTGGAGCGGGCCAAGCTGACCATCGGCACGGCCCACCGGATGGCGCCCGAGGACGGCGCCATCCTGGTCGACCAGGGCCGCATCCTGGCCGAGGCCGGCGACTACCGCGGCGCCCTTGCCGCCCTCGACCAGGCGGTGGCGCTGATCCCGGGCGACGGCGATGCGCAGGCCTTCCGGGCCAGCGCGCTGCGCCGGCTGGGTCGGCTCGAGGAGGCGCGCCAAGCGGCCGAGACGGCGGTGCGGGTCGACCCGGATAACCCCTCGGCCTTGCTGGAGCGGGGGCTGGTGCGTCACGCCCTCGGCGACCTCGCCGGCGCCCGCCTCGACTGGCAGGCCACCGTCGAGCACTTCGACGGCACGCCGGCGGCGGAGGTGGCGCGCGGCCGGCTGCAGGCGCTCGACGGCAGGGGCGGCTAGGCCGCGTCCCATTCCGCCGCCGTTGTCGCATCCGCCGGATCGGCCCGGCGGGCCTTCAGCGCGGCGAAGCAGTCGGCGTCGAGAAGCCGCGACAGGGCCCACACCGCCATGCCGCGCACCAGCGCCGAAGCATCGTCCAGCAACGCTTCGGCAACCGCGGCCAGGTCCGCATCGCCGCTGTTGCCGATCGCCACCAGGACGTTGCGCACGAAGCGCTCGCGGCCAAGCCGCTTCACCGTCGACTTGCTGAACAGGCGCCGGAACGCGGCATCGTCCAGGCGCGCCAGCTCGGCCAGACGCGGCGCCGTCAGTTCGGGCCGCGCCTCGAGGCGCAAATCGCGGGCCCGCGCGGCGAACTTGTTCCACGGACAGACCGCCAGGCAGTCGTCGCAGCCGAAGACGCGGTTGCCCATGGCGGCGCGGAACTCTAGCGGTATCTGGCCTTTGTGCTCGATCGTCAGGTAGGAGATGCAGCGCCGCGCGTCGAGCTGATAAGGCGCCGGAAAAGCGTCGGTCGGGCAGATGTCGAGGCAGCGCCGGCACGCCCCACAGTAGTCCGTTTCCGGCCGGTCGGGTTCGAGCGGCAGGGTGGTGAAAACGGCTCCCAGGAACAGCCAGGAGCCAAAGTCGCGGCTGACCAGGTTGGTGTGCTTGCCCTGCCAGCCGATTCCGGCCGCCTCGGCCAGCGGCTTCTCCAGCACCGGCGCGGTGTCGACGAAGACCTTGACCTCGGCGCCGTAGCTCTCGGCCAGCCAGCGCGCCAGCGCCTTCAGCCGCGACTTCACGACCTCGTGGTAGTCGCGTCCCTGGGCGTACACCGAAATGACCCCCTGGTGGTGGGCCTCGAGCGGGGCCAGGGGGTCCGCCGCAGGCCCGTAGTTCTGGCCCAGCATGATGATGGAGCGGACCTCGGGCCACAGTGCCTTCGGATCGGCGCGCCGTGCCGCCTTGGCGGCGAGCCAGTCCATCTCGCCGTGGCGGCCGAGCGTCAGGAAATTGCGGAAGTGCCGCGCCGCCCCGCCAACGCTGTCAGGTGCGGCGATGCCGACGCTCTCGAAGCCGAACTCGAGCGCCTTCGCCTTGATGCGCGCGCGGGGGTCGGTGGCCGCCGGCTCCGGGTTTCGCGAACTCCTAGAAGTCGAGGTCGGCATAATGCTTGGGCGGCGGCAGCCCGGCGATATGGTCGGCGAGAATTGGCCGGAAGCTCGGCCGCGACTTGACCCGGGCGTACCACTCCTTGGCCTTGGGGTGTTCGAGCCAGGGCACGTCGCCGAAATAGTCGAGGCACGAAAGCTGCGCCGCGCCGGCGATGTCGGCGAGCGAGAAGTCGTCGCCCGAGAGCCAGTTCCGCCGCTCCGAGAGATAGGCGATGTACTTCAGGTGGTAGTCGATGTTCTGGCTGCCGACACGGATCGTCTGGCTGTCCGGCTGGCCCATGCCCATGAAGCGCTTCAACAGCTTCTCGCGCAGCAGCAGTTGCGTCACCTCGCGGTGGAACTTCTGGTCGAACCAGGCCACCAGGCGGCGGGTCTCGGCCCGGCTGACCGGGCCCAGGCCCAGCAAGGGCTGATCCGAGTAGATCTCGTCCAGGTATTCGCAGATCGCCTGACTGTCGGCGATGACATGGCCGTCGGGCTCGACCAGCACTGGTACCTGGCCGGCCGGACTCATGGCCAGGAAATCCTTGCGGCGCTCCCAGTACTTTTCGACCGGCAGCTCGAACTCCAGACCCTTCTCCTTCAGCGCAATACGGACCTTGCGCGAGAAGGGCGAGAGCCAGAAATGATACAACAGCCGCATGGCCGTCACTCTAGCCGAAGCAGCCGTCCGGCCATAGGGCAAGGCGGCCTAGGCGGCGTCGTGGAAGATGATGCCGAGGGCGTGGCGGCGGCCCTGGTAAAGACGGCTGACGCCGTGGCGCATGCCGGCGGCGTAGACGCCGCGCCGGCCCCGCACCGGCCGTTCGGCGGTGGGGAAGACGATCATCTCGCCCTGCTCCAGGTCGATCGCCTCGGCCCGGCTCTGCATGCGCGGCCGCTGCTCGGCCAGCAGGAAGGCGCCGCCCCGGTAGTCCGCGCCGAGCCGGCTGAGGCAGAGAGTCGCCTGCAGCGGGAAGGCCACCTCGCCGTAGAGATCGCGATGCAGGCAGTTGAAGCCGCCCACTTCGTAGCGCAGCAGCAGCGGGGTCGGCCGCGTCTGGCCCTGGTCGTGACAGTGGGCCAGGAACGCGGACAGGCGGTCGGGGTAGCGATAGGGACGCCCGAGTGCCGCCATCATCGCATTGGCGATCGGCGCCAGGTGCGGATAGAGGCCGCGCCTGAGCCGCTCCACCAGCGCCGGCAGCGGCCGGCTGAAATAGCGGTACTGGCCCTCGCCGAAGGCATGCCGCGCCATTTCGATGGTGCGGCGAAAACGGGGCTCGTCGTCGTAGAGGCGGATCAGGCCGGTGCATTCCGCCGCCGTCAGCAACGGGCCGCTGCGGGCGTAGCCGACCGTGTCGATGGAGCGAGCCATCGCCGGCCAGTCGAGCGCCGCCAGCCGCTTGCCGATGCCGGGCGTCGCCATCCGTCGCCTCCGTTGCCGGCGACGAGCGTAACCGCAGCGGCGGCCTCGGCCTATCCGAAGCTTGTGCCGCGATTCCGAAGCCGCCTCAGGCGGTGCGGGCGGCGGCCTCCTCGGCCAGCGGATGTTCGAGCCGGCCCACCATCTCCTTCGGGCAGATTTGCACGAAATTCGCCAGCTCCAGGTCCCAGTCGACCAGCAGCCTGGTAGCGAAGGAAGAGTGGGTCGCCTTGGCGTGCTGTTCGACCAGGTCGCGAAGCACGCCTTCCCAATGCGCCGAACGCACCGGCTGCCAGATCACGCTGTCCGGATTGACGCGCTGCTCGAAGTCGAAGTCCCGGGCGAAGACGAAGGCCATGCCTCCGGTCATGCCGGCGGCGAAATTGTCGCCAACCGGCCCCAGGATCACCGCGGTGCCGCCGGTCATGTACTCGCAGCCGTTGTCACCGCAGCCCTCGACCACCGCCAGGGCGCCCGAATTGCGCACGCAGAAACGCTCACCGGCGAGGCCGGCGGCGAACAGCGCGCCCGAGATGGCGCCATAGAGCACGGTGTTGCCGACGATGACGTTGTCGTTGCTGACCAGCGCGCTCGCCGGGGTCGGTCGGACCACGATGGTGCCGCCCGAGAGCCCCTTGCCGACGTAGTCGTTGGCATCGCCCAGCACCTCGAGCTTCAGGCCCTGCACGGCGAAGGCGCCGAGCGACTGGCCGGCCGAGCCCCTGAGGCGGACGGTGACGTGATCGGGCAGGAGCCCGGTCATGCCGAACTTGCGGACGATGCGGGCCGACAACTTGGTGCCGACGGCGCGATGGGTGTTGCGGATGTTGTAGGCGAGCTGGATCTTGTCGCCATCGCGGAACAGCGCCTTGGCGTCGTCGATCATCTGCTTGTCCAGCGTCTCCGGGACCTCGTTGCGGCCCTCGACGGTGCAATAGCGGGCGAAGGCGCCGGCGTCGGCCTGCACCAGCAGCGGGTTCATGTCGAGGTCATCGAGATGCGCCGCGCCGCGGCTGACCTGGGCCAGCAGATCCGAGCGGCCGATGATCTCGTTCAGCGAGCGGGCGCCGACGCTGGCCAGGATCTCGCGCACCTCCTCGGCGATGAAGCTGAACAGGTTCACCACCTTCTCGGCCGTGCCCTCGAACTTCTTCCTCAGCCGCTCGTCCTGGGTGCAGACGCCGACCGGGCAGGTGTTGGAGTGGCACTGGCGGACCATGATGCAACCCATGGCGACCAGGGCCGCGGTGCCGACGCCGTATTCCTCGGCCCCCATCATCGCCGCGATGACGACGTCGCGGCCGGTCTTGATGCCGCCGTCGGTCCGCAGCCGGACGCGGTGGCGCAGGCGGTTCAGGGTCAGCACCTGGGCGACCTCGGTCAGCCCCATCTCCCAGGGGATGCCGGCGTACTTGATGCTGGTCTGCGGGCTGGCGCCGGTGCCGCCGCTGTGGCCTGAGATCATGATCACGTCGGCCTTCGCCTTGGCCACGCCGGCGGCGATGGTGCCGATGCCGGTCTCGGCCACCAGCTTGACGCAGACCCGGGCCTCCGGGTTGATCTGCTTCAGGTCGTAGATCAGCTGCGCCAGATCCTCGATCGAGTAGATGTCGTGGTGCGGCGGCGGCGAGATCAGCGAGACCCCGGGCGTTGAATGGCGCAACCCGGCGATCTCGGCAGTGACCTTGTTGCCGGGCAGCTGGCCGCCCTCGCCGGGCTTGGAGCCCTGGGCGATCTTGATCTCGATTTCCTCACAATTGGCCAGGTACTCGGCGGTGACGCCGAAGCGGCCGGAAGCGACCTGCTTGATCACCGAATTGGCGTTGTCACCGTTGGGCCGCGGCTGGAAGCGGGCCGACGACTCGCCGCCCTCGCCGCAGTCCGACTTGGCGCCGATCCGGTTCATGGCGATGGCCAGCGTCTCGTGCGCCTCGCGGCTCAAGGCGCCGTGCGACATCGCCCCGGTGACGAAGCGCTTGCGGATCGAGGTAATCGATTCCACCTCGTCGACCGAGACCGGCGGGCCGAGCGGCTTGAAGTCAAGCAGGTCGCGCAGATTGACCGGCGGCATCTGCCGCACCTGCTCGGAGAACTGCCGGTACAGGGAGTAGGCGTCACGCTCCACCGCCTGCTGCAGCAGGTGAATGAGCCGGCCGTCGAAGGCATGGGTTTCTCCGGTGCGGCGGTACTTGTAAAGGCCGCCGATCGGCAGCACCGCGCTTTCGGCCTGAAAGGCGAAGTCGTGCAGTTCGCGCATCTTCTGCTGGATGCCGGTCAGGCCGATGCCGGAGATGCGCGAGGTCATGCCGGGGAACAGCGCCGCCACCAGGGTGCGGCTGAGGCCCACCGCCTCGAAGTTGTAGCCGCCGCGGTAGGAGCTGAGGACGGCGATGCCCATCTTCGACATCACCTTCAGCAGGCCCTGGTCGACGGCGGCGCGGTAGCGCTGCATGCATTCCTCGAAGCTGAGGCCCGGGAACAGGCCGCGCCGGTGGCGGTCGCGGATCGTCTCCTGTGCCAGATACGCGTTGACGGTGGTGGCGCCGACACCGATCAGCACAGCGAAGCAATGCACGTCCAGGCATTCGGCGGTGCGGCAGTTGAGCGAGGTGTAAGTGCGCAGGCCGCGCTCGACCAGATGGCTGTGCACGGCGCCGACCGCCAGGATCATCGGCACGCCGCAGCGTTCGGGCCCGACCTGCTCGTCGCTCAGCACGATGTGGATGGCCCCGCTCCTGACCGCGTCCTCTGCCTCGGCACGCAGCCGGCGAATGGCATCGCGCAGGGCGGTCTCGCCGCCGCTGGCCGGAAAGGTGCAGTCGACGGTATGCACGTACTTGCCCATGTAGCCGAGCATGTCCTGGAACTCGCGGTTCGAGAGCACCGGCGAATCCAGTTCCAGCACCTTGAGCTGGCTGTCGTCCTCGGCCAGCACGTTGCCCAGGTTGCCGAAGCGGGTCTTCAGCGTCATCACCGAGTATTCGCGCAGCGAGTCGATCGGCGGGTTGGTGACCTGGCTAAACTGCTGGCGGAAAAAGTGATGCATGCCGCGATAGCGGCTGGAAAGCACCGCCAAGGGGGTATCGTCGCCCATCGAGCCGACCGCCTCCTTGGCGTCCTCGGCCATCGGGTGGAGGATCATCTCGATGTCTTCGTGGGTGTAGCCGGCGGCGATCTGACGGCGGCGCAGGTCGTCGCTCTCGTAGATGCTGGGTTCGCCGGCATCCTTGCGCACGACGCTGTCGAGCGACTTGATGTTGCGCACCCAATCCTCGAACGGCCGTTCGCCGGCGAGCGCGTCCTTCAGCTCGCGATCGTGGTAGAGCCTGCCCTCGATCAGGTCGACGCCGATCATTTGCCCCGGGCCGACCCGCCCTTTCTCCGCGATCGCGTCCTCGGGCAGCGGCACCATGCCGGTCTCCGAGCCGCAGAACACCAGCCCGTCGCGGGTGATCGAATAGCGCAGCGGCCTGAGCCCGTTGCGGTCCATGCCGGCGATCACCCAGCGCCCGTCGGTGGCGGCGATCGCGGCCGGCCCGTCCCAGGGCTCCATGATCGCGTTCGAGTACGCGTACATGGCCCGGTGCGCCTCGGGGATCGTCGCCTTCTTCGACCAAGCCTCCGGGATCAGCAGGGTCTTGGCCATCGGCGCCGAGCGGCCGGCGCGGACCAGCAGCTCGAAGGTGGCGTCGAGCGCCGCCGAATCCGAGCTGCCGGTCTGGATCACCGGCTTGATGTCGGCGGAGCGTTCGCCCAGCGCCTCCGAGGCCATGCGGATCTCGTGGCTCTTCATCCAGTTGATGTTGCCGCGCAGCGTGTTGATCTCGCCGTTGTGGGCGAGCATGCGGAAGGGCTGCGCCAGCCGCCAGGTCGGGAAGGTGTTGGTCGAATAGCGCTGGTGGAAGATGGCGAAGCTGGAAATGAACAGCGGGTCCAAGAGATCGGGGTAGAACGCGGTCAGCTGCTCGGCCAGGAACATGCCCTTGTAGACGATCGAGCGGCAGCTCAGCGAGCAGATGTAGAAATCGGTGACCGCGGCCTCGTTGGTGCCCCGCTCGATGCGCCGGCGGACGACGTAAAGGTCGCGTTCGAACTTGTCGACGTCGATGTCGTCGCGGCTGTAGACCATGATCTGCTCGATCTCGGGCCGAGTCGCGTTGGCCTTCTCGCCGATCACCGCGGAGTCGACCGGAACCTGGCGCCAGCCGTAGATGTGATAGCCCAAATTGAAGATCTCGGTCTCGACGATGGCGCGGCAGGTTTCCTGCGCGCCGTAGTCGGTGCGGGGCAGGAAGATCATGCCGACGGCGAGCCGGCCCGCCGCCGGGGCATGGCCAGTGCGCGAGACGTGCTGGCGGAAGAAGTCCTGGGGGATCTGCACCTGGATGCCGGCGCCGTCTCCGGTCTTGCCGTCGGCATCGACGGCGCCGCGGTGCCAGACCGCCTTCAGGGCGTCGATGCCGGCCTCGACGACGCGGCGGTTGGGGCGGCCGTCGATGGCGGCGACGAAGCCGACGCCGCAGGCATCGTGCTCCCTTTCCGGGTGATAGGCGCCGGCCGCCCGCAGGCGCGCGGCGTTGCGCCGCCAAGCCGCGACGAAAGCTTGCCCTTCGTCCCGTGACTGGCCACTCATGACTTTGTCCTTCTTCTCGGTGCCGCCCGGCGCGTCTTTGGCTTTGGCGCCACGCCCAAGGCAGTTCCAGGATAAAATTCTGGATCAACTAGCTGTGCCAAGGTGTAGGGCAGCTCAAGGGGAAACGTATCTACTGGGAGCGCGGACTCTTTTGCAGCCGCACGTCTGGCGCGGCGATACTCGGAGGCAGCAATCTCGGGCAGTTGAGACCGTAACGATGGCATCTCACTCAGCTGCTCGTCCACCTCACTTCTAGTGAGGTCAATACTTGTCTCCCAACTGGCAGAGCGGTCGGTTGCTTGAAACTCCCACTTTAGAAGATGCTGCATGAGAGTTCGCAGATGGCTAGCCAGTGCACGCCGCTCGGATCTGCCCAAACTGCTCAGCTCCTCAGCCACGTTTTCCCAATCGATTTTATTCGCTTGGTGGCTCCGCAACTTCTCGACCTGATCGTATACCCAGCTAGCGTAATCGATTTCATATGTATTCCTCACGTCGACCGGCCTGCATGCGCCGAAAATATCCAGCCAAACCGTCCCGCCGCACACAATGTGAATTTGCCGAAATCGCCCAGTGAACTCGTCAGAGCGAGTTGCGGCAGCAATCAAGCTTTGTTTGTCGAGAAATCCACCCCAGGATGTGTTGTCATATATCAGCAAGTCGCAAGCGTCAGGTGCGTTGTAGGCGCCCTGATCAAACTTTTCGACTTTTGCTCGGATCGACCTCCTCCATTCATCGACTGTACGGTTGCTCGATGGATCAAATGGAAGGTCTTTGGCGGACGAAACGACCGTCCGCTCAGATTCAGTCAGCCACCGTTGATAATCTTCTTCTCCGGCTTCCGTGACCTCAATGCCCAACGTTTTGTCGGACTCCCAGATCAGCAGAAAATCCGGTTCGCCAGGGCGGCTGCGTGCTGCGCGGATTTGCACCGGGAAGGGAATGACACTCTCTAACTTCCAAGCGACCAGGAGCCGACGGAGAACGTAATCCTCCTTCTCGCCATGGTTTCGCTTCATCGGACCCGTGCGTGGACCTACCCAAGTGCCAATCAGCCCCAGATCATCGGCCAATGTGTCAGCCCGATTTAGCGTCTTCGTCCACCTTGGACCCTTATGCGCTATGACATCTGGCCGGGCCATGGCACTTCATTCCGCTGCAACCAAGCGGCCCTCTGCGGCGCCCTGGCGTTGGATGTACTCGTGGATCTCGTCCGCCGCCTCGCGGCCGTCACGGATCGCCCAGACCACCAGCGAGGCGCCGCGGACGATGTCGCCGGCGGCGTAGACGCCCTCGATGCTGGTCATCTTGGTCTTGAAATCGATCTCCAAGGTGCCCCAGCGCGTCACCTTCAGCTCCGGCGCGCCGAACAGCACCCGCACGTCCTCGGGGTCGAAGCCGAGGGCCTTGATCGCCAGGTCGCAGGGGATGCTGAAGGCGGCGCGCGGCACCGGCCCGGGGCTCTGGCGCCCGCTCGAATCCGGCATCCCCAGGCGCATGCGCTGCACCCGCATGGCATTGATACGGCCGTCGCCCAGATATGCTTTGGGCGTGGACAGCCAGACGAACTCGACGCCTTCCTCCTCGGCGTGTGTCACCTCGCGCAGCGAGCCCGGCATGTTGGCGCGGTCGCGGCGATACAGGCACTTGACCGAGGCGGCGCCCTGGCGCACCGCCGTGCGCACGCAGTCCATCGCCGTGTCGCCGCCGCCGATGACGACGATGTGCTTGCCCCGGGCATTGAGCTCGCCACTCAGGAATTCCGGCACCTTGTCGCCGAGACCCATCCGGTTCGAGGCGGTGAGGTAGGTCATGGCCATGACAATGCCGTCGAGACCGGCTCCGGGCAGCGAGGCATCGCGCCCCTGGTAGACGCCGGTGGCGATCAGGATCGCCGCGTGCTTGCGGCGCAGCTCGAGCAGGCTGGCATCGCGGCCGACCTCGAAGTTGAGGCGGAACTCGACCCCGCCCTGCCGCAACAGCTGCGCGCGCTTCTCGACGATCTCCTTCTCCAATTTGAAGTTGGGGATGCCGTAGATCAGCAGCCCGCCGACCCGGTCGTAGCGGTCGTAGACCGTCACCTGATAGCCGTAGCGGCGCAGCATGTCGGCGGCGGCAAGGCCGCCGGGGCCGGCGCCGATGATGCCGACAGACTCAGGCCGCTCGCGCAGCGGCTTCGGCGGCTTGATCCAGCCCTTCTCCCAGGCGGTGTCGGTGATGTGCTTCTCGATCGAGCCGATGGTCACCGCCTCGAAGCCCTTCTCGATCACGCAGTTGCCTTCGCAGAGCCGGTCCTGCGGGCAGATGCGGCCGCAAATCTCGGGGAAGGTGTTGGTCGCGCCGGCGAGCTCGTAGGCTTCTTCCAGACGGTTCTCGGCGGTCAGCTGCAGCCAGTCCGGGATGTTGTTGTGCAACGGGCAGTGAATCTGGCAGAACGGCACGCCGCACTGCGAGCAGCGGCCGGCCTGCAGCTCGGCCTGCTCGCGCGCGTATTCCTGGTAGATCTCGCCGAAATCGTGGACGCGATCATCTGCGATGCGCTTGGATGGCATCGCCTGGGCGACGTCCACGAATTTGAGCATGCGCTGCGCCATCGTCCCTCCACGTGGCAGGTTGTGACTTGGCCGCAATCCCCACGCCATGCACCCCGCCCCGGCAGGCCAAGGCAGTGCGCCTGCGTGTCATGTGGCCGCTATCCGGCCGGCCCTGGCCTCCAAGGCCGGAATAGTATCGACTTTCCCCGCCGCCTACGAGGATAATCTACCATTTAGGTCAGCATATGTTAACTAAAAATGTGACGTGGACTCCCTTGCCGATGCCGCCTGGGCGAAATCGCCTAAGACCTGAGAGGAAATAGTCTCGATACGGTACTAAAATCCCGGTTCTGCACCCGCCCGCCATGGTGCTATAAGCCCGTCAGTCCCTCACCGACCTGCCGAGCAGGACCCCAAAATCGTTTGATTCCCTGTGGCAGCAGCTAGAGCGCGCGATGGCGGCATCCACCCTGACGCTGGCCCAGATCGTGACCCTGGCGTTGATCCAGGGAATCACGGAATTCCTGCCGATCAGCTCGTCGGCGCATCTGATCCTGCTGCCGGCGCTGACCGGCTGGCCGGACCAGGGCCTGGAACTCGACATCGCCGTTCACGTCGGCACCCTGGGCGCAGTGTTGATCTATTTCCGCCGCGATGTCGCGGCGCTGATCGCGGGCCTCGGCGCCGGATTGGCCGGTCGCGCCACGGCGCAAACGCGCCTGGCCCTGGCGGTGCTGGTCGGCACCGTGCCGTTGCTGGTGGCAGGCGGCCTGCTGGTTGTCTTCGACATCACCGCGTACCTGCGTGCGCCGCTGGTGATTGCCTGGGCGACGATCCTGTTCGCCGTGCTGCTCTACGCCGCCGACCGTTGGCGGTCGGGTGAGCGCAGCCTCGACGGCCTGAACCTGCGGGGCGCGCTGTTCATCGGTCTGGCGCAGGTACTGGCCCTGGTCCCGGGCGCCAGCCGCGCCGGTGTCACCATCACCGGTGCGCGCCTGCTCGGCGTCGGCCGCATCGAGGCGGCGCGCTTTTCCATGCTGTTGGCCATTCCATCGATTCTGGCGGCCGGCGCTTACGCGATCTTGCACCTCATCCGTGCCGGCGACCCCGCGTTCGGCTGGACCGCGCTGCTGGCGGCGGGGCTGGCCTTCCTGGCCGCGCTGGCCAGCATCGAGCTGATGCTGCGCTGGCTGCGGCGGGCCAGCTACACGCCCTTCGTCATCTACCGCCTGGCGCTCGGCGCCGGGCTGCTGTGGTGGGCCTACGGCGGCTGAGCGTTCAGACCAGAAGGGTCTCGGGCCGCTTGCCGCCGCGGCGGAAGCGGTAGAGGTAAGTCGGCAGCACCGCCTCGGCGGTGGTTGGCGCGATGCCGAGCGCCTCGAAGCCGAGCGCGCCGTCCGCCACGACGTTGTCCTTGGTCAGCATGTTGACCTGGTCGACGGTCAGGGGCGGCGCCGGCAGCAGCTGCAGCACCGCCGCCTGGAAGCGTGCGACCCCGAACGGCACCGGCAGCAGCAGGCGGCGGCGGCCGGTCACGCGCAGCACCAGCTGCATCAACTCGGTGAAGGTGTAAACCCGCGGGCCGCCGAGCTCGTAGCGGCGGCCGGCCGTCGCCGGATCTTCGAGCATGCGCAGCATGGCGTCGCCGACGTCGCCGACATAGACGGGCTGGAATTTGGTGCCGCCGCCGCCGATCAGCGGCAGCGCCGGAGACAGCAACGCGAGCTGCGCGAAGCGGTTGAAAAAGCTGTCCTCGGGTCCGAAGACGACCGAGGGACGGATGATCGTCGCCGCCGGAAAGGCGTCCTCGACCGCCTGCTCGCCGGCCCACTTGCTGCGACCGTACAGGCCCGGGCTGTCCGCGGCGGCGCCGATCGCGGAGACGTGCAGCAGGCGCTGCGCCCCGGCCTCGCGCGCCGCCGCCGCGATCAGCCCAGCGCCCCGGTGGTGCAGCGCGCCGAAGCGCTGGCGGCCGCGCTCGAACAGGACGCCGACAAAGTTGACGACGGCGTCGGCGCCGTCAACGGCACGTCGCACCGAGGCCTCATTGCGGATGTTGGCGGCAAACGGCACCACCTGGCCGACGTCGCCCATCGGCTTGAGAAAGCTCGCCGCCTCCGGGTCGCGGACCGCGATGCGCAAGCGGACGCCGGCCTGGGCCAGGCGCTTGACCAAGTGGCGGCCGATGAAGCCCGAGCCGCCGAACACCGTGACGTTGCGGAACTCCATACTCTCCTCCCGCGCGCCCTGCCGGGCGCCGCATCGCGCGTGCGCGGCATAACATGCCAGGGGGCCCAGGTCCAGAACGCCCCGCGCCCCCGGGACGCCAGCGCGGCCAAGCGGTTGACAGCGGCGGTCGAGGAGGGATATTGGGGCGGCGACAGGCCCAGGTGGCGGAATTGGCAGACGCGCTAGCTTCAGGTGCTAGTGGGGGTAACCCCGTGGAAGTTCGAGTCTTCTCCTGGGCACCATCGCCACGGTTTTCCTTGGTCCGCGCGAGCACAGCCGACAGGACACCCTAGCCATCGCCGAGGTTACCATCCATCTGCATGAGGGCGACCTGCCCGAGGGCCTCGAGCTCGGCTCGCTGGTCGCGCTCGACAGCGAGACCATGGGTCTGGTGCCGCAACGCGACCGGCTCTGCCTGGTGCAGCTTTCGGCGGGCGACGGCGTCTGCCATCTAGTGCGCTTCACCGGCGACGATTACCGGGCCCCGAACCTGTGCCGGCTGCTGGGCGATCCCGCAGTGACCAAGCTGTTTCATTTCGCCCGTTTCGACGTCGCCGTGCTGCGCCATTACCTGGGCGTCCTGTGCCGGCCGGTCTATTGCACCAAAGTCGCCTCCAAGCTGACCCGGACCTATACCGACCGGCACGGCCTCAAGGACCTGTGCCGCGAACTGCTCGGCGTCGACATTTCCAAGCAGCAGCAGTCCTCGGACTGGGGTGCGGCCGAGTTGACTCCGGAACAGCAGGAGTATGCGGCGACCGACGTGCTCTATCTGCACCGTATCAAGGCGGCGCTGGACAGCCGGCTGCAGCGCGACGGCCGCCGGGACCTGGCGGCGGCTTGCTTCGCCTTTTTGCCGAGCCGGGCCGAACTCGACCTCGCCGGCTGGGACGACGTCGACATCTTTGAGCATTGAGCGGGCCGAAAGCGGCATTTCGGCAAATTTGACCTGGATTCCCGATGCTCCCATACTCATCTACGGGGCATGGCACGATTCGTGCTTGCAGGATTTCCGCGCGGTCGACACGCGCCAGCAACGCGGAGCGAGGCGGATTGAAACGGTCGGCGCATGACAGCTGAAACGGTCGGGCGCAAGTCTTCCGCCACGCCGGCTGGCGATCTGGCCGCGGCGGGCCGCGTGATCGAACTGGCCCGCGAGGGCTTGCGCCGGCTCGCCGACAGCCTGGGCGAGCCCTTTGGCATGGCGGTAGCGCTGCTCGAGCGCCGGTCCGGCAAGGTCGTGGTCAGCGGCATGGGCAAGAGCGGACACATCGCCAACAAGATAGCGGCCACGCTCGCCTCCACCGGTACGCCGGCGCATTATGTCCACCCGGGCGAGGCCAGCCACGGCGATCTCGGCATGATCGGCCGCGAGGACGCGCTTCTGGTGCTGTCGAACTCCGGCGAGACCACCGAGCTGCGCGACGTCGTTGCCTACGCCCGGCTCTCCCGGGTGCCGCTGGTGGCGATGGTCGGGCGCAGCGGCAGCTCGCTGGCCGAGGCCGCCGACGTCGCCCTGATCCTGCCCGCGGTGGCCGAGGCCTGTCCTCTCGGCATCGCCCCGACGACCTCGACGACGATGATGCTGGTGCTGGGCGATGCCCTCGCGGTGGCGCTCATGGAGCGGCGCGGCTTTTCCGCCGAGAGCTTTCAGGTGTTGCATCCGGGCGGACGGCTGGGCCGGCGCTTCATCAAGGTCGAGGATATCATGCACACCGGGGCCGAGCTGCCATTGACCGGCCCGCAAACGCCGATGTCCGAGGCCATCCTGATGATGACCGAGAAGCGGTTCGGCTGTCTCGGCGTGGTCGGCCCCGAAGGCCGACTGGAGGGCATCATTACCGATGGCGACTTGCGCCGTCACATGGGCAGCGACCTGCTGCAGGCGCGGGCCGACCAGGTGATGACGGCCGGACCCAAGACCATCCGTCCGGGCGCGCTCGCCGCCGAGGCGCTTGGCCTGATGAACGCCCACAATATCACCTGCCTGTTCGTCACCGAGGCGGGACGTCCCGCCGGCATCGTTCACGTCCACGACATTCTGCGGGCGGGCATCGCCTAGCGGCCATGGCCGACGCCGCCACAAAGCACCGGGTCCGGCCGCGACGCGCCGAGTGGGCGCCGCTTCGGCGTCCGGGCCCGCCGACGATCGCCGTCAGCAAGCGGCACACGCGTTTCGTCGGCATGATGAAGCTGGTGTTGCCGGCCATCGCGGCGGCACTTATCGCCATCGTCCTGGTCTGGCCGGGCGCCATCGACCGCGGCAAGTCGCTGCCGCTGTCGTTCGCCGCGCCGCAGAGCGGCCCGGCCGACGCGCTCGCAATGGTCAATCCGCGCTATCTCGGCACCGATTCCAACGGCCTCCCATTCATGATCACGGCGGCGACCGCGGTGCAGGATCCGGGCGATTTGCGGCGCATCACCTTGACCGACCTGCAGGCCGACATGACGTTGAGCGGCGGCACTTGGCTGAGCCTGATGGCCCAGGGCGGGCTCTACCACCAGGGCCATAAGACCTTGCAGCTGGCGGGTCCGGTCAGCGTCTATTCCGATCGCGGCTACGAGTTTCACGCCGGCGACGTCGCGGTCGATCTCGACAAGGGCTCCGCCAGCTCCGACAGCGCCGTCAGTGGGCAGGGCCCGTTTGGCGAGTTCAGAGCCGACCGCATGCGGATTCTCAAGCGCGGTCGGCATTTGCTGTTCGACGACAACGTCGTTGTCACCTTGCACCCGGGCCGGGACAGATAAGCCATGCGCGCGCTCGCCCGCATCCTCAGCATCGGCGCCCTGGCGCTAGTGGTCTCGAGCAACGCCTACGGCCAGGGCGCGACCAAGAACCACGACACCGCGCAGCCGATCGAGATCAACGCCGACAGCCTCGAGGTGCTGCAGGACGACCAGGTCGCCGTGTTCCGCGGCAATGTCGACGCGGTGCAGGGCGGTATTCGCCTGAAAGCGGACGAACTCAAGGTGCACTACCGGACCAAGGGCGGCGTCGGCGCCAGCGGGCTTGGCGGCTCCATCGTGCGCATCGACGCGAAGGGCGGCGTCTTCGTCTCTTCGGCCACCGAGACGGCCCAAGGCGACGCCGGCGTTTACGACGTCGACCGCGGCGAGATCACCTTGACCGGCAAAGTGGTGCTGACCCGCGGCGAGAATGTCATCCGTGGCCAGCGCCTGGTGCTGAATATGGAAACCGGCCGCAGCCGTATCGAGAGCGACGGCGGCGCGGGCCGGGTGCGCGGCTATTTCGTGCCCGCGCCGAAGGACGCCAAGAAGTAGTCGAGTAAGGGCAGGTAATGCAGGAAAACACTGCGAGAGTGAGGCGCGGTCCTCGGCTAGTGGCCGAAAACGAAGGGCTGGTGATCCGCCATATTGGCAAGCGCTTCAAGAAGCGCCCGGTTTTGCGCGATGTCAGCCTGCGGCTGAGCCGAGGCGAAGCGGTCGGTCTGCTGGGTCCCAACGGTGCCGGCAAAACCACCTGCTTTTACGTCATTACTGGCCTCGTCGTGCCGGATTCCGGCAGTATCGAGATGGACGGTCACGACATCACCGAGCTGCCGATGTACCGGCGCGCCCGCCTGGGCATCGGCTATTTGCCGCAGGAAGCCTCGATTTTCCGCGGCATGACGGTGGAGAACAACATCCGCGCCGTGCTCGAGGTCACCGAGCCGGTGCAGGTCCGCCGCGAGCAGATGCTGGACGACCTGTTGGCAGACTTCTCGATCAGCCACATCCGGAGGACTCCGGCACTGGCTTTGAGCGGCGGTGAGCGCCGCAGGGTCGAGATCGCGCGGGCGCTGGCCGCCCGCCCCAGCTTCATCCTGCTCGACGAGCCCCTGGCCGGGATCGATCCGATCGCGCTTGCCGAAATCCGCGACCTGATCTCGCATCTCAAGGATCGCGGCGTCGGCGTCCTGATTACCGACCATAACGTCCGCGAGGCCCTCGATATCGTCGATCGCGCCTACATTCTGCACGACGGTCGTGTGTTGATGGAGGGAGCACCTTCCGAAATCGTCGCTCACGAGGACGTCCGCCGCGTCTATCTCGGCGAGCGCTTCAGCCTCTAGGGCTGCCGGCGGGGGGCGCCGCGGCATGGCCATGTCACCGAAGATGGAGCTGCGTTCAACGCAGGCTCTGGTGATGACGCCGCAGCTGCAGCAGGCAATCAAGCTGCTGCAGCTCTCGAACCTGGAGCTGAACGCCTATATCGAGCAGGAACTGGAACGCAACCCGGCGCTCGAGCGTGACGACGGCGCCGACGCGTCGGCCGAAGGCGACAGCGGCAGCGGCGATGACGATGGCGAGATCGAAGCGGAGGATGCGGAGGATGCGGAGGATGCGGAGGCCATTGCCCTGGATCGGCTCGATTTGAGCGTCAGCGAAGGGTTTGACGGGGCTGATGCACCGCTCGATGCGGGCTATGAGAACGAGTTCGATGACGGGCGCCCCGGCGCCGCCGATGGCGCGATGGGCGGGGAACAGGCCGCATGGTCGCAACTCAAGGGGCCCGGCGGCGGTCCGGCCGACGCTGCCGACGCCGGCTTCGCGCCGCTGCCCGATCACGGCATCAACCTGAGGCAGCATCTGCTGGGGCAGCTTCATTTGCTATCGCTTGCCGCCAACGAGCGCCCGATTGCCGCCCGTCTCGTCGAAGGCTTGGACGAGGCCGGCTACCTGGTCGAGCCGCTGGACGAGATCGCCCTCAAGCTGGGCGCCGAACCGACGCAGATCGCCGCCGTGCTGGAGCGGCTGCAGGGCCTGGACCCGCCCGGCGTCGGCGCCCGCGACCTGGCCGAATGCCTGGCCCTACAGCTCATGGACCGGGACCGCTTCGATCCGGCCATGCAAATTCTGGTCAGGCATCTCGACCTGCTGGCCGCGCACGATCTGAACCGGCTGATGCGGCTCTGCCGCGTCGATGCAGAGGATCTGAGCGACATGATCGCCGAAATCCGGGCCCTCAATCCGAAGCCGGGCCTCGCCTACGATTACGAGATGGCGCAGCCGGTCGTGCCCGATGTCTTCGTCCGCCGCGACGCCGCCGGCGCCTGGCGGCTCGAGCTCAACAGCGACACCCTGCCCCGGCTTCTCGTCAACTCACGTTACTCCAGCCTGATCGAAACCAAGGGCGGCAGCCGCGAGGAGCGCGCCTATGTCGCCGAGTGTCTGAATAACGCCAACTGGCTGGTCAAGTCGCTGGACCAGCGCGCTCGGACCATCCTGCGGGTCGCCGGAGAGATCGCGCGCCAGCAGGAGGAGTTCTTGAACCGCGGGGTCCAGCACCTGCGCCCGCTGAACCTACGCACGGTCGCCGAAGCGGTGAACCTTCACGAAAGCACCGTCAGCCGCGTCACCGCCAACAAGTACATGGCGACACCCCGGGGCATCCACGAGCTGAGGTACTTCTTCACCTCGGCGATCGCGTCCGCCGAAGGCGGCGATGCGCATTCAGCCGCAGCCGTGAAGCACCGGCTGAAGCGCCTGATCGATGCCGAGGCTGCCGCGGCGGTGCTTTCCGACGACCGGCTGGTCGAGCTGCTGCGTGGCGATGGCATCGACATCGCCCGGCGTACCGTGGCGAAGTACCGCGAGACTATGGGTATTCCCTCGTCGGTCCAGCGCCGCCGGCAGAAGCGTCTGGCGATCTGATTTCCAGGCGCCGAGGCTTCCGGTTGACTCCTCATCAGCCCCGCCATATGGTCCCGGCCCGCTGGGGGGTCGGACCGTTTGCCCAAATGATATGTTCTAGGGTCTAGCCGCGTCCCAGAAACTTACGCCATGCAAATCCATATCTCCGCCAAGCAGGTCGAAGTCCCCGAGACCCTCAAGCAGCATGTCGAGAAACGGCTTGCCAATTCGGTCGAGAAGTATTTCGCGGATCCGATCGAGGCCAATGTCACGATGACGCGGGTGGGGCACGAGTACCGGTCCGATTGTTCGGTCCACGTCGGCCACGGGATCGATGCGCAAAGTCACGCCCAGGCGAACGATCTGGCGGCTAGTTTTGATGGCGCCGTCGCGCGCCTCGAGAAACAGCTGCGTCGCTACAAGCGCCGGCTGCGGGACCATCACAACCGCAATCGAAGCAAGCCGAGCCTGATTCAGACGGCACCGGACTATGTTCTGGCGGCGGAGCCGGAAGATGCCGAGGTGCCGGAGTCGTTTCACCCTGTCGTCGTCGCCGAGAACACGGCCCGCATCCTGACCCTGACCGTCGGCGAAGCGGTAATGCAGATGGATCTGCGCGGGCTGCCGCTGCTTTTGTTCCGCAACGGCGCGCATGGCGGCTATAACGTTGTCTACCGGCGCGCGGACGGCCATATCGGTTGGATCGATCCGCGCGAGGTCGACGAACAGGACTGAGGAGAGCGCGACCATGGAGGTCAGCGATCTCTTGGCGCAAAACGCCGTCGTGGCGAACCTGAAAGCCGGCAGCAAGAAGCAGGCGTTGCAGGAGCTCGCCTCGCGCGCCGCCGACCTGACCGGACTGCACGAACGGCAGATTTTCGATGTCTTGCTCGAGCGCGAGCGGCTCGGCACCACGGGGGTCGGCCAGGGCATCGCCATCCCGCACGGCAAGCTGCGCGAGCTGAGCCGTCTGCACGGCATCTTCGCGCGCCTGGAAACGCCGATAGATTTCGACGCCATCGACGACGAGCCGGTCGACCTGATCTTCCTGCTGTTGGCGCCGGAGACCGCGGGGGCCGATCACCTGAAGGCGCTGGCGCGGGTCTCGCGGCTGCTGCGGGACCAGGAATTCTGCCGCAAGCTGCGCGGCTCGGCCGAGGCCGACACCCTTTACGCCCTGCTGACGGAGCAGAGCGCCGCCGACAGCCATTGATGTCGCCCAGGCTCTGGGCGGCGGTGCTGCTGGCGACGGTCGCCGGCATGCGCGCCATGGCCGGCGAGGCGCCGCGATTGGCCTTGCCCCTGGACTGTCGACCCGGCGTCGACTGTTTCATACAGAATTACGTCGATACCGATCCCGGGCCCGAGGCGCAGGATTTCACCTGCGGCTCGCTGACCTACGACCAGCATGATGGTATCGACTTCCGCGTCGCCAGCCTCGCCGAGATGCGCGCGGGTGTCGAGGTTCGGGCCGCGGCCGCGGGCCGCGTGCTCAACATCCGCGACGAGATGGCGGACAGCGGCTGGAAGGACCAGGACCCGGCCGGGTCGGAGCCACGGCTTTGCGGCAATGGTGTGCTGATCGCGCATGGCGAAGGCTGGACCACGCAGTATTGTCACATGAAGCGCGGCTCGATCGCGGTGGCGCGCGGACAAGAGGTCGAGGCCGGCCAGCGTCTGGGCGAGATCGGCTATTCCGGCAAGACCACCTTTCCGCACCTGCATTTGACCGTGCGCAAGGGCACCGCCGTCCACGATCCCTTCACCGGGCGGCGCCAGGATCAGGGCTGCGGTGAGCGCGAGGGCGACGCAACATTGTGGACCGAGGCCGCGGCGGTGGCCCTCGGCTACCGGGCGAGCGGTCTGTTGGCTGCAGGATTCGCCGAGCGGGCTCCCGAACGCGAGGAGATCGAGGCCGGCGGCTTTGGCGCCGATCGCTTGTCCAAGACGGCACCGGCCCTGGTGTTCTGGATTGAGGTCTATGGCCTGCGCCAGGGCGACGTCGAGGTGCTGCGGCTGATCGATGCCGCGGGCGCGGTGCTGGCCGAAACCACGACCGAGCCTGCGCCACGCCACCGCGCCGTGCAGTTCCGCTTCCTCGGCAGGCGCAAACGCGGCACCGCCTGGCCGCTCGGCGCTTATCGGGGCGAATACCGTCTGATGCGGGCCGTCAGGGGCGAACCGACAGAGGTGCTAAAGGTCGAGCGCACGCTCCAGGTCCGCTGAAGCCTCAGTGCAGGCTCACCGGCTCCAGGTCATGTTGGCGGCAGGCCGCGAAGGCGACCTCGCGGTCGGCGAAGTCCGCGAGCTCGCTGCCCTCGGCGGTGCAGACGACGAAACGCATCTTGCCATCGCGGCTGACCGGCTTGACGTAGGCGATGTCCTGGGCGCCGAGATGGAACAGCTGCTCGGCGCTGATCTGCCGGATGTCTATGGTGTTGGGGCGGTTACTCATCATGTCCGTTCATCCTTACTGCCGGCGCGCTGGACAGCAACGTGCCGCTGGTACTATCCCCCCTCGACTTCGAGCGCGGTCTTCTTGGCGCGCTTGCCGCTGTTGCCGATCTTGATGGTCTTGCTGACCACCGACGGCTTCGGCCGCACCAGATCGATCGAGAGCAGGCCGCGATCGAGGTTGGCCTGCTCGACCCTGATGCCCTCGGCGAGCACGAACGAGCGTTGGAACTGCCGCGCGGCGATGCCGCGGTGCAGATAGATGCGCTCGTTCTCTTCCTGCTGACGGCCGCGGATCGTCAGTTGGTTGTCCTCCAGCGTGATCTCCAGCTCGTCCTCGGAAAAACCGGCCACCGCCAGCACGATCCGGAGGCCGTCCTCGCCGGTCTGCTCGATGTTGTATGGGGGATATCCGTCGTTCCCCGCCTTCGCGACCCGGTCGAGCATGCGCTCGAAGTGGTCGAAGCCCAGAAGCAGGGGACTGTTGAATGCGGACAATCGGCTCATCGAACCACCTCCTCAGCGAGCAAGCATGGCTTTCGCGGCCCTTTCCGGACCCAAACCGGCGTCCGGTCGCGGCCTCACGGCACCGCGTCGAGCTAGATGTAGGCGCTCAGCCAGGACAATCAAGGGCTTGGGCACAAGACCTGTGGTGGCAAACCTGACCGCTTGACTTGACGCCGCCACGTGCTTTCCTGGCGCTCGGCCGGCGGCGGCCAAGGCGGAACCTGGCGGGAGAAGGCGGATGACGGCGGATTGGGCAGACGGTGAGATCACTATCGGCGTGCTGGGCGCCGGCGTCATGGGCCGCGGCATCGCCCAGGTGGCGATCACAGGGGGCATGCGGACGCTGTTGTTCGACAGCGCCGAGGGTGCGGCGGCGAAGGCCAGGGATTTCATTCACGCGATGCTGGACCGCGGCGTCGAGCGCGGCCGGCTGGACGCCGCGGCGGCACGCGATGCCAAAGCGCGACTCGTGATCGTCGACGCGATGACGGCCCTGGGCCAGGCCGACGCGGTGATCGAGGCCATCGTCGAGAACCTGGAGGTGAAACAGAAGGTTTTCCAGGCGCTGGAGGCGGCGGTCGGCGATCAGGTCCTGCTCGCCTCCAACACCTCGTCGTTCCGCATCGCCGCCATCGCCGCCGGCTGCCGCGACAAGCAGCGCATCGGCGGCATGCACTTCTTCAATCCCGTGCCGCTGATGAAGCTGGTCGAGGTGGTGCGCGCGCCGGCGACCGACGAGGCAACGGTTGAGGCGTTCTGCCACATCGGCCGGCGCATGGAGCGGATCCCCGTGATCGTCCGCGACGGCCCCGGCTTCCTGGTCAACCTGGGCGGCCGCGCCTACACCACCGAGGGACTGCGCCTGGCCCACGAGGGCGTGGCGACGCCGGCCCAGGTCGACGCCATCATGCGCGATGCCTGCGGCTTCCGCATGGGGCCGTTCGAGCTCATGGACCTGACCGGCATCGACGTCAACTTCCCGGCCAGCATGGCGATCTACGACGGCTATTTCCAGGACCGGCGGCTGGCGACCTGGCCCCTGCACGAGAGCCTCTATGCTTCGGGTCAGTTCGGCCGCAAGACCGGCGCCGGCCACTTCCGCTACGACGCCGAGGGCAACAAGCTCAGCCCCTCCGCCGATGCCGAGCCGGCGGCGCCGCCGGCGGCAACGGTCTCGCTGGCGGAGCCGTCAGAAGGGCTCGAAAGGCTGCTGCGCGACGCCGGTGCCGAGATCCTGGCCGCTGACGACGGCAAGGCGCCGATCCTGGCGGCACCGACCGGCGAGGACTGCAGCAGCCTGGCGGTCCGGATCGGCCTCGACCACCGTCGCCTGGTCGCGGTCGACCTCACCGGCGACGTCGGCAAGCGGCTGACGGTGATGACGGCGCCGGGCGCCGACGCGGCGGTGCGCGATAGCGTAGTGGCCCGCCTGCGCGAGGCTGCCGATGCGGTCACGGTGATCAACGATTCTCCCGGTTTCGTCGCCCAGCGCCTGCTGGCGATGATCGGCAACCTCGGCTGCGAGATGGCGCAGATCGGCATCGCCAGCCCGGCGGACATCGACACGGCGATGACGCTGGGTCTTAATTATCCCCACGGCCCGCTGGCGCTGGTCGACTCGCTGGGCGCAACGACGGTTTTGGCGATCCTCGAAAACTTGCAGCGGCTGACCGGCGAGGAGCGCTATCGGCCAAGCCTGTGGCTGCGCCGGCGCGCCGCCCTGGGCCTGCCGATCACCACCCCCGACGGCGCCGCCTGAGAGGTGAGGGTGTGCTCATGCCGACGGTTTCGTTCACCTCGGCGCTGGAGCGCTTCCTCGAGGCGCCGACGGTCGAAGTCGGGGGCGCGACCGTGGGCGAGGCCCTCGCTGCCGCCTTCGAGCCGCGCCCGCAGCTGCGCGGCTACGTGCTTGACGATCAGGGCGCGTTGCGCCGGCATGTCGCCGTCTACATCAACGGCGGGCCGGCGCAAGATCGCGCAGGGCTCAGCGATCCGGTCGGTCCGGACGATGAAATCTACGTCTTTCAGGCGCTGTCCGGCGGCGAGCGGAGGAGAGGATGACGGATCGGCTTCATGTCGGCACCCGCAAGGGCCTCTTTGAGCTGTCGCGCCGGAACGGCGCCTGGGAGATCGCCGATGCGCACTTCCTCGGCGATCCGGTCTCGGCGGTGCTGGCGGCTGGCGAGGGCGCGGTCTACGCCGCGCTCGATCTCGGTCACTTCGGGGCCAAGCTTTGGCGGCGCGCCGGCGCCGGCGCCTGGCGCGAGATCGGCGTGCCGGCCTTTCCGCCCAAGCCGGCGGACGCCGGCGACGACCCGCATCCCTGGTCGCTGGGCAAGATCTGGGCGCTAGAATGGGGCGGCATCGAGGGCCGCCTGTGGGCCGGCACCATGCCCGGCGGACTGTTCCGCTCGGACGACGGCGGCGATACCTGGGCGCTGGTCGAGGCGC
>Ga0326597_10000447_pt1 | contig 73855 bp, 86 predicted proteins | sample RVTome_12_FD_203789 | JGI IMG/M metagenome (GOLD analysis project Ga0326597, IMG submission 203789) | Soil microbial communities from uranium-contaminated site in the Upper Colorado River Basin, Wyoming, United States - RVT100D185 | ecosystem: Environmental > Terrestrial > Soil > Contaminated >...
AGACCAGCGCGGCTGCGAGCGCTGCGCTTGACGTGTCCGCCCTGGCCGAAGACTTCACGATAGAGGTGGAGATTTCCAAGGCCGCCGGCGATGGCTTGATCCAGATCGAGACGGTTGCCGCCGCCGATTTTACCGGCACCGTCCAGGTGATCGGAGTGGTCGGCTGGAATGGTCCGATCGATGCCAGCGCACCGGTCAAGCATACGTTCCGCAAGCATGACCTGATGAACGGCAATTTCGGCGTCACGAACGGCAAGGTGCGCGTCAACCTGACCAAGGTTACGACTGACGTGACTTCTGAGTCGCGCATCCGTACCGGCGTCGCTCTGAGCTAGTCCCCATAACCCCCAACCCCCAAGAGAGGGGCCGCTGGCCTCCTCGGCTAAGCCCCTCTCGCTCCCCATGCTCTGGACAGATCAACAGTTCGTCAAGGCCGCCGATCTCGACGCCTTGGAGCCGCGCTTGACGCAGGCTACCGAGGATTCGAGCAAGGTGGACGCTGATGCCGTGGTCGTCCATACGCTCGACATGCTCGGTCAAGAGATCGAGCCGCTATTGCGCTCCTACGGCGGCGCGTACGATTCCTCCGGGCTGGGCGACAACCACATGCGCGCGGTGATGAATACCGGGCGCGGCTATCCTGGCCGGGCCGTATTCCTTGAGCAGATCATCGTCGACGATCCTGACCGCAATACGGTCAATTCCGCGCTGCTTGCGTGGGCTCAGGCCCGCTGTATCATCGCGGTGTATGTCGCCGCCTCCGCCCGCGTGGAAGACGACCGCTGGTCGCAACGTGCGGATGAATGGCGCGTGATCGCGGGCGAGCGCTGGCGGACGCTGGCGAAAGAGATTCCCGCCGTCCGTAACCCGTTACCGGCTCCTGGTTCATGGCGGTTGAAGGATCCCGGATCATTCGGCGCGTCGGATATCGTAGCCGCTTCGGGCGGTACGGACTGGCCTGCGGATACTTACTACGCCGCGATCACTTGGACCGGCGCCGGCTATACGAGCGCTGCGGTGCGCGGCAACTCTGAATCGGCCCCGTGCGAGGCGGTCAAATTTACGCTGACGCTGAATCAGAAGGCGACGTTCTCCATAGAGAGCCTCAACACACCGCCGCCTGTGAACCAAGGCGTCGAGCGCCGCATCATTCCGTGGATGGGCGCGACGGGTTGGAATCTGTACGTCGGCACGTCGGCAACAGATTTGCGGTTGCAGAATGCAAGCCCGATCCCGGTTGCGACGACTTCACTTGAATTGCTGGCGTTTGACCCGGCTGGCGCGAAGGTGCAGCGCGGGCAGTCGCCGGATGGCGTCGTGAGTGTTGAGCGGACTAGTGGGCTGGGGTAATGCCGTGTGGCTGACTCTCACGACATCGCCGCAATTCTCGCGGAACATGACGCATGGGTAGACGCCAAGGCGCTTACCTTTCGCGAGCGCATGCTGCGAATCGCGGAGATCGCGGCGCTCTACGCGGCGCGCACGATTGAGCGCCAAGCCGTACGCGACGGATTGATTGTCAGCGGCGCTCTGGTCCCCAAGGCGTCAGCTCAACGGCTCATGCGCCGGGCCGATCAGATCTTTCTTGACCGGCTGGAGAAGGAAGGTTGGTTTCTGACCGTCGAAGCCTTGACGGCGCAGCTGGCCGTACCAGGCACGCAGCAGCGGCAAGCGATCCTATTCGACCGGACCTTCAAGGCGATCAATTCCGGGCTCAAGAAACCGCTGCCTATGCCTGATTGGCGGGCCGATGACCGGCGCTATTTCGAAAGCCGACGCATCACCACTTCGCAGGCTCTCAATTACGAAGTCGAACGCATCGCCAAGTCGGCAACGAATCGCGTACTGCTCAACTCCGGCGCGGTTTCATTTTCGGAGCTGATGACGGTGCTGACGACGACGATCGGCAGAGGATTCAACAATCTCGAATCGCTTGCGGCCACCGCGCTCTCCACGCACTATCGGACGCTGCATGACCGATCGTTCACGTTGATCGAAGAGCAAGCTGACGTCAAACTGAAGCTGACCTACTCGGGGCCGCGCGACAAACGGAACCGGCCTTTCTGTAGGCGCATGTTGAGCGAGGGGCCGCGCACGCGGGCGGAGATTCAGAAGCTCAGGGCTCCGGGCGGATTGCCCGTGCTGACGGCGGGCGGCGGTTATAACTGCCGGCACGTGTGGATCATGACAGACGTGAAATAAATGCCGGATTATGGATGGATTCAGGGCGGCGTCGCTATCATTGTTGCCGGCGTGATTGGCGGAATCTGGCGAGCTATCGCACAGATTCGGAAGGACACCAAGAGAACAAAAGAGCAAACCGAGCCGAACGGCGGATACTCGCTGTGCGATGCGGTCAACCGAATCGAGGCGTGCTTGGTCACGATCCGCAAGGAATTGGCTTTTCAGCGTTGCGAAGCGATCCTCACCAGCGACCTTTCCAAGAGAGCTACGTTTCGCACCGATGCGGACGGCAGCAATATCGATGTGAGCCGGTCGTATGGCCGGTCGCTGGGGTACCTGATTGAAGACCTACAAGGCGAGCGCTGGCGGCAGATTATCCACCCCGACGATCAAGACGCCTACATGGCGCGACTGAAAGCCGCTATCGCCACGCAGGGCCGACTGGAGTCGCAAGTGCGACTAGTCAAGGCCGACGGTTCTTTCGTGCGAACGTTCGTGCAGGCTGAGCCGGTCGTGATCGACGGAGTATTCCACGGGCTAGCAGGCGAATGGAAGCAAGTTGCCGATCCAGCTCCAAGGTAATGCGGATGCCATTGCAAGGCGGATACTGTCGCTGACCGAGATTCAACCTGGCGATGCTAAGGCCTTAGCAGAGATCAAGCGCGCGGACATCCTGCAATCGACGGCGCGCGGGCTCGACGCGAACGATAACGCGCTGGCGCCATATTCGGATAAGGGGCCGGTCTATATCGACCTAGGCGGGCGTGCAGGCGGATCGAAGCGAAGCAGTAGGGCGTCGAAGGTCAGGGCAACACGCAACCGCGTCCGGCGGGGCCGCAAGGTTACGCCGTTTGGCTCGACAACGCCGGGCGGCAGACTCAAGGCGAAGTCGTACAAGTGGTTCAAGGCATCGTGGCTAGGCCGCGCCGCTGTGGACCTAACCGGCGCGCGCGCGCCGCACATGATGCAGGCCATCGTTTCGCGGCTAACGGGCCGCACGGCGGAAGGCGAACGCGCTGAGATCAGCTTCCAGGATCCCCAGAAAGAAGAGATCGCCTCCGGGCACCAGAGGGGCGCGGGCCGCTTGCCCCGTCGTCCGTTCTTCGAGTTTGGCCGCAACGATGTACGGGAGCTCACCCAACGATGGCTGGACATGACTCGCGGTCGGTTGAGGCGATAGGGCTGACGGTTTTATCTGGCGAGCTTTGGCTGGACAGTCTTCGCACATTGGTCGATCTGTGGGCGGTCCTTCTGAGGCTGGAGGACTGGGATATAGACGTTGCGGTGGTTCGGCGCAAGGATTCGCCCTGCACAGATGCGCTCGCTTATGTAGAGCACTGGCGGCAACGCAAGAGCGCTCGGATTACGCTGATCAACCCTATCGACTGGTCGAGCACGGACCTGAGTGGCGATGAAATCGTCCGCGTTGTAGGCCACGAGCTAATGCACTTGCATTTCCGCCAAGCGGGATACGCCCCGGACGAGAACGAAGAGGCGGAAGAGTTGTTGATCAATGACCTTCTCCGGTCCATTGTTGCCCTGATATGAATCCCGCATTCGAGCTAACCAAGGCCGCTCTCGACGCATCGGTGGAGCGGCTGGCAAACGCGAGCACGGGATTCAACGCCGTGTGCGGCGCGATGGCAATCGAGCGGTCGCTACAGGCCCCGGTGATCGACTTTGCGAGTCCTGGCCGCAATTTCTATCTGGCCTACGTCACGCTGCCTGATTTCGTGCGCTATGCCGGGTTGCGCGACTTCCCGGCCATGGCCCTATGGGTGGCAGGGTTCGCCAACGAGCAGCGCGGCAATCAGCAGCATACGTTTCACGGCTACGTGGATATGAGCCTAGCGCTCTATCTGACCTTGCCGAATACGCAACTGCCGCCGGACTTCGAGGGCGGCCAGCCGTCGCTAATGCTCGACGCGGCGGTGCAGACCATCGGTGCGCGGCCCTGGAGTGGGTTCGGCGGCTACGAGTGCGTCAACTACAACGGCGTGATCGGCGCGGTCCGCGGCCCCATCGGCGTCAAGGAAGGCGAAGGCATGGCGCAGGCTTGGCAGCTTACTTATCGGCTCAACATCACGGCGAATTAACGGAGGCAGGATGAAGCAGGTTTACCTATACGTCGGCGGAGGCGTCGCCGAGATCACGCCGCACGGCAGCGAGCGCAAGGATTTCGTCAAGCTAAGCCGATTCGGTCAGAAGATCGAACTCGACGAGCCCAAGCAGTACCGCGAATGCGTACTGGCCGGCGTCGCGCTGTTGACCGAACAAGAGTTGGCGGCTATCGGTTTTGATGAAGACGCACTGAAGCAGCTTAGCCGCGGCGGACGAGAGTCGGTCTCGCGGTTCGACCCGCTTAATCCGAATCGCTCGAACGCGATCAATCTCAAGCTGCTGAAGCTTGACGAAGCGGTCGGCAAGTCACGAGCCGCCGCGCGGAATCCGCAAGTCGCGCCGAAGCCCCCCGCGCCGAAACCCGAACCCAAATCCGAACCCGCTGGAGGTGAGAACTAATGAGCTTTGTAGCTGCATCTTCGCGCGACGAGCGCTTGTACTTAATCCTCCAGTCGGTATTCAGCACGCTGAATCACACCGGGGGAGACTCTGACGTCGCCGGATCGGACGCGATCCGTTTCGCCAACTTCGGGCTGTCGGGAATCTCGAATCTCGCCAACTCACGGAATAAGACCGGCAACCGCGAGAACGCACAAGGCGTCATCACGGGCCGCGGCGCTCAGTCCACGCTGGAATTCGACTTAGAGCTCTCCGGTACGCCGGGCACGGCGCCGCAGCAGGGCAAGATCTTCTCTTCCGCGTTGGGCGACGCCGCGCCGGCCATCGGTACGGGAGCCAGCGCTATCAGTGGTTCCGCCGACAACGGATCGGGCAAGATCCGCGTCACCCAAGCCACGCACGGCTACGACTCGGGAGACGCAGTCCGCATTCAGGGCCACAGCCTCTCGGAGCTGAACTACACGTGGCTGATTACGGTCAACGACGCCAACACCTATGACCTGATCGGACCGGACTTCACGGCGAACGGCACGGGCGGCACGGGCTCGCGCGTCCATGCAACCTACACGGACGGCGACGACGCAGTCGTGCCTTTCGAAGCGCATGACCGGCGCGACGGCGGATCGGACATGCACGAAGCCATCGGCGTCGGCTGTCTGATCTCTTCGCTGGAGCTGCGGGCGGGTGAAGACTTCCTGCAGGTTTCGGCCCAAGTCGCCGCCGCCTGGGATCTGGCCAAGGGCTACTTTTCCACGGCTTCCACGGCGGAGAAGGCCGGGTTGACTTCGTTCCCGGCTGAGCCTACGCCTTCGTATGTCGGCGGGCCGGTCTCGGGCCGCGAGGGATACCTGATCGTCGACGGCAATGTCGTCGAGTCCGGCTTGCGGATCGGCTTCACGGTCAACACCGGCTTTGCTTATCCCACGCCTGACCGCAACGGCTTCAACGCCCTGCTGGCCTCTCGCGTACTGAAGGGCGAAAAAACGGTCACCTGCGACCTCGGCACGGTGCTTGCGGCTGATCCGTATTTGGTCAATATGTTCACCAAGGCTCGGACCAAAGAGCCGGTCAACATCTACGCAACGCTCGGCTCGGTGGCCGGCAAGATGCTCATCATCGCGGTGGACAATGTCCAGCTGGATAGCCCGCAGTTGCAAGACGCGGACCCTGAAAAGGACGCCAACTTCACCGGCTCGGCGTTCAGCCCGCACAACGTGCGGATCATCTGCGCTTAGGGGGATCGATGCCAGGCTACAAGGAAGTGCCCGAGCACTACAAGCACCCGGTCGGACCTTATCGCCAAGCGCCTGCCGAATTCGGCGGGGAATGGTGGCTGGTCAGTCCCTTCAGCGGTCCGGAACCGTGGGCGCGGCAAGCCCGCCCTGACAAAGAGTTGCCGCCGGGGTTCGAAGCGATCTTCGGCAAGCGGCGCGACCCGCGCAATTACCCGAGCTATCAGTCCTACAAAGTCGATCAAACGATATGGGATCAAGAGCTTGACAACTACGTCAAGCCGGGGCCGCCCGACGGCGTGTCGCAAGAGACGGTCAACAACGCGGCCAACCTGACGCACGAATGGGGGCTTGGCGATCTGGTCTTCTATCTCAACAAGCAGCCGGTCCTCGGTTGGCGCGCGGTTTGGGTGAGCGGACCGATTCAAGGCTTCGACCTGGCTGCTGATTTTGTCCTCAACTACACCCATCACGCCATTGGCATCTATCAGTGGGAAATGCTGAATCGCGGAATTACCGTGCCGCGGATTCACCCCATCGTTTACCCGACTTAGGTTTCTCCCTAACTCACGGGCCGCCTTCGTCATGGTGGGCGGCCCGTGGTTTTTTCTCATGAAAATCTCACGTACCGAAAAGATCGTCTCGACGGTCGATCCGTCCGTCATCTTCCACCTGAAGCCCTGGAATGAGCGGCGCCGCACGAAAACGTCGTTTCAGTCGCTTGAAGCGTCGCAGCGCAAAGAGGACCTTCGCCTAGAGCAGATCGCCGTCGACCGCAAGTACAATATCCCGGTTGAGTTCGAAGACTCCAAGGAGTATCTTGCCGAACTGAGCGAAGACGAAATCCGCGAGCGCGAAGAAGCTCTAATCAAAGCCGAACCACTGTATAAATCCGCTGACATGCGTGACGTGCGGTTGCTGCATATCTCGCGCGAGGTCGCTATCGCCAAGCTGCCAGCCGAAGACTACCGGGCGCGAAACAAAGAGTGCGCTCCGGTTGTCGCCGAAATCAAGACAATCGAGCACGAGTTGCTGTGTCCTGTTTGGCTGCATGCTGGATTAGCGCGCATCGAAGGCGCTGAAGACGAAGACGGCAATCCTCTGAGTATTGATGACTTTATCGAACTGGCGCCGCAAGCGCTGGTCGATGAGGCCTACGTGCTGATCTTACTGCGGGCGCGACTGAACGGAGACGAAGCAAAAAACTCCGATTCGCCTTCCACTTCCGGCGCAGCGGAGGTTGGCGAAAAGACGGATTCGACTGCGCCAAGTGCAAGCTAGCCGAGAAATACAAGGACCGCAACTGCGAGAAGTACTTCCCCGAGCTATCCGATCCGTTCCGGCTGACTTCGGCATGGCGGCCGGCTTACAAGCACCGCGACGACAAGTCGAGGCCGCTGCCCGAGTTATCCACGATTGAATGCCCGGTTTCGCGCATCACCGGCGAATCAAAACGCATGGTCGAGCTCTGGAACCGCTGGCGCACGGCTGAGATTCGACCGACCGAAAAGACCGACCCGCGCATCGTGGAAGCCTTCGCGCTTCTCGATGCCGAGCGCCTGTTCGTCGAGGCGATTGAGAGATCGTCCGACGACGAGTGGCGCAAGATCCGATGAATGAAACGCTCAAGCTGATTCTTGACTTGGTGGTCAGGAACGCCCGCGGGGGCAAGCAAGTCGCCGATGACGTACGGCGGCTGCGCGTCGAGGCCACGGGATCGTCTCGCCCGCTGAATACCTACGAGAAGAATCTCGACCGCGTTGGCCGGCAGGCGCTCAAGTCGGCTGGCGATGTCGCTAAGCTGCGGCGCGAGATCCAAGATACGAACCGTATTGTTCTCACGGACAAGCGCGGGGCCATCACGGGCGTCGCGGGCGGCGCTGCATCTGGGGGCGCAAGGGGCGCGTCTAGCCTGTCCGGACTTGCCGGCGCTGGCGGTACGCTACTGGGCGGCATTGGCTTCGGCGCGGGCGCTTTCGGCGCCGCAGCTCTGACTAGTGAGGCGATCCAACTCACCGCGTCGATAATCGCAACCCAAGGCAAGTTGGAGGGGCTGAGCGCCACTCTTGGCGTACTGGGCGACCGATTTGGTGTTTCGCAAGCGCAGATCGCAGGTACAGAAACCCGGCTAAAGTCACTCGGGCTAACGACCGTTCAATCACGCGAGTCGATCCGCGATTTCACGCGGGCCGGAGCCAGTCAAGAAGAGACCGTCACTCTGGTTGGCTTGGCGATGGACGCCGCCGCGCGTCAAGGCCTGACTCTTGATAACGCGTTTAGCAGACTCCAGCGAGGCTTACTCAAGGCCGAGCCCGAACTTCTCGACGAGCTTGGCATTGTCATCAACCTGACGAGGACGTTTGCGAATTACGCAAGGCAGCTAGGGATATCCAACGTACAGGCGCTCACTACCGAGCAACGATCTCGAGCTATGACCGAGGCGCTTGTAGCGATGGCCGACGCGGGCGGCGAGTTTGCGGCAGTAGGCGACACCGTGGCCGGCTCGCTGTTGAGGATTGACCAAGCCCAGGGCCGCGTACATGAAGGGCTGTCGAACCTGTTTAGGGGACCAGTGCTCGCCGGGGTGCAAGCCTACGAGGCAGTACTTCTCAGTATCGAAAGCGTTATTGACAGGCTGAACGTCAAGCCCGGCGGCGCAAGCCCTTTGTTTGTAGGCCTATCGGATGCGCTCGCAGAACAGAACGAAATAGATCAGTTTCGGCCGCAACGGCGCAGCAATCGCACTGTCGTCCTCCCCAAAGACGAGGCCGAGGAAGAGCAGTTTAGGCAACTCCTGGTAGATATCGCTAAGGCCAGGTTCGAGTCGATTGGTCAGGTTATCCCGAAGCCTGTGGACCCCGGAGGGCTGGCGCTTGCAGGCCCGACCCTCGATGCCCGATCCGAGCAACAGGAGCTCGCCAAGGAGCTACGCGAAAAACTCGATCCGGTCGCTCAACGCTTGATCGAAAGTCTTGCGCTGGAAAAGCTGGACGGACTTGCTCGTATTCGTGCTGATCGCGATCAAACGCTAGGCAAGCTGCAGGGCGCAAGCCCTGCGCTGCTGGCTCAGATTCGCGCCGGCTTCGAAGCGCGCGAAGTACGCGAGTTGATCGCACAACGCGAACGGCAAGGCGATTTTGAGCCGCTCAAGGGTTCATTCGAGACGCGATCGGTCGAGCTCGACGCTAACGCCCAGTTTGAGCAGAGCAAGCTAATCCAGCGCGTCCGGCAAGTGCCTGGGGATATCGCCGCATTCAACCAAGGCCGCGTCCGCCAGATCGAGCAGATCGCCGACGCCGAAGAGCGCATCATTCAACTTCGTTCGCGGGACGGCTCCGAGATTCGCGACGTTCTGGCGATCCGGCTGAGCACCATCGAGCAGATCGCCGATATCGAAGGTGAGACCGCCCGCGTCGTCGAGGGCCGCCTACAGGCCCAGCTTGACGCCAGCGTGCAACTCGCCCAACTGGAGCGCGACAGGCTGGACCGCGGTCGCCAAGCCGCTGAATCGGCCTTTGATGCGCTGGTCTCTGGCGGTAGTGGCGGATTCGACGCGTTTCTTAAAGCGCAGGTGCTTGGCATCGGCCGCACGGTCACCGGCAACCTGGCAGAGCAAGTGCTCGCCAACTCCGGCACGCTGGGTCTTGACGGCCTGATCGGCGGCCAAACCAAAGACGGCAAACTCTCGCCGATTGGCAAGCTGCTGCAAGGCACGGCGCTAGGCGTGAACCCGGCGGACTTGCAGCGCGAGAACATCACGGCGCTGAGCCTCAACACGTCGGCGACGGAACGACTCACGGCTGCGCTTTCGGGCCGTGGCGGTAGTGATGGCTCATTCTTGACGCCGTTGCGGAAGTCTATCGGCGATGACGCAGGATTCCTGGGGCTGGACTGGCTCCGAGAGAGCAGCCAAGTCACCGCCGACGCGGCCGGCACGACCAGTGAGGCAACGAAGGAAACGAATCAGCTTCTAGCCAAGATCGTGCAAACGAGTATCTTTGGAGCTGCCGGCGCGGCCGGAATCGCTGGCGGAGTTCGTAGGGGCGGCGTGGCCGGAGCGGTCCAAACCGGCGCCGGGATCGCCTCGACGGCTGGCGGAATACTGAGCGCCCTCAAGATCGGCTCTTCGTTCGCTGGTCCCTTGGCGGCCATCGGCCTAGGCGCTAGCCTCATCGGCTCATTCTTCGGCGGCCAAGACCCACTGAAGCGTGAGAAGCAGATACAGGACGAATTAAACCGCAACCGCTTCAATGCGCCGGAGTCGATCAACCGAGAGTTCGATACGTTTGGGCGCTCGGTCGAGTCCGGCCCGAACGGCGTGCGGATCGTGAACGTGAACGTCACGACGATGGACGCCAAGTCCTTCATGGACAACCGGGCGATGATCGGCGAAGCGGCGCGCGTGGCGTTCAACGAAGACGGCGGCGCGACGTACAGCGATTTCCGCCGCGAGTTCGAGGGCTAAATGGTTCGTATCGTCGTCTCAGGGCGGCTGGCGAGGTTACTCAGTATGATTCCGTGGCTCAAAATCCTAGCGGTCGGAGTAGATGCGCTGAAGACTCTTCGCGGGTCCGACAAGGCCGAAGACATGCAGGCCGCCGACATCATCGACCGAGCCAAAGAGACCGTCGAGCGCACGCTGACCGCGCTGCACGAGATTGAAGAGTCGCAAGATTACACGCCGGGGAAAAAGGCCCTCATCGCGAACTGGCTGAACCAGAACTTAGCGGATGCCCGCTTCATGATCCGCAAAGCTGGGCAGATCGCCAAGCAGGACGTCGATGCGGATGCCATTGTGCGAGACATTTTCAAGGAAGTCGAAGATGTCCTGAATCGCGGCATCAAGGGCGACAAGCCCTACATCGAGGCGCCCAAGCCGATCGACCGGTACTAGACCGTGGCCAGCTTTCCTGATTTGGGCGGCAATGCGCCGTTCATGCACCCGTCGACGCGGACCAAACGCTATGTCACGGACGTTAGTAAATTCGGCGATGGCTCAGAGCAGCGCAATCAATCGGCTTCCGCTGCGCTGGTCGATTGGGACATGCAGTTCGTGGATATCGCCCCTCACGAGCTGGAGCTGGTCCGCCAATTCTTCATCGACCAGAAAGGCATGGACGGCGTTCTCTGGGATATCACGGTGGGCGGCACGCTCTACGAAAACATGACGTTCATGGGCGACACATTCGAGGAACGCGAGAGCGGTCCGGATCAGTACGAGTTCACGCTACGGGCGCGGCAGTTGTCGGCCTAGTTTCATTGGGATTTAAGGCTACGGAGGATTCATGGCAAAACGGCTCACAGCTACAGAGATTATCGACACACTGCTCGCGTTCGCAGGATCGCAGAGTGTAGCGCCGCAGGACGTTGCGGACGGCGTGGACGGGGCGGCGGTCGAGTTAGACGGCGAACCCGCTATCGTCTTGTTCAATCTGGCGACCGCATCGGCGACGACGGAATTCACGCTCGACGTGGAAGAGTCGGCCAACGGTACGACCGGATGGGAATCCGCTGATGCTGCTGATTTACTTGGCGGCGCCCTGCCGGCGATCACCACGGCGAACGACAACGGCGTTGTGGCTCGCTACTACGTCGGCGGCGCGAACCACATCCGCGCGACCTTCGCGGACGACGCGGCCGGTACGCCCGCGCTGCTGGCTTCCGCGGCGGTCATCAAGACGCGCACGCTGGCGCACCTCAAGCCCTACGAGATCGATCAGGTCATGGACCAGCTTTCGCGGCGGTCGTTTGATCGCGGCACGGGCGATGTCCCGGTCCAGGCGCGGCTGAACGCGATCATCGCCTAATGGCATCGCGCGACATCAACGACCTCTTGATCGAGGTGCGAGGAAAGGCGGAACGGGTCCTGGAGCTCGCAAGAGTTTCAGGACTCGATCTGACTGTTTACTGCACCTATCGGTCAGACAAGGAGCAGGCGCAACTCTTTCGCAAGGGTCGCACGCTCGCACAGGTCGAAGCCAAAGCCGCCGAACTCCGCGACAAGTGGAGCCGTGCGGACTTGGCTGATGTGCTGATGGGCGTAGGCCCGCAGTTTGGGGCGAAGATTACAAACGCCGGTCCGGGTCAGTCCGCGCATAACTACGGGCTGGCGTTTGACGCCGTGCCGATGTCCGGCGGGAAGGCCGTATGGGACGGCAGCGATCCGATCTGGGAAGCCTACGGCAAGATCGTACGCGAGGCCGGTCTCGAATGGGGCGGCGACTGGTCGGGGTTCATCGATAAGCCGCACGCGCAACTGAAGGGCTTCAACTGGCGCGATCACATCGGGATGAAGAATGCAGCCGTCGCTATTCCCTCAAATGACCCCGCCCCTGGCTCCGGGAACATGCAAGGGTCTGACCAAGAAAGGACGGCAGTGCCGCAACCCGGTATCGAAGCGAGCCCGCTCGGAGGGCCTCAGCCTATGCGGCTCGCACTACCTGAGCCGGTTGTCGAAATCCAGCCAGCAGCAGGACCAATCGCTGTTGCGCCGCCTGAAGCGACTCGTCGGCTTGAAGTAGTGTACGTCGCCGGGCCGTACCGTTCTGAGCGCGGCATGTACGGCGTCAAGCGCAATATCGACTTGGCGCTGGAGGTTTCGCGGGATCTGTGGCGGTTAGGCTACGTGCCGATCTGTCCGCACGGCAATTCCTACATGATGGACGGGCCGGATGTCCCGGCTGGGACGTTCTTGCGCGGCGATCTGGAGCTTGTGAGGCGGTCGGATTCGGTCTGCCTGCTTCCGGGATGGGAGAAGAGCGAAGGGGCGCGCGGAGAAGCGGCCCTGGCCCTGGAAGCGGGCAAGCCGTTCATTGGACCAACTGGCGGCCCTCCATTCAAGTGGGGATTCGTACCAATGCTGGACTCTCAGGTTCGCGCCGTCCTGAACGTCTAAATGGCCGTCTACTTCCCACAGGTCGCGGGCATAACGACTTCGCTGCCCTACGCGCGCGCCCTGACGTTCAACACTCGCGCCACGGATAACGAAGCCGCCGGGAAGCGCTTCGCGTCGGCGCGTGCGGCGAATCCGGTCCGCCAGTTCGGCGTTTTCGCCGACAAGATCGACGCCGCAGGCCGCGACGAGTTAGAAGCGTTCTTCGACGCTATGAAGGGTCGCTACGGCGAGTTTCAGTTTCTCGACCCCTCCGGCAACCTGATTCAGCGCTCCGAAGACTTCAGCGACGCGAGTTGGACGAAGACCAACGTCACGGTCGGCGCCGCGCAGGCAGATCCCAACGGCGGGATGAACGCCTACCGGCTCACGGGCACGGCGGCGGACAGCTTGATTCGCACCGTGTTCCTGCCCGATGGGGACGCGCTCACGGTCACGAACGGCGATGCCCTATGGTTCACGGCCTCTGTCTGGCTCAAGGCCGTCAGCGCCCCACAATCGCTCCTGGTAGGGTTTCGCGATGCGTCGGCAGTCGTGTTTTCGGTTGCGGTCACTTTGACGACCGGTTGGCAGCGCTTCAAGCTGGCCTGGCAAGCCGACACCGACGACGCGCTGAGCGTTCAGTTCGGCGGCTCGAGCACTTGGGGCGCGGTCGCTATTGACTTCTACGGTCCGCAAGTTGCGCCCTTGCCTGATCGCGGCGGCTATCACCCGACGCCGGCCGGGTACGGACTGTACCCCAAGTGCCGATTCGACAGCGATAGCTTTCCCGATCAAGGAATCGAGCCGGGCCTTTCGCGGATTGAGCTGCCAGTCGTGACCTACTCCTAAATGCCCCCATCAACCATCAACGCCGACAAGGAGCTGGCTCTTACCTACCAACCGCTCCTACTTGCGGAGGGTATTCTTGTCGACGGAACGGAGATCTTTCTAGCGACGCACGCGGTTACCTACTCCGGCAATGTCCACCTGCCAAGAATCGAAGAGCAGCAGATTGACGCGATTCAGCAGCTAGGCCCGCAAGGCATTGAGGCTCCGGCCAAGATCTCCCTGCGGCTCAAAGACGGCGATCTCTTTCTCTACCAGAACTACGTCAACACGGTCGGATTCTCTGGCGGGTCATGGGTGCTTCGGTTCGTCCTCTGGGAGCCAGGCACAAGCAATTTCAGCAACAGCGTCGTCAAGTTCTACGGGGTCTCGAACGAAGCCGAAGAGCCGGATGACTCCGGCTTGATGACGCTGGAGATGTCCTCCAAGCTGGACTTCCAGCGGGTCATCTTCCCGCCGGTCAAGAATCAAAAGCGCTGCCCGCATTTCTTCCCGAAAACAGCGGCGGAGCGACAAGCGGCCGCCGACGATTCGTCCTCGCGATTCTTCCCGTGCGGCTATTCGCCGGACGCCTCAGGCGGTGAAGCGCGCGGCAACTACGAGACGGGCGTAACGCCGTTCCCAACTTGCGATCGGACCTATGGCCATTGCATCGCCCGTCTTGGCGATAGCGGAGCGCTGGTCCAGATCCAGCAAGACGAATCAGCCCGAGCGACGGGCAATTTCGGCGGCATCCAAAACGATCCGCCGGACGTGATTAGCCGCGCGCCGAAGTCAGCGTACGAGCGCGTACAAGGCAGCGATTCGCGCGAGCTCGGCTCCGCCGATTCCCCGATTCCGCTGGTCTACGGTCGCCAGTGGGTTCGGGGCATTCCGACCTCGCAAGCAGCCGACGCCAACATCACCGGCCAAGAGTGCGTCTTGTCGTACGGTCAGACCGGCGACTTTTTGCGGATGGTCGTTAACGGCGTGGAAATCCCGCGTTCGGGATCGGGCCGCGATTCCCTCGACGCGGGCTTCTGGGGGGCGGTTAACGACGGCAAGCGGCGCGGCTCCGTCAACGTCGTTTCGCTATGGACTAACAGCCCGCGGCTAGACCCTTACGGCTCGATCGCAACCGCTGTAGTCGTTGTTCCCCGGCAGCTTGCCGAGGCGGGCGAGGCGATGGCCGCCGACGTCTTGATTCAAGGACGGATCGTTCGCGTCTATACCGACCCATCGACCTTCTCGACGATCTTCAGCGAGAACCCGGTTTGGATCTTGATGGACATGATCGTCCTGTCGGGTCAACTCAACTACAGCGATTTCAAGATAGCCAGTTGGATCACGGCAGCGACGTTCTGCGCGACAACGATAACAGCCCCGAACCTGACGAAAGAGTTAGGCGGGCCGGACACGCTCACGCACGCGCGATTCAAGGCCGCATTCACAATTCGAGACACGCGCTCGCTCGCGGACATCGTCCGGGGGCTTCGCAACGCCGCGCGCCTTGACGTGCGCATGGACGATGCTGGCCTGATCGATATTCGGGTGCTGCAGACGCTGGCTGGCCAGCAGCCGAGCGCGGTAGCCGGGTCGAATTTCGACACGGCGATTCGTTCGAAATCCGCATCTGGCTCCACGGTCAACGGGTTCGCTGCCTATAAGTTCGACGAGTCGAACATCCTCGAAAAGTCGAACGGCGAGCTCGCTATTTCCCGGTCGGTTGAGAAGATCCGCGACGCGGAAAACTCCTACCACGCGCGCTTCCAGAACGAATACCGCGCATACACCGAAGACTCGGTACAGATCTACGAAGATGTTGCCGTAGCGACCGCTGGCAAGATCAACGCCACGACGGCGCCGATCCTCGGGCCGGTCAATTACGACCAACACCTTCGGACGATCAGGACGCTATTAGCGCGGCGCTTCCGCGGCAATCCGCAAGACCTGCCCATCGGCACGTGGTCCTTCGACATCGAAACGACCATCAAGGGTTCGCACCTCAAGGTCAATGATATCGTCCTGCTGGACGTTCAAAAGTACAACCTGGACGCGGGCCTGCTGACCGGCGCGGACGAGTCGCTCGACGGTTGCTTGTGCCGCGTCACGAAGATTTCGCCGGCAACAAACTACCGCAAGGCCAAGTTCACGCTCGAATGGCACAGCGACGATTGGTACGTCGATACGTTTGGCCAGGAAGACGAGCCCGCTTTCACTAAGTCCCGCAGGGACCGGCCCAAGCGGCCGCCGCATCCGTGGCAAGGCTATGAGACGCAGCCGTCGTCCGGCGATGCGCTGTACGACGAGAGCGAGTACTTCTTTGGGATCGCTCAGCGCTACGAGGTTTCATCGGATGGGACAGCGCTGGCGCGCATCAAGCTTGTCGGCGAACTCCCGGTCAATTTCACCTCGAACAAGGTCGGTATTCCGTCAGTTCCCATTGATGGTTCAGTGGACGGCGGCGGCGGATCGATTCCCGGCGATCAGACGGTCTGGATCGGACTCACGGCTCTCGACGCTGACGGCAACGAGGGGTCGCTAAGCGAGTTAGTCAAGACGGATCTACCGGCCGGAGTGAACTTCGCTGTCGATATCCCCGATGTGGTGATTCCGCCGGCCACGGGCTACGTTTGCTATACGGGCACGGACCCGCGCTTGCTGACGTTCAATCACACGAGCGCTTCGAGCCCGTCCACGATAAAAGTCACGGATCTGAATGTCCAACACTATGGACCGCCCGACACGGCGTTTGAGCGACTAAAGGTCCGGGCCAAGATCGTCGAGCACGCCGGCGTCTTGGGCGTCCAGATCAGCAGCTTGGCGGCTACGACGATCACGGTCATCGATGCGCTGTGGACGACAGATGAATGGGCTGGACGGATAATTTCGTTTCTCGGCTTTGAAGACGACGAGAACCTCATCCCGATCCTGCATTTCGCGATCATCTCCAATACGTCGGACACCCTGACGTTTTCAGGGGTTGATCTCGTCGCGTTGGGCATCGAGGCTCTAGACGTCATGACCATACGGTCGCAACCGACCGCGGCGACCGCCAACACGTACACCGATTCGAAGTGGTTCAACTCGCTGGCGACGATGGATTCCGAGTTGCCGCTGGATATTATCTCCATCGCCGACGTGGGCGGCGAAGCGGAGATCGAGACGGCTGCGGCGCACGGCTATACGACTGGCGATAAGCTGCGCGTAACGGGCGTCGTTGCTGGGCTCAAAGGCGTCTGGACGATCACCGTCACGACCACGCAAAAATTCACGCTCGACGGCTCGACCTACGCGCCTGGGCCGCTGGGTCAGGTCCGCAAGCTCGCGAACGGGCTTACTCCGGGCGAAGAGATCGGCCGACTGGCGCGGATCATCGCCGGGCCGGGCCGCGGCACGGTTCGCAAGATCATCGCCAACACGGAAACGCAGATCACGATTGACGGCGATTGGGGATTGACCGATCCAAACGACCTGCTCGACTCAACGATCATCATCGAGCAGGCGAACTGGTCAACGGAGGCCGAATCGTCGCCCATCAGCAACCGCTCGCGCGGCATCACGACCGAGCTTGAGATTCCGATTGAGAACCTGTTGCGGCGTATCCTCCTGGTCGAACCGGTCGGCGTGAATCGTGAGGGCAAGGAGTCCATCGCGGCGCTATCCCAAGAGCGTGAAATTTTCGTCTTTGGCGCACGCAGGCTCGGACGACAACAGATTGTCTATGGCGCTATCGAGTACACCCTGTTCTTCGGGCTCTACGCTAGCTACCAAGGGCCGTCAAACAACATCGCCGGAGACGTCCTGGTATTCATCGCGGGCAACAATCGTTTTTACGAGACGCCGTACACGCACGCCGTCTTTAACGGTCTCACTTGGGACATATACCGCCACCAATGGCGAATGCGGCCGCTAGACCCGACTGGCTTTAGTTGGAATACCGGATCTGACGTCGACAGCGAAATAGGCGGCGCGACGACATTCACGATTACCCCCGGAACAGCGCTGAAGTTCTTCGGCAAGACGGCTCCGGCGACGCCCTACACGATCGTCGCAACGCTGATGGTTGAATCCTGGGATGCGACGCTGAAGGTCGGTCTCGGATGGAAGGATTCGAGCACTGGAGAGATAGAGCACTCCTGCTACGTCCCCTCGGTTGCCGAATTCATAGGCGGCGAAAGATGGACAGACCTCAATACCCCTGCCGGGGTATGGGTTTCTAGGCAAGCCGATCTGATTGCAGAGCGAGTAGTCCAGATCATCATCACGAACAACGGGACCACGCGGACTGGCCACTATCGTTTCGAGGGGCGGCCGTCTGCTGGGACCGGCATTCTTGGCCAGGGCGGCTATAGCCGCCCTGTCGGCGACTTTCTGGATGAAGACGAAGTGGGACTTACGTTCTACAACGATCGAACGGTGATTCCTGGGCAGGACGACGGCGAAGTCGATGTCACTGTCTTGAGCTGGGAAGAGTTCCCGGAGATCGTGACCTAGCGGACCGAGAAGAGGTTAAGGCCGTGGAAGTGGAAGTCAAGGAGACCAAATGAGAACCCTGTTAATCGCGCTGCTGTGCGCCCTGCCGCTCTTCGCTGGCCAGTCGATCACCAAGTACGAAACGCGGACCACGACCGGCCAGACGGCGACCATCGACGTTTCGACCATCCGGCGCGCCAACGATGTCAAGACGGTCACACTGCAAGTCGAGTTGGTCTCCGGTACGGTCAGCGCGTGCTCGGTGCAATTGGAAGGCCGTCTCGACGGCATGACTGCGTGGGCCGCGGTCGGTACGGCTGTCGATTGCAATACCGCAGAGCCGGACGGCGTTAAGGGCGGCTCCGTGTCGAGCGTCGCCAGCTTCGACCAATACAGGGCAAGCCTGTACACGCTGACGGGTACTGATCCCGTGATCGGCATTGGCCTCAAGGTCCAGACCGAGCAGTAGCCCGCGCTCTCACCGGAGCAATCCATGAAACTCTTGCGAATCATCGCGCTGCTGTGTGCGGCGACGGGAATCCTGTGCGCCACGACCGTCACCGGGACGCTCGAAAACGGCCTAGGGCAACCGTTCAACGGCCGGCTTGTGATCTCCTGGCAGACGTTCGTCGCGCCCGGCGGCCAGGTGGTCGTTGGCGGCCAGCAGCAAGTTCGCGTTGTTGACGGCATCTTGGACGTTGACCTTGCGCCCAACATCGGCTCCGATCCTGCCGGCACGTCCTACCGCGTCGTCTACACCGGCAGCGGGTACAACGCTTCGGAAGTCTGGGAAGTCCCGGACACGTCGAGCGTCGATGTGGCCAGCGTGCGCGTTTCAGTAACCCCCACTCCGGTACTGACGCTCGACCTGAATCAGATCGACACATCCACGGCCGTCGATAACTACCACCTCGTCTACACTACCGCGGACGGCGTCAAGTGGGCGCTGGACGCGGGCGGCGGCGGATCGATGATCGTCACCGAAAGCGACGGGTCTCCTTCTGTCGACCCGGCGACGACGCTGGAATTCCTGGCTTCCGAGTTCGTCGTCACCGACCAAGGCTCGGGCGTGGCGCGGGCGGCCCTTGGCGTCGTTCCCGAAGCTAAGATTGATGCGACGATTGCGCGCGACTCGGAGCTGCATAGCCAATCGCACGTTCTCGACGGCGCCGACCATACCGTTAGCGGCCTCACGGCCGGCCAGGTCTTGCAATCGCTTTCGGCGACCACGTTTGGATTTGACGATTTGGCCGAAGGGCAAGTCACGCAGCACGAAGCCGCGCTGACCGTCACGGAAAGCCAGATCAGCGACCTGCAAGCCTATCTACTCACCGAGGCGAACAATCTTGAGACCGCAGCGACCGGCATTCTCTCCGGCGAGATCTTCGTAGGCAACGGACCGGGAGCGGGCGTCTACGTAGCCGTCTCGGGAGACGGCACGTTGTCCTCCGCGGGCGTGCTGGACGTCACGAACGTCACCGGCGCTACCGGGGCGGACGCCGACAATCTCGGCAATAACAACATCGAGGAGCTGGCCAATGTCGATGTGACAGGCCTAGGCGACGGTGATTGCTTTCTCTACGACGGCGTCACTGACAACCGCTGGGAGGTTGGCCCCTGTCCTGGCGCAGGCGGCGGCATTACGTCGCTCAATACACTGACGGCCTCGACGCAGACCTTTGCCGACGTCGACGACACGAACGTAACCCTCGGCATCAACTCGACGAGCAGCACGCACACATTCACCCTTGGCTGGACCGGCGCACTGTCGGACAGCCGCGTTGCCAACGACATCACGCTTGACAACCTCACCCAGGTCACGACGCGCAACTACTCGGACCTACAAAGTATTCCGTCCACCTTTGCGCCCTCGGCCCACGTGCTCGACAGCGCGACCCATACCGTCTCCGGGCAGACCGCCGGCCAGGTGCTCCAGGCCTTGACGGCCACTACCTTTGGCTTTGCGAATCTCGCTGCTGGCCAGGTAACCGCGCACGAAGCGGCGCTGACGATCCTGACCAGTCAACTCAGCGGCACGGTCGATATCAGCGCTCAAACGAACCTCTCGACTGACGGTCAAGGAGTCGAACTTACCGGCGATCAGCTCTCGATCGAGCTGAATGGCGCGACGCTGGCCAAGGCGGCGGGCGGTCTCAGCGTGTCTAGCGTGGCCGGCGTCACTGGCGCTAACGAAGACGACCTGAGCGACAATACCCTGCCGGACCTGTCCGATGTCGTCTCAGCCGCGAACACCAACCGATTCGCGCTCGTCGCCAACGGCACAACCGGCTACGTAGGGCGCCTGCTCGTCGAGGCGGACATATCGGACCTACAGGCGTATCTCACCGCCGAGGTCAACAACTTAGAAGCGAACGACCCGCCGACGATCGAGGCGACCGAGGTCTATATCGGCACGGCTTCAGGGGCGGGAGCCTTCGCAGCTCTCTCCGGCGACGTCTCGATGAGTTCCGGCGGCGTGGTCACGGTTGCCGACAACAGCCACGCTCACGACGGCACGACGATCTCCGCGCTTGACGCAGCCGACACGACGACGGGAGCTTTTGCCGATGCTCGGATTTCGGAGTCCAGCGTTACTCAGCATGAGGCCGCGCTCTCGCTGACCGAATCGCAGATTAGCGACCTCGATCACTTGACGCTTGCCGAGGTCGAAGCCAACGCCAATAATTTCACTGCCCAGCAGGATATCGACGGCGTAGCCGTTCCGCTGCGTTTTGGCGGCTTGACGGCAGACGCTTTCTTCACGGCCTTCTCGGTCGTCGACCCGACAGCTGCACGCACGGTCACTGTTCCGAACGCCAATAGCGCTTTCGTCCAGCCGATCACCTGCGGCGGCACGGACAAGATCTCAGAGATTGGCGCGGACGGTTTGCCGGTCTGTTCGGCTGACGATGGCGGCGGCGGCGGACTCAGCAACGCCTACGTCTCAATGACGGATGGTACGACCTCGGCTAACGCTTCCGGCGGCGATACGTTTAAGTTTCGCTCGGCTAACGGGCTGGCCACAGTAGCGGTGCAGAGCAATGACGCCACCCACGGCGACAACCTGCTAGTCACGATCAACGAAGGCAGCTTCACGTTGTCGAACATTGGCGGGGCGGTGACCGACGGGCAGGTGCCGGACGATATTACCGTTGACCTGGCGACTGTGGCCACGACGGCTAATGCCGGAGACAGCGCGACAGCCTTCTTCTCTGCCGGGCAGATCGAAGCGGCCCGCGGCGGCACGGGTATTGATTCCGGCGCATTGACCGGCGTGCTGCGCGTGGCGGCCGGAACGTGGACGGCGGACGCCGGCTTCTCGCACTTGGCCGGGACGGCTGCCGACGCCCAGATACCCAATGACATCACTATCGACCTAGCGGCGCAAGCGACCGAGGCGCTTGGGGTCGCCCCGGATTCGGTTGCTCTAGGCGGCGACACGACCGGCAATTACGTCGCCGATGTGAACGGCTCGCTGAGCGTAGCGGTGACCGGCGCGGACGAAGAGACCGCGACCAAGGTCGTCGCCTTCGACTACAGCCAAACGCTCGCTGGAAATCCAGCGCTCAATGCCGAAGAAGCGGTCTTCTCGACCGATGGCGCCGGCGGCGCGGCCGTCCTCATCGAAGGTTCGGTGGCGGATGCTTTCGAGGGCCTATACCTCTTCCCCGACGTCACGGGCGCGGATGCCACGCGGGTGCTTGCTTACAACGAGCAGTCGCTCTCGGGCGACCTTGGCGGCACGATCGCCTCGCCGACGGTCGTGGATAATTCGCACGCGCACGACGGGACGACCATCAGCGCGCTCGACGCGGGCGATACAACTACGGGATCGTTTGCCGACGGTCGAATCAGCCAGTCAAGCGTTACCCAGCACGTAGCGGCCATCGACCATGACGCGCTACTCAACTTCGCCGCCGACGAGCACGTTGCCCATAGCGGCGTGACGATTACCGCGGGCGCTGGTCTTGGCGGCGGCGGCGACATCGCTTCGTCCTTCTCGCTGAGCGTCGCATCGCAAGAGGCCAATTTCCTGACCGACGGCGGCGCGACCTCACTGACCTGCGGAGCCGGCAACCCCGGAAAGATGCAGGTGATGGACGACGGCACCATCGAGTACTGTGATGGCGCCGCAACCCCGAATCTGCGGGTATTTGATCCGACAGCCTCAGGCGCCGATGACCTTGGCTCTGGAGATCCTGGCGCGAACGGCATCATGGTCCGCACGGCGCTCAACACGACCGTGGCGCGGACGCTGACCGGCGACGCGGAAATCGTCGTCACTAACGGCGACGGCGTGGCTGGCGCCCCAACGCTAAACATTGCGGCAAGCATCGCTCGCGATAGTGAGTTGCCGACCCTGGCCAGCGGCACGGGCGTCGCCGTCACAGGCGGACCGGCCTACACCGCGGCCTTTGATTTCTCGGACGCTGGCGCGGATCCCGCGCTAGGCTCCGAAGAGTGTCGTTTCTCGAACGAGGGAGCCTCGGCTGGCGGTTGGGTTTGCGAGGGCTCGACAGCCGACACGATCGAGACGCGTTTCCGCGTGACGGACCCGACCTCGACAGACAAGGTAATCACCTTCCCCGACGCTACGGGCGAAGTGTCCCTTCTTGGCCAATCGATTTCCGACGCCGAAGTAGAAGACGACATCACGCTCACAAACCTTACGCAGGTCACCACGCGTCTGTACTCCGACCTGCAAAGCATCCCGAGCACGTTCGCTCCCTCGGCTCATGCGCTAGTTGGAGCTGACCACACCGCGAGCGGACTGACCACCGGACACGTCGTACGCGCGACGGGCGCGACCACTTTCGCTTGGCAGCAACTCGCATTTGCCGACCTCTCGGGCACCGCGACGGTTGTTCTCGACAGCGAGAGCCCTGCGGCTGGAGACATCGACGGGACATTTGCGGCAGGACTGACGATCAACGCTAACTCGGTTGAGCTGACCACGGACACCACGGGCAATTATGTCCAGCAGGTCGCCGACGGCACAGGCATCGACGGCTCGGTCAACTCAGAAGGCGGCACCTACACGCCGACACTTGACCTGACCGAAGTCAACAACGTCACTTTCGGCGACAACACGCTCGCAACCATCACGCACACGATCGACCCGACCGGGACGACTAGTCCGGTTTGGTCTTACTCGGACGGCGTGGCGAACCTGTCTGCTGGAGCCCTGCAGGTGGGCGGTACTCCTGTCCTGACGGCATCTCCTTTCGGGGCGACGATTGACGACACCGAGCTAACCGCGGAGGACTTCGGCGACTTCACCAACGCCGGGGGTGAAGACGGCTTCACCTTGGACACGGACGTTGTTTCTGCGAACGAGTTGGACGCCGCAGGCGTTGAGGCAGAGCTTGAGGCGGTACTCGACCTACAGGACCTGCAAGGCGCGGTGACCGACGCTCAAGTCCCGGATACGATCACAGCGTCCAATTACCTACTGCTCGCGGGCGGCACGCTGACGGGTCAACTGGTCGCCGATAACCTCGGCATCGAGTTCGAAGACTCCGACACGAACCCAGCCTGCGCGGCCGGCAACTACAACATCTTCGCCGACCTCAGCGAAACGACGCTCAAAAAGTGCATCAATGGAACCGTCAGTGATCTGGACACGGGCGGCGGATCGGGCGATGCGGTCACTGTGAACGGCGTGGCCGTCGACACGACCGCGGATCTCGACGACACGGCCACGGTCTCTTGGGCGCTCGTGGACGGCGGCGCTGGCGGACCAGACCAAGCACGGGCGTCCGTCGTCGCTGACTCCATCGGACCCGCGCAGATCGACGAGACCGGGACTTACGATTTCAGCGCGGGAGCGATGACGCTGCCCTCTGGTACGCAAGTCGGCACGGGAACCACGCCGTTCAACCTCACCGGGTTCACCGACGACGCAGCACCCTCCGCTCCGGGCGCAGCGAATCAATTCACTTGGTACCACGACCGCCCGACCGGGATGCCAGCCTTCATCCTCAACGGCGGCTCGGCAACGCTGCTGGAGACCGACACCCACGCAAGCGAGCACCTGGAAAACGCTGCCGACGAAATCCTGGTCGAGAACCTCGGCACGGCGTGTACCGAGAACCAGATCCCCAAGGCCAACGCTACGGGAGGCATTGTTTGCGCGACGGATGAAACCGGCGGGGGCGCCGGCGCGGACGAAAACTACCAAGAATCATTCACGTCGCAAACCTCTGTCACCGCCACCGGCGCGGAGCACGGCTTCGGCCACGAAAAGCTAGTCGTCGCAGTCTACGACAACGCCTCTCCCAAGAAGCTGATCCAGCCCGCTAGCGTCACGATCAACACCAGTACGTTCGACGTCGTGGTGACTTTCGCCGTGGCCCAGAGCGGCACGCTGGTAATCGCAGGATCGGCAACCGCGGGCGGCGGTTCGCTGACAGTCGAAGAAGCGGATGCAGCGCCGTCAATCTCGAGCGTTTCCACGATCCAGTTTGACCAAGCTGACGGGTTCACGGTGACCGATGAAACCGGCGGCCAAATACAAGTCGACCTGACGCTGGCCGATGCGCATATTCCGAATGACATCACTATTGATCTGGCGACTCTTGCCACGACGGCTAACGCTGGGGACTCAGCGACATCCTTCTTCCCGACTGGCACGCTAGAAGATGCGCGCCTCAGCGCCAATGTCTCGCTGCTCGGCCAAGAGGTCGGCAGCGCGGAATTAGTCGCCGAGGATTTTGGCGATTTCACTTGTGACGGCCTCGCGGCTGGCTGCACTCTTGACACGGACTTCATCTCCGAGGCTGAGTTGGCATCCGAGGGCGACCTGGAAACCCAGATCGGGACCAACATGGCGTCGGAGGCTGAAGTGCCCAGCCTGCAAGCCCCCGAGACGATCTCCTGGGCCATCTCCGACCCGGCGACGGCGGACTCAGGGAATTTGCAATGGTTAGCGGCCAAGGGCGTGACGATCACCCAAGTGGACTGCTCGACTGATGTCGGCACAGTCACGATTCAGCTCGACGAACGGACTAAGACGACGCCTAACACGAGCGGCACGGATGTGCTGACGGCTCCACTGGTTTGCGACAGCGATAACGAAACAACTACGAGTTTCACGAACGCGGTCATCGCGGACGCCGCTTTGCTCAGCCTCGATATTGATGCTGTCGCGTCCAGCCCGACTCAGGTAAGGATTCATGTTGAGTACACGATTAATTAGTGGATTGTTATTACTGTCCGTTTGCGCTGCCGCGCAATTGCTATTACGCGGCAGCGCCGATGCCGGGGGATTCTCGCCCGCACCGTGGATTCATTGGGATTGCGAGGAAGGCTCTGGGACGACCTGTGCGGATCTCGGAACTGCAAGCAACACCCTGAATTTACTGGCTAGCACGAATGACCCGGATTGGTTAACGTCGCCAGGCGGGTTGGATTTTGACATTAACGATGCGGCGACCGCGACAACTTCGCCAAACCTAGCGTTTCACTCGCAGGAGTACACAATTTGCACCACGTCTGCACGCACATTGACGTCGGGAACCAGAAAGGGTCTGATCGGCGAGTACGACGGGCAGGGCTGGAAATTGGATTTGAACACCGGCGGTGTGCCGCATTTCTCCATATTCGAGTCAGGCTCGAATCGCATGCTGCAGCGGTTCGGGTCGGCTCTCGGTCAGGATGTCCCGACGTTCATTTGCGTGGCTTTGGACACTCCTCCCGTGCAATCCACCACGGGTTTCTACGTTGACGGTGCGGCGGTGTCGTTCGTCAACGAAGGTAACGCCCTCACGGGAGACCCCCCATACGCAGGGACCTTGTTACAGGTAGGCACAATGCAAAGCGGCGGCGAGGGCCTCGTCAAAACCTGGAACGTCCTGATCTGGCAGCAAAAACTGGATAGTACCGAGATAGCGGCGGCCTGCAATGAATTTACGGAGGGTTTAGTGACATGTCCATAGTGCGGCTACTGTTAATCGGCTCACTGCTCGCGGCGTCTTGCGCCGCTAAGTCTATCCTCGTCGATCCGGGCGACTCTCTGCGCTTCCACGCTGACGCTGCCGTGACCTGGTCGGCGTCGGCGGGTTCGATCACCCCTGAGGGCCTCTGGGTCGCTCCGCAGACCGGCGCGGAGGCCGTCATTACCGCTACGGGTGCGGACGAATCGGACGCGATGACGGTCATGATCGCGCAAGCACCGCCTCCTCCTCCCCCACCGGATATCGCGGAAGTCGATATCTTGCCCGTGCTGGTTTCCGGCGAGACGCTGAGTTTTGACGACGGTTCGTCTTTCGTCGCGCCATCCGTCGTCGAGCCCACTGTCGTGGACGTGCCTGACTTTGGTCCGGTCCTGGTGGAGCCCGGGATCGTGGAGCCGCCCCCGCCGCCGATTGTCGAGACCGATTGCGCGGCGATTGAAGCCGCTGGCGGGCTGATCGTCGCTCCAGGTTTCAGGCTCAACGGCGCTGGGACTTGCGAGAACCCTTATGACCTTGACCGCGTCGCCGGGCCGGTGACAATCGCGCAACCCGGCATGGAGTTCTGGTTTTTACCGGGGCATTACTCGCTCACTGACATGCCGGAGCGCATCAGCGGCTCATCGTCCACGCGAGTTAGGGCGACCATCGAACAGTTCCATTTCCGGCCAAAGGCCACGCCGGACAACAAAATCACCTACCGCTGCGCCGGTACCTGGCCCATGTCTCAGTGCGTCTTTGGGTTTCCCTCGACCACGCACGTAAACTCCGGTTATCTGGTCATCCGAGATTTCGTTTTCGACGACGAAGATTTCGTGCAGCGCACAATTACGCAGACGGGCTCTTTCGGCCTGAATATCTCGAAGCCCGGCATGGTCTGCCAGTCGCCCGGCATCGAGCTAATCAACAATTGGAGCCGCAACAACGCTGGAGGAATCGACGCGTACGTCAATTGCTCCGAAAGCTTGATTTACGGCAACTTTCTGTCAGGCAACGGCTGGACCGCTCCCGATCGGGATCACGGCAACGGCTTCTACCTACAGCACTCGGCGCCTGAGCATAGGATCATCCGACACAATGTTGCGCTTTGGAATTACGCGCACGGCGCCCACACCTATGGTACGGGCGCGGCGACCCTGCGCAATATGGACTTCACCCAAAACGTCTTCGCGAACAATTCGCAAGACGGCCGCAACATGATCTTCCGCAGCGAGGGGAGCATCGGCAATATCCTCGTCGACGAAGCCCTCACCTGGCACAACGAAGGAGTAAGCTCAGTCGGTCTGGAGTTAGACGTTTATCCGTCCGGTTTCGATGCGCTGACGTTAACCAACTCGCGGTTTTTTGCGCAACGTCCCGTGAGAGTGACCTCGCACAGCGGCGGCGCCTTCACCAACGTCACCGCGGAAAACAACTTCGTGTCCTCGGAGCCGATCTGGGTATCTATAGCGGCGCAACCCTGGTTTACGATCGCAGCCGTGCCGGACGAGCTGTATATTTGGCCGAACGAGCGCGACCCTAACCGGGCCTGGGCAGTCGTTTACAACGGCTCGCAAGTGCCGTCTATTGCAATTGATCCCGGCTGGACGGTGTATGACGCGCAGTGCCTTTCGTGCGGCCCGGTCGGTGACAGCGTGCTGCCAATGACGCTGACGGAGATTGACGGCCCCGAGCACGATCTAGCGAAGTACGTCCATTCCGATTCGCGGTTTGGGGTCTTCCTGCTGGTGCGGAATTAGTTATCGTGAACGGCGACTAATGAGCAAATCAGTAATATCTCTGATCGCATTGACTCTGCTGGGAGCCGGGAGTCTATGGCCGCAGACGTTGATGAACGGCTTCCCCGATATCGTCAAGGTCACCGACGGAGGCACTCCGCCAAGCGGCGCGGTGAGGATCTGGGCAAATGATAGCGACCAGATCGTAACCACCGATTCTTTAGGGACGGACACGGTTCTCGGCGAGAGCGGCGGAGGCGCCACAAACGCGGAGGTCTTTTTCGCCGCGCAGACATCCGTCACGATCACCGCCGCTACGCACGGTTTTGACCATGCCAAACTCGGCGTCGTCTGTTACGACAACGCAAGTCCGAAGGCTCAGATAGTCCCGCTTGGGGTCACCGTAGACGCTAGCACGTTCCAGGTCGTTGTAACCTTCTCGGCTGCCGAGACCGGCTCGTGCGTTGTCGCCGGCGGCTCCGGGTCCAGTGAGCCATACGAAGAGTCGTTCACCACGCAAACCAGTATCACGGTCACCGGCGCGGAGCACGGCTTCGGCCACGCCCGGCTGGCGGTATTTGTCTATGACGACGCGGACCCGAAGGCGCTAATGACGCCGCTCGGCGTCACGATCGATCCTGACGCTTTCGCTGTCGTCGTCACGCTCTCGGTCGCGGATTCCGGCTCCGTCGTCGTGATGGGCGGCGCAGGCGGCGCCCCTGAGAGCGGGGCCATTACGATGACCTTCGACGGTCGAGGGGCGGACATCGCCACCGGGGTAAGCAATCCGGCGGTCGCCCGCAGATCGGGGGTCGTCACAGGGGCGACGATCCTGTCGTACCAGACGTGCTCCATCAGTATCGATGTTTGGGTTGACTCTTACGCCAATCACCCGCCCACTGATGCGGACTCAATCACCTCGGCCGCGCCGATCACTTTGAGTTCGGCGAACAAGAATACACCGGCCCTTACAGGCTGGACGACCGCATTCAATGCCGGCGACGAGTTCGTTTTCAACGTAGATTCAAACACCGGCTGCGAAAACGTCGTGGTCGTCCTGGAGACCAACTAAGATGCGCTTTCTTATCCTGCTGCTGTTCTGCGCTCCTCTGGCGGCCCAGGACACGACCTGCGATTCAGGCGATGTTCTTTGGGTATCCGAAAGCGTCAACGCGGACGTGGACATCGCCGCAGGCGGAGCCGAGTATAACAACGCCGCGGCTCCGTTTGGCATCCAGGGAGCGTTCGACGCCGAGAACCTGTGCGTTGGGTCGATTGTGCGCATCCTCGACGGCGCGAACGAATACGGCCCAAGCTCTACGTCATGGACGAATCGCGTTGATACGACCAAGAAAATTGTCGTCGCTGTTGACCGAGACGGGGCGTTCACGAGCCACGTACGAGTGGAGGGCTGGGCCGACTCGTCTACGCGCTGCGGCACGTCAGGGAATCAGTGGACGGCGGCGTGTCCGGTCTATCTAGACTTTGATCGCGACAACATCACCGGCGACGATGGTTTTGAATTTGCCGCGACCGGCGACGGCTACATTTTTGAATGGATCGGGGTCAAGAATACCGACGCCCAAGGCTTCGCGGTCGATACCAGTTCGACCAACGTGATGTTTCGCAGCGTGGCCGTGGTCAACTCTACAGGGTCGGCGATCGGCGGCCCCCAGAACTCGGCGTCGACTTGGTACCTGTATGACAGCTACTTCTCCAACGTGGGCACGGGCGGTTCCGCGGCAATCCAAGCTGCCGGCTTCTCTGCATTGATCGCCAACAACGTGATCGACTGCGAACCGGGCGGCTCCCCGGTAGCCAGTCAAGATGGGTTACACGTTCCATTCAACCTGAACGCTCCGACCATCGTCAACAACGTGTTCCGCAACTGCGACTCGGGCCTATGGCTCGAGCAGTCCGACGCGGCAAGGGTCGTCAGAAACACCTTCGAGAATCACACAAACGCCTGCATCCACACGTCCAACGCAGCGGTCAAGACAATGGCCGCCATGAATGCATTCACCGGTTGCGCCAACTCAATTCTGGGTGGAACGAATCATTATCTGCTGGCTGACAACGTCTACTCCGCGGGCACCGGGCAGTCTAACGCGGGGCAAGTGATGAGCGACGCGGACGACGCCCAGAACAACAACGGGGAGACATTCTCGGGAGCGTCCTGCGTTTTCGCGGATACGACGGACGAAAGTATGGCCTCCGGTTGCGTGCTCAGCAAATCGCCCCCTGGCGGCGAACTGGCGTCACAGGATGCGATCGTTCCAGGGATCGCACGCAAGAGCTTAGGCGGAGGGGGAACGATCAGCTATGGAGGGTTTCAGTGAGCAATAAGATCAACATCGCAATTCTCACTCTCGCGGCGGCGGCCTTACTGTTTGGTCAAACACTGACCAACGGCTACCTGCGGTTAGTCGAGGTCGCGGCTCCCGGCACTCCGGCGTCAGGCGAAGGCGTGATCTACGTCAAAACCGACGGCACCTTCGCGGGGAAGAACGACGCCGGGGTGGAGACGGTGTTGGGGGCAAGCGGGGCCTTCGATCCCTTGGACGAGGATTCTATCTGGCTCCGAGAAGAGTTTGCTTCCGGCGCCGAGGCAACAGACGGAGATCTTGGAGATCTTGGCTGGGAAGTTATACGCTCCGGCGCCGGAGTGCCCGTGGGACAAGCGGGCGAAGCAAACCACCCCGGCATATGGAGACTGGTTACGGGAACGACTTCGGATCAATACACGCTTGTCAATGTTTCGAACAATCGGGCCTCAATCATCGCTCTCAGCAGCAGCACGTTTGAATCGAAATTCATCGCGCGGCAAAGTTCCTGCGCCGACGTTGGAGTTAACATTGGTTGGGTTGCCGGAGGGGCTCACGCCGTCTCGCCTACGACCGGCATCTACGTACGTCTGGACACCGCCGATGCGGACACGAACTATCAATTCGTAGTGGGAGACGGCACGGAGCAAATTAACGACACTGCCGTAGCCTGCAATACGAATTGGAATCTGTTTCGGCTTTATTCGACGGACGGCGGGACGACGATGAGCCTCGATATCAACGGCTCTAACGTTGCCACGGAAACGCTAAATATCCCCACTGCGGTCTTGTCTCCAGCTTTCCAAGTGCAAACGAGGACGACGGCGGATAAGACCCTTGATCTAGATTTCTTCGCTTTCGAGACGACATTGACGCGGTAATGCGAATCTTACTCCTAGCCCTGGCTCTTGCCCTCCCGCTCTTCGGCGCGACGGAGTCGCAGCTCCCCGACACGGTCGCAGCGCAGAGCGGATACACGGACTGTACCGTCGACGAGATCGACGAAGACCCCGATTCGCCCGATGCGTCTTGGTGCGACGTCGGCGGGGCGAACAACGTCTCGACCACGGTACGGGTGACCTTCCCGACGCCGACGCCGCTTCCAACGGACGGCGCGGGGCTGCAAGAGTTCCGCGTCCAGTGGCGAAAAACAAATCACTCTACGGACCCGACTTGCGCTGTCGATCTTTACGAAGACGGCTCCGAGATCACGGCGGGCGTCGTTGGCTCGACGGCGGTTTCTTCCACCACCGGTGTCGTCGTCAGCGGCACATGGGACTCAGCGTCGTTGTCAGACAGTACCGGAGCTGGAGTCGAAGCGCTTGTTACTTGCACGCCCGGCGGCGGCGCGGCGGGCAACAGGGCGTCAGGAGAAGTCGGCGCGGTGGAGTGGGTTGTTGACTACACGACGCCCCCCAGCGGGCCACAGTCGCTGCAACTGACGACCGGCGACACGATGAGCTTTACCCCGCCGGAGACGGCAACGTGGCAGAGTCTCGGGGCCGCACGCGTAGAGATCGCGCTTGACCTGAATACGTGCTCCGGGGAAACGACGTTCTTCAAGCTGGGTAACTGGCGGCTGCGGTGCTCCACGGCGTCCAACCTGGTTTACGGCACCGATGTAGACGACGGCAATCTCGCCATCACCGGTAAGACCCAAATACTCATCCGGATGCAACGCGATCCGAGTCAAACCCTCGCGTCCTCCAATGGGGCCACGCCGGTTGCACATTTGGAAGTGTGGGCGAACGACGGCACGGGGAGAGTCGCGCTGGCTACCAATGACGCCGCCTCTGCGATTGACGCTTCCTCGATCCAGAGCTTCGCAGTTGGAACCTCGGACATCGAGTTCCACTGGATCAAGGTTTACTCGACGCTGACCGAAGTTGGAGCGAACGCACCCGTGCCCGACCCGCATGGCGTGGGGGATCTAGCGAACTGGGATTTCGAGGGCGTGCTGACCGACTCCGGCCCGGACTCGATGACCTTCTCGGCTTCGGGCACGGGTTTCACGACTACGCCGACGTTTAACCCGGTTGCCGACCCCACGGTGGACGCCGATCCGTTCTGGATGCAAGCCCCCTCGGTACGGGCGGGAGCGGAGATCACGCTATCGGCGGAACGCTCGATCTCGCATGACGACGTGGATGGATTGACGTGCGTGTGGAGCGATCAGACCGGCGGCTCAGGTCCCACCGCGATTCTATTCACCGGCTCGACGACGGCTTGCACGACGACGGCGGTGTTCCCGACTTTCGGCGACTTCGATTTACGGCTCGTGGTGACGGACAACTCGGCGGGAACCGGAACGGCGAACGTGACGGTCGGAGCCGTGGCGACCGACTCAAATCGAATCGTGGTCATGGATAATGACCCGTTCGCCTTCACGCTCGGCGAACACATCCAGTGGGGTCAATCGGCTTGGCCGTTTCTACCTGAACGAACCTATAAGATGGCCGAGACCTTCGCCGCGAATCGGTCGGCTGCAAGCTGGCGTACCTTCGACACAGGCACGGTGACGGTCAGCAACGGTTCGCCAACGGTGGAAGGCGCCGGCGGAACCGACTTCGCCAATCTTATCTGCTCTGGGGGTACGACCCCTGACGGCGGCGCGGGCGGTCCTAATAAGCTCGTCATTCGCGATTCCGGCGGCGTCTATTGGGTGAACAACATCGCCGCATGCGTTGACGCCGACACTTTGACGTTGAACGCGAATTGGAATAAAACCGGCGAAGGCGGACTGTCTTACTCCTATTGGACCGAAGCAGAAAATTCGCTCTGGATCAACGGGTCGGAGAACGAGAACTATTACGACAACGTGTGGGCTTACTACACGCTGTGCAAGACTTCTGGTCTTCAGTGGGCCTGCACGGACGCGGCGGAACTAGCGGCGCTGTGGTGGGAAATGCCGTTCATTGCAAACGGCATGGCCATGACTGGTCCTTCCGGCGACAGTCTGATTATGCAGCCGCGCTTGAATGCCCTAATTGGCATCATGCTTTGGGCAAAGGAGCAAGGGACGGAAGCGAGCATCTTTCCCGGTATTGAAGATTACATCGAGTTCTTCGATTTCCTCAGAATCGTCCATTCGCTGAACTATTGCGCCGGCGACCCCCGCGAAGCCTGGTACGTCGGGATGTGGCTCTCGCTGGCGATGGAGTTAGACCCGGACGCCACGCGCGTCTCGAACTACCAAAGCATTCTCACGGCGGCAATGGACGCCTCCGCTGGAGCTTCAGGCGGCGACATTGACCCCGATATATGCCGTCATCCTTCCGGCGTCTGGCACGGCTACGACGCCACTGCGGGCGCCAGCACCGTTTCGGTAACGAATGGCTCCAACGAGTTCGTGTGCGCCTCGTCGGGAGCTTGTAGCTGGGACGCGGGCGACGTTGGTTCGTGGGTTCAGATCGGCGTACTGAACGACCGGGATCACGTAACGGACGTCGGGCAATATCAAATCACGGCGCAGGATGCGGACAAGCTGACGGTCACTCCGAACTTTGCCGGAACGACCGGCTCGGGCCGCTGGTACTTCATCAAGGCGGTCAACACATACACCTTCCAGGCGTTGACGAATGCGATGCCGAACATCGCGCTCGACTGGCAATACCGTCACGGCTTCAGCGACCGCCGGGACGTGATCGTCGAGGGAACGGACGGAATTGTTGTGAACAACTATCGCGCTCCCTTGCGCGGTCTGTACGTGCTGAACGATGACAACGCCGGATGCTCGGCCTCCATCGCGGCGGAAACGGTTAACAGCGCAAACAATTGTCAGTTCGACCCGGCGCAGACAGCATCGAGCCAAAGATTTCTAATCGCTGAAATCGCTGGAGCCATGGCGCTCGGCGTCAAGTACGGACGGCAGATCGACGACGCCAACACGGCCTCCCGCATAGCTCAACTGGACGACATGATGGGCGCGACATTCGGCGCCCTGGGAGGCCCTGACAGCGATACCGATTGGGCGAGCGAGTACAACGATTCCGGCGCGACGTTCACGCAGGGCGGCAACGGCAAGCAGAAGAACTTCGGCTTCTGCTGCGGCGTCGGCGGCGCGAGCGCCTGGGACGCGGAAAGACTAGGCGGGCTGGCTGCCGAGGATCTCGTCAGCTACAGCGTGCCGCTCGATATCGGTTCAGTGTCGATGGCGACGAAAGCCAGCTGCACGCTCTACGAACCGCGCAGCTTCTCGCGCGTGGTGAACGAGCAAACCGGCTCGACGTGCGCGGTGACAGGAGACAAGAGGCAAGGCGACCACCTGGCCAAGATCGAATACAAGGACGCGATGGACTCGGTTCTTCAAACCGATTTTGTGATGACTTCGGCCCCGATTGCAAGCAGCACGGGCTCCACGGTGGAGGGCTCGGCCACGTTCAGCGGGAGCTTCGCGATCCAGTGACGAGAAGATGGCTGCTGACCCTATTCTTGCCCGCTGGAATGACTTTGCGAAGGCCGCTTCGCGTTGGATTCACTTCGCCGCGGACCTATCTCCCTATTCCCTGGATTATCGCCAGAGAATCGCGGAGCGTTGGCACGAGCTCCGCATCGGCGAGCTCTTCCGTCGGCTAGAGGCCCTCGTCGTGGACTGGAGGTAATTTGCCAGCGAAAAGCCTACGCGAAATTCAGTGCGCCCAGTGCGGTAAGTCCTTTCGGCCGGCCAACTACCGGATCAAGTACTGCTCGCTGGAGTGCGCCGGGATCGGCCGCCGCAAGTTCAAGCCGACGGAAGAAGAGATCCGGCGCGACGAGATCTCAGACAACGTCCGGCACCTCAACATGCGCGTCGATCGCGAGGTGCGTAACGAGAAGGACCTGATAGAGATTTGCGGAATCGACCCGAAGGAATGGCGCATCCTCGACGGCTGGGAATGCACGACCTGGGAGCTCGGCATCAAAAACAACCACGGGAAGATCGAAAAGAAAACGCTCTTCCGTGTCAAGGCCAAGTTCGCCCGCAATCTTGAGTACCGCTACACGGACAGCCTGATCGAAGAGCTGATCGCCGGCTGCCGCGCACGCTCGCCAAAGATCAAGAAAATCAAAGCGCCCGAGACCGGGCAATGCCTTGAGATTGGAGCCTTCGACGCCCACGTGGGCATGCTGGCCTGGCCGGAGGAAACCCGCGGGCCTGCGTACGACGTCGATATCGCCGTTGCGGACTGGGACAACGCGCTTGACACTCTGCTTTCGAGGGCCGGATACTGGAGCCCGGAGCACGTTTTCTACGTCCTTGGCGGCGATATCTGCCACATCGATTCGCCCAAGGGCGAGACCTTCGCGGGAACTTCGCTTGGCGACATGGACACCCGCTATCAGCGGGTAGTGAGGCGGATCAACGCACTGCTGCGCCGGCAAGTCGAGCGCATCGCCCGCGACGTGTCGCCGGTCACGGTCATCAATGTCGTCGGCAATCACGACCGCACGACATCGTTTCACATCGCCGAAGTGATGGATGCCTACTTCGCGGGCAACGAGAACGTAGAGGTCCGCAACGAAGCCAGCAGCCGCGCCTACTACCGCTGGGGGAAAAACCTGACCGGGATCACGCACGGCGACGTGAAGGGCGGCGCGGCCAAGATGAGGGACTTGGCCAACGTCATGGCTGAAGAGCGGCCGCAGGACTGGGCCGAGTGCCCCTTCAGGGAGTGGCGCACTGGTCATATCCATCAAGACGTGGTGTATCAGAATCACTCCGTCACGGTCAGGCGCTTGCGAGCGCTGTGTCCGCCGAACGCTTACGCGGCGCACGAACTATATCTAGGCAACCCCAGAGGCATGGACGGATTTATTCTCGACAAAGAACACGGGTTGGTCGATCAACCGCGCGTGGTAATTCGATGAGCTACCCGCGGATCATCGGACTCGCCGGCCGCATGGGTTCCGGCAAGGATACGGCGGCGGCCTTTCTCAAGTCGCACAGCTACGAGCGGCGCGCTTTCGCGGACGCCCTAAGGGCCGAAGTCTACGAGCGGCTCGACGCGCACGAAGACGCCCCGGAAGACATGACGCCCGATATCCGGGACGCGTTCTACCGGTGCCTGCAGCGCGACATCTTTAGCAAGCCGACGGCGGATCACTGCCGCATCGTTCTGCAATGGTGGGGCGCGTGGCGTCGATCTCAGTGGGAATCCTACTGGATCGCCCAAGTCCTCTACCGGATGGACCCGAAGCGCCTCTATGCCGTCTCCGACGTCCGCTACGCAAACGAAGCCCGCGCCGTGCAACTCTGCGGCGGCGAAGTCTGGAGAATCGACGGCCGCGGCGCAACCGGCGGGATTGCCAACCACGAAAGCGAGCGTCTGGACTTCCCGGTTGATCGCGTGATCCGCAACGATGGCTCGTTGGCCGGCTTCAATGCCGCCGTCGCTCAGTCGCTCAGTCGCTCATTGAAAAAACTACGCGCTCCAGTTTAACGACCGGCCTAAGTGAAACCTCGTCAACCGTACAAGTCGAGTGGGCTACGATCTTTCGGCCCTCCCCATCGGAGTAGTGGATTCTCACCCTGAATCGGTAGTCGCCGCCCTCGGACATTTTGGCCTCGTAGTAGCGCTGCACTCCAGGGCTAAAGACGTGACCTTGCTCGCCAATTCGCTGCATCGATCGTGACTTCAGTAGGCGGCTCGAATTTGGCCCCAGCGCTCTGATCTGCTCGACTTCGAGAGCCCATTCTTTACCGGCATCGAAATCACAGGAGACGGCATGCGCGACATGATTAGATGCATTGTGTATCGTTAGTTCTCGCGTGCCGTTGGCTATGTCGCCAATGCTGACTACGAGAACCGGCGGATCCTTGGGCGCTGCGCTCAGCCGTTCATCGGTCGGCTTGCTTTGCTTTAGTAGATTGCGAATAAAATTCATACATCCTCCGTTTGTCACGCGCTTTTTGAGAGTCGAGCCAGGGCTTCCATCGCAGCAGCGTCATCGGCCCCTTGAGCGGCCCTGAGCGCTTCCGCCCTTTCTCGTCGCCGTAACTCCCTCTTCAGCGCTCCTAGCGCCGCTGCGCCGTCCGCAATGGACGGCCTAGGCCCTTCCGCCATGACAAGCGCGGCAAGGTCCTGAGCGGCTTCCCCTGAGCGCAATTCCCACTCGTCGTAGTCGATGGACGGACTTTCGGCTAAGACCGAGAGAATCGGCGCCGTCGACAGTCCAAGGCGCTCGAACAGGAGAACCGCGTCCGGCAGTATAGCTCTCGCGCGTGGTTCGTCCGCGAAGAGCCTGATCAAGGTCACTTCTCCGGGCAGGTAGCCTACTGCCTTGGCCTTGACGGGCTCCGGTCCGCCCCTGCCCGCCAAAGCGGCGTCTACGACGGCTTGCGCGGCGCCGGTGCGACTCGACACCTCGGCAGCTAGCGCGGATCGCTCCACGGCCCCCAGAACAGCCGCAAATGGCCGAATCGCGGCGATAGCCTTGCTTGCCCCAAGCGGCGAGCGCAAATCGTGCTCCGCGGCGAGCTGAGCGAGCAGAAAAGCCCACAGGTCCTGAGCGTAAGCCAGGGCCGCGAGATACTTGTCCGGCTCGGATCGGCAAAGATCGGCGACGTCTTGGCCTTTCGGCAGGCGACATACGCGGATTTCAAGCCCTGCCTTCAGCAGCGGCGGTGCGGCTTTCTCCAGTGCGGCGATGCCCGCCTTGTCGCCGTCGAAAGCCAGCACCGCCAAGCCGACATGGCGTGAGATCAGCTTGGCATGCTCGTCGCTCAAGGCCGTGCCGCAGATGGCGACCGTTTCAGCGATGCCCGCACGATGTGACGCGATGACGTCGAAATAGCCCTCGGTGACCACCATGCGCCCGGCCTTACGGCCTGCGTTGCCGGCGCGGTGCAGATTGTAGAGAGTGGAGCGCTTGGAATAAATCGCGGTCTCGGGCGAGTTGAGGTACTTCGGCTCTTGCAGGTCCGTGAGGGCGCGACCGGCGAAAGCAATCACGTCGCCCGTGGTCGATTGAATTGGGACGGTCAGCCGAGAACGAATCAGCGGGCGGCCGCTCTTCGCCAGAATGCCGTCGCCTTGCTTGGGGGTTACGCCGCGCGGTAACTCGTCATGTGCGAAGCCTAATCCGAACTCTTCGGCGATCTTCAAAGGGATGCCGCGGCGGATCAGGTACGATGCGGCGGCGGATCCAGGCAATGCCCGCGAGTAGGCCGCCTGCATGGCCGCGTACAGAGCCCGTAGGCGAGACCGATCACGGTAGCCTTGGTCTTCGGCGTCGTCCTCAGTGGTGATCCCGTAGCGCTCTGCAAGTAGTCGCAGCGCATCGCGAAAATCAAGCCCGTGGAACTTCTGCGCAAAGTCGATCGCATCGCCGCCTTGCCCGCAGCCGAAACACTTGAAGCGGTTGCGGTTTTCATCGACGCTGAAGCTAGCCGTTTTTTCGTGGTGGAACGGGCAGCGGCCCCAAAGCGAGTTACCTTTGCGGCGCAACTCAACCGCTTCGCCGATGATGTCGACGATGCGGGCGGCGTCTTTGATGCGAGCGGCTAGGTTCACCTTGATCTAATCTCGGGTCACAACCAGCCCTCCATGAAGCACCAGTAAGCGACGGCGAGAATCAGCCCCACAAGAGCCGCCCCAAGGTGCCAAATCAGTAGCCCGTGCTTGCTATCTGAAACCCAATCCATCAAGCGGTCGTACCGGCCCCGCTCCTTCGTCATCGCTTAGGCCTCCCTGGCTCAAGCCTTAGCGCAATCCAGTCCACGATCTCGTTAACCGATGGAGCCGCCATTACCCCAAAGCTAAACGGCGCCAATACTGAATCAAACACCCGTGAAGTCAGCACGGCGGCCAAGGCCCATAGGAGCACCTCGGCAAGAGACTTATTGATGGGCTTCACTTCCTTGGCCTCCCTGGCTCAACCGCTGCCAATTCTTTTAGGTCGATGATGATTCCACGGCAGTACTTTTCTTCTCCCTCTACGACTTCAAAAGTGGCGTGCGGGGCGGTAGTTCTATATGTCCAGGAGTAACCGGGTTCCGTGCACCAACAGGCGTGGATCTTGGTCGCCTCTTGGTGGAGCTTTATCACTAAGCCAAGTGCATCGTACTTCTTGAGCGTGTCGATATCGTCGTCATCGATCTCTTGGAGTAGCTTGCCGTCCTTGATTAGGATGAGGGCCTCCCTGTAGGCTCCTAGTTCGTCATTGATCGCCCCGCGCAGTTCGCACAGGTCGTCGGACGCGCCGAAGATGACCACCAAGTCATTGGCCTTGGCGTCCTTCTCTTCGTGATCGCTGATTTCGTGGCGGTACTCTCGGCCGTTCAGTTGTGCCGCTAGTTCTTCTTTTGTCACTTCCTTGGCCTCCCTGGCTTCCTGTCCCGCTTCGCCAACGCTAGCTGCACTGCGGCGCCTATCCACTCGACTTTTTTGCTGCGCGATCTTCGACTGATGCCCTGGTGCTGGCGTAGATGGGTCCTGGTGCGCTTGACGGTCTTCATGCGGCCCTCCATTCTATGAGCACGCTTGGGCCGCGCGCTTGCCAAACTTGAAAACAAGGATGACGCCCAGCGATAGCGGCCAAAGCGAGCCAGATGCTACGCTTGCCGCTCGTAGGATCTCGAAAACCAGTAAAGCCGGGACAAGCCACCTAAGCTCAGCTAGCCACTTCTTAATCTCCTCGCGCACGCTATATGCCTCTCTCATTGGGTTCCGCCCTCTGGCTTACTGCATTTGGGGTAGTAGTGCTGATCGCCCTCACAGGGGCTTTCGATCATCTCGTGCTGTAAGCAGCGCTCTATCCGGTCCAGTAGTTCGACTGTCGTCGGCTCGCGGTCTTCCGGCTTGACGTACCCGCTGGCCCCGTAGTGATGGCGCATGAATTGTTCGCTTGCCATGCTTATCTCCTGGTGAGCACGCTATGTGCCCTCTTGTTCCGCCTTGGGGTCTGGGTGTTTCGTCTCCATGTGCCGACGAAGGTTCATGAACGAGCGGTTGCAGCAAGGGCAGACGCCGCCCTGTACCCGCTTGCGGAACTTAGTATTCTGCCCCTTCGCCGCGCTCAGTCGCCGGCTTATGCGGTCCACTTCGTCCTTGAAGAACGCGGCACTGTTGGCCTGGCGCTCCAGGTTGCTCTTTAGCTGCTGGTTCTCCTTGCGAAGCCGGTCGGCCTCGCCCTCGACATAGTGCTGCCCGTGGCCATTCGGGCAGTAGAACAGGCGCTTGTCCTGTCGGCGCTCCTCCATGAAATGGTCTTCAATGAAGAACGGAATCCGGCAGTTACAGCAGATCTCCTTCTTAAAGACCTGCGTGACTGTATCGGTGATCGTGGCCTTCATGTCTCCCTCCATTCTATGAGCACGCTATGCGCACGATTGGGTAGACGGGTGCTCACCTGCGCACGATGTGCGGTCATGAAGCCCTCCGGGCGGGGAAGTTGGGACGGGCGAACTCCCCGAAGTATTCCCGCGCCGCCATGTCGTAGGCTCGGGCGGCTAGTTCTGGGGTAGGGTAGTGGCCGAGGTTGATCTTGATTCCGTCGCGCATGATCTGCGCCCGCCAACCGTCCCTGCCAGCGATTCGCGTGACTCCCTTGAACCGCGATCGTGGATTGGCGCCGCTTACGGTTCGCTTCTTGCTGTTGCGGATGTTGTCGCGGCTCTTACAGGTCCGTAGGTTAGACCGACGGTTGTTGAGTCCGTCTCCGTCGATGTGATCGACGACTAGGCCATCCTCGACCTCGCCGAGAATAATCCGGTGCATAAGGATTTCGCCCTGCCGGCCCGACCTGGCGTACCAAATCCCGTCATTTAGGGTGGCGCGCCACAGTCTGTTAGCAACGAGATGTCCGTCCTCGGCGTCGATGATGGCGGTCTTGCCGCGAGTGAGTTCGACGAAAGCGATTTTCCCGACGACCCGGACGTACATCGCAGAATCTTGCGGCAGCCGATTGCCTTGGAGGTTGCGCCGGGTCACAGCGGCCTCCGCGTGACCGGTAAAACCGCCCTGAAAACCGCCTCATTGCTTGTAAGTGGTTGCGGGGGCGCGATTTGAACGCGCGACCTTTGGGTTATGAGCCCAACGCGAAACCCAATGCATTCTACTAGCCAGTTCTTTGTTTTCAACATTCCGACCAATAGAGCCAATGTACTGACCGCCCGCATAACCGCCCCGAAAACCGCCCGAGATCCGCTCACTGTTCTGCCCCTCCCGACTTGCGTTCTTTGGCCTTGGCTGCATTGAAGCTGCGGCGGTCGATATCCCAAACGCCCGCTTTCTTTCGAGCTTTGAGTTGCCCTCGTTCGATCCTCTTCAGCACCGCCCATTTGGTCAGCCGGAGTTCTTCGGCGGCTTCTTCTACGGTCAACATTTTCTACCGACAAGAGTACAACAGATTGGACACTTATGCAAGGGTTTTTCTTGCGGAAAACATCGCCTCGACCTTCTCGCCCAACCCCTGTAATCGCTTCGCGCTCACGATGTCGTAACGCTGGAGCATGGCGTGCGTCTTGTGCCCGACGATTTGCATGGCGTCGTGCGGCGATAGCCCGGCGTCGATGAGATTCGAGACCGCGCAGGCCCTCAAGTCGTGGAAGCGGAAACCGGCCAAACCAACCGAGTTAACGGCCTTGTCCCAGGCCTTGCGGATGTCCACGACGGGCGAACCGTTTTCCCGGTGGATCACGTAGCGGCTCCCGATGCAGGCCTTCAGGGCATCCTGCATTCCCCCGTAGATCGGCGCCGTGCCGACTCGCTTCTCTTTCGATTGGTGTTCCGGCGGTCGAATCACCTTGTTCGCCCAATCAACGCGGTCCCAGGTCAGCCCGCGGATAACTCCAAGTCTCCAGCCGGTGTGATAGGCGATCACCGCCGCGTAGCGTTCCGGGGTTCTGAGCACTTCGATCAACGCCAGATACTGCTCATGGGTGATCCGGCGCGTCCGCACGTTCTGGACCTTGAGCATGTCGATAAACGGCACATGCGCGACGAGGGGCGGGGTATGGCGCTTGCCGAGGTTCAGTGCGCGTCTCAATAGCTCCAGTTCGCGGTTCACAGTGGCCGGCTTCGCCTTGCGGTCGTCTCGGTATCCGTCGATTTGGGCTTGTCTCAAGTCAACCACGCGGACCGGCCCCAACTCATCCCGCAGGCGTTTCAGGCGGCTCCGTACAGACGCCGCCGAGGCCTTCCCTTGATAGGACCGCTCGACCAAGGTAAACAGATCGGCTAGCGTGCAATTCTCCGCGCCGACGTTCCGCTTGCCTTGGGCTTCTTCAGCCAGGAACTTCCGGCGCCACGCCTCGGCTGCTTTGGCTTCCGTGTATGGCGTCGTGACGCGCTCGCCGTCGAGCCAGAAGTACCACAGGGCTGTCTCTGACCGGCGCTTGAGAGGACCGAACCCGCGCTGTTTTGGCATGAGGGCCATTCTACGCCGCCCTCCGTTTCCGCTCCAAGTACCGATCTAGGTCCTCGGTCGTGATCCTCAGCATCTTGCGGGCCTCCCCTAGGCCAATGTCCGCCGCCTTGAGTTCGCCTCGCTGGATCAGGTTACGGACATGCTCATCCGTGCAGTCGAGGTAAACAGCAGCGTGCTTGATGGACAAAACCCGAGGCTTTGACAGCCGCTCGATGACGCGCTCGGCAATGGCGTCCACCAGGGCTGCGGCGGCTTCGGCTTCGGTGAGTACGGTCACGATTGTTCTAGCCGCCTAAACTCGTAGACCCATAACCATGGATCCTCTTCCCGGGACCCGGCGCCGTGAATCGACTCCTTAGGCCTCCCTGGCTCAAAATCCGCGCCACTGTTCGCCGAACGCCTCTTGCGCCTCATCGCGCTCCTGCAGGCAACGCTCCCGCTCGATCTCTTCGTCCTCGATGGAGCATTCCGTCGAGCAGGTGTTGTGCGCCCGATAGCGCGGCACGTAGGTCTCGCGGCACACATCACAGTTGCGGGTTTTCCCGATAACGATTGGCTTGCTCACTTCCTTGGCCTCCCTATCCCTTGTCTTGGCATCTCAGAACCTCAAACTCGTAAACCCAGACCCATCGGTCGTCAAACGATTCGCTCCCGTAAATCGACTCCCACAATTGAGCGAAGCCGCAGGCGTAGGGGCGGAACAGGCCGGCGACAAGACAATCCCCCTCGTAGTTCGGCGGGCACGGCATACAGCCTTCCGCTGCCGCGTCCTCTTCGCTAATGCTGTTCAGCCGCTCGACCCTCACCCCAGTTACCTCCAAGGCGATGCGCGAAAAGTGCCGCGGCATGAAGCGCTTGTGGCGGTAGCGGCCCCATCCGCCGGTCCAGCCGCAATCGCTGATGATCATCCCGTCTGCTTCGTAGCGAATCGGAGGCTTGTCCTGTTGTGCGAGCTGCGACGGCGTGAAGTTGTCGCAGTGGCGCGGCGCGCGCCACGCCTCTTTGACGTACAGCCGGTCGCCGACTTGGTAAGGGGCACGGAATGTAGCATTGCCGCCGCCAGGGTAGACGGCAGTGAAAACGCCGCTGCCCGCCTCTCGCATCTCGATAACGCCTTCGGCCCCCTTGACCTTGCGCCGCGTCTGGCTCTTGCCTTCAGGAATGGCCAAGACCACCGGCCCGCGGAATGAGATTGGCTTTTCGCGCTGTTGCTTCATTGTTCTAGCCGCCTACGCAGCTCTCGGGCTGGGGGTCTGGACGTCCGCAGCGGTCTTGCTGAAACACCACGTATCGCGTCACCATCCAGTGATTCCCTATGACGTGTCTCGCAATAGCTTGGTCTTCTGGCCGCCACAGACAGCAGCCGCAGTTGCGGCAAACGCGCTTGCCCTGGCGCTCCCAGTTGTGGATCAGGTCGCCAAGGCCCTTTCGCCATGCCTGGCTCTTCAGCGTCTCGCCTTCCCTGTTGACGAAGAGCGGGCCGAAGCGGTCAGACCATTCAAAGATCACTTCTCTGCCGTAGGTCATCGCCCGGTACGTGCCGTCATAGAAAGAGCAAATATGAATCGCGCCTAGGTTCATGTCAATCTCTTACGCAGCTCTCGGAAGGCTGCTGCTGCTTGGTCGATGACAACTCCGTTTCCGCAGAGTCGTAGTCGGTTGGATCGATCGCGGTCCATCCGATCGGCCAATTCATCAGCCACTCGACGAAATTGGGATTCAACCGAGTACGCCGGGACAAGTTCGGGGAACTCTCGGATGATTGCTGGCCATCTTGGGTCGTTTGGACCTGGCGCGAAGCGTGTAAGGCCCGCGAAGCGGTCGTCAGCGTAGCTCTGTTGGCAAGCGGCTCCCGATCCGTTATCGCTTGGACATGGGCTTCGGTCTGCATGTTCTCGCAGGCTCGCGGCGTTGGCCACCGCCTCACCGCTGTCGAGAACTCGTTCCCGTCCGGCCCGGTCCCCGCCTGGAATCCGAACAGTGTTGGCCAATGCGCTGCTTGATTCGCAAGCTGTACGCCGTGGTCCACTTCCCTCGGGTCGAATGTCCGTTCGTGCGCCGAGGGAGTCCCCCAATGCTTCGCCTGGCTCTCCAGCCCAACTTGGCGCTTGCCGTCCTCCGTCATGCCCTTGGCTTCCACCGTTTCGGCTGATACTGAGCGCCCGCCGTTCGGGACGTTCGGAGTCATCCACTGCGAGACAGAACCACCGCGCCCGTCTATGGCTGGCGCCCACGTCGGACGCGCGTAGACACAGCCATTCCGCACTCCACCCGCTTTCGGCCAAGTCCGCGAGGATTGATCCGAAGGCATCTCCTGCGGAAACAAGTCCAGCGACGTTCTCCAAGCCCAGCATCCATGCTCCCGTCTCGCGAGCCACTCTCCAGACGTCGGGCCAAAGCCATCGCTCGTCTTCGATCCCTTTTCGTTGGCCGGCGACAGAGACTGGGGGACATGGGAAACCCGCCAGTACCGCGTCCACGCATCCACTAAACTGCTCTGCGTTGAAGCGTTGTACATCAGTGAAAATAGGAGCCGGGTCCAGCCGCCCTTCTCGAATGCGCGCTGCCAAGTTTGCGGCCGCGTAGCCTTCCCGTTCCACGTAAGCGACATGCTGGCAATCGAAGACTTGACCGAAACCGAGATCAAGGCCCGCGGCGCCCGAACATAACGAAAGCACTCTGATGGTATTAGCCATGACATCGGGTTCTAGGGCTGCTGGGGCTTGCGGATGCCCTCAATAACCAGAAACCCTGGACAAGGGTCCGCAAGGCCAGCAGAGCACCTGTCGGCATACGTTTCCAGCGTTGCGCCGCACGGACAGATCACCTCGTCACCAAGAGCCGCCCCCACGTCTTCGTGGTAATCGTCTTCGTATTCTTCCGGCTCGACGTACTCGGCTGTACTGCCGCAATTTGGGCAACACCAAGGGTAGTTCGGCTTACTCAGATTCCAGGTGTACTGTTCGGCGGTCAGCGTCACGATGCCGCAATTCGGCGCTCCCGGCACGCTGTCGCCATTGCATTGAATCCGGTGTTCACTCATTACTCCACCCTATCCCCCGGCTCTGCTACTAGCTCTACTTCTCGTTTCATTGGTCCTCCTGCTGGGACTTGCGGATTGACGACTCGTGGACGCGTCGGCGAATCTTCTGTCCTATGAGCCAGACGTGGTACCAGGCTTCCGTCACGCCTGCGAGTCGGAAGTAGACATCGACAGACTCCACTACGCCCTGTAGTCTGTTGTCGTCCACCTCCACCCTATCCCCCGGCTCTGCGATTAGGCCTACGGTTCGTTTGCCCATAATGTTTTGCACCAAACTCCAGCCTCATACTCGTCCGGCTTGGGGATTCTCCGCCCAAGGTCAAGGCACGCCGCAATCCAACCCCTGGCGGAATCCTCGATTGCCTCGTAGGCCTCTTGCGCTGTTTCTCCCTGCGAGCAGCAGCCGGGGAACTCCAAGATGAAGGCGGCGAATCCGCCATCCTCGCTCGGTATCAACACGCGCTTGTAGGGCAGTCGCAAGTAGCAATCAACTGTCTTGGTCATTCGCTCCTGGCTGACGCTCACGCCGACTCCAGCCCGGCAACCGCTTCTTTTAGCGCCACGCGCAGAAACTCAACACAGGCCGCCTTAGCCGCGGCCATACTCTCGAACAGCTTGACGCGCGGGCTTTGACCCTCCGGCGTCCAGGTGATCCGCATCCCGCCAGCGGTTGCGTGAAAGCCTTCGCCGACTCGCGTAACGGCCGCCGTGATCCCTCCCGGCAACGTCGCGTGTGATCCCCATTCGTCGTCGATCCAGTTCATTTCGCCTCCAGTCGTTTCAGCGCATCCCGCGCCGCCTTCTCAATCGCCCCGTCGCCGCACTTGGCGTAGCGCTCCAGTCGCTCCCGGCCTTCGTCGTCGCCGTTGATCGCCCAGGTCTCCGCCACGCGCACAGCGTCCGCCGTAGGCCCGGCACGGGCGGTGTCTTGGCCCCAGGACTCGCGGTAACGGAACTTGCGAAGGAAGTTTTCAGCAGGTACGAACTTCGGGTCCTGCCCTGAGGTGATCATGCGACTCAGCCCGTCCATGACCGCCCGGCACTCTTCGGCTGGGTTCACGTGGCCGCCAACGATGTCAGACCAAGCGTGCTCCAGCGTCGGGGCGTGGAGTCCTGCATCGTTCGGGTACGCGGCCTTGAACCAGGAGAGGGCTTCGTCGAGCCGAAACGGTTCCCCCTCAGACTCCCCTTCCGTATCCGAATCCGTATTCCGTATTCCGTATTCCGTATCCGGTAGTGTCGTGTTTTTTTTCGCATCTGCTACGCAAGCGCTTTGCATCTGCGAGTCATCAGGCCCAGGCCACTTCGGTTTTGACCTGATTGGCTGCCGGAAGTTGTTGATTTGTAAGTACCATCTGCCTGCTACGCAATACCTTGATACGAGCGTGCCATGCACTTGCTTACCATCCGCTACCCAGGCGTATGGCATCTGCGATACATCTGCTATGCATTCCTCGATTCGTTCAACGCCCCACCTGCTGAGCTGGAAGGGAAAGCAGTTGAGTAGCAGAAGCTCTGCATCTGATTCGCATCTGCCGTAGTCGTCCACTTCGTTTATCAAGGCCCTATAGAACAACTGGGCTGGCTCCGATAATCGGCTGACGGTTCGTGATCGGTTGATCCCTGCTCGTACTAATCGCGTCGGCACCCTCTAGAACTCCTCTCTCTTCCAACCCAAACGCTTGTCTTTTTTGATCGCGATGAAGCGGAACGGCGTCTGGCCGGCCGCTACCTTGATCCGCACTTTTGCCGCCTCTCGCCAGTGGCCCTTCGTCTCGTGAAATTGCAGTTCGCCATCGGCCATCACCACGGCGAAGTCCGGCGTGTAGGTTGCGCCATCCGCGAGCTTGAGCGTGATCACTTCGTAAGCCCACCACGACACTTCGCCGCGGCTCTTGAGCGCGTCCAGATACAGCCCGTATTCGTACTCCAGGGCGTTTTTGAACTGCGGCTGATTCATTCCGCGGGCGCGTACGGTCACTTACCCTCCGGCTTCTTTGGCGTGATCTGCTTCAGGTCCATTTGCTTCTGGACCTTGCCTTCAGAGTCCAGCTTGTAAGCCATCAGTGTGGCCCGTACAGTGCCGTCGTCGCTCAAGGCGATACCAGGAGCCACCTTGACGTTGTGCTCGTCACAGACAGCCTGAATGGCTTGCATGAACTTCATGCGATCCTCCCGTGGCCGCGGAGGACGGCGGCGATGTTGGGCGGCTCAAAGCTGGGCGGTTTTAGGATCTTGCCGTCGTCGCGCCTGACGGACGCATAGCCTGTGCCGCGGCAAGCTGGACAGTCTGCGTCGAGTTGTAGGCACTGGACGAACTTGGTCATATTGGAGCGGTGGACTTCGGCGAAGACCCCGGCTAGCGGGATGGCGTAGAATTCAGAGGCCACCCGCAGCGCCCCGATCATCAGTCGCAAGCCTCGAAGGACGGAAAATGGGCTGAGCGGAGCAAACGCTCCTCGGTGCCAACTGGCAATACTGAAGTCACCCCTTTCTTTGTCCTCTGCAATGCGGTCGCACAGGGCCTTAGCGTCCCTCAAGTACTTGCGGAAGTATTTCTGTATCAGTAGCTCCACGTCCATCCTGTCGTCATCGGTCATTAGATTGGGACGGGATTGGCTGTAGAGCGGGTCCGCGGGCGTGAAGCCCCAAGCCACCATCGCTCCGATTGTCACGTAAGCGATATCCGCAAGCGCGTCAGCTACCGCGACTAGCGCGTCATTCGTGCCGTACTTCTCGTACAGATCGGCGGCCTGCTGAAACTCGCGGATCTCTTCGAGAATGAGCGAGCGGCGAAGCTCTTGGAGTTGCGGAGAGAGGCGCACGGGCTGGTCTGGGCATTCCTGACCAGCCGCGCGCATAAACTCGGCAACGGCGCCGCGGGGGTCTGTGATGGGGTCGATCATGCGGCATCCTCGACGGCGGCTTCCTCGACGACGGCTTCGTGCTCTGTTTCTTCGGCGCTGAAGAGCGTCTGCTGCTTGCGCTCATACTTCTCGGCGTGCGTCAGATTCCTGACGGCCTGATCGAAGTACGACTGCTTTAGTTCAAATCCGATGAACCGCCGATCCGCTTTGATCGCTTCATAGCCCTCGCTGCCGATGCCCGTGAATGGCGATAAGACCAAGTCGCCGGGATTCGACCAGAGCATCAGCGCCCGGCGGATGACCTGCAACTGCAGCGGGCAGATGTGCCTCTCGTCCTTGTCTTCGCGGGCGCTGCGATACTGCAAAGTGTCGGACGGATTGATGTCCATCCAGACGGGCGATGCGATCTTTTGCCACTCCGCAACGGGAAACTCTTCGGCTGTGTGGCTGATCGGCTCAGCGTTTACCCCTGGTTTCCGCATCGTGATGAGGTAATCGGCTATCCCCTGCCGGCTCATCGACGAGTCCTTTTTGAGCTGCTTCCAAAGTAGCCCGAGCGCCTTGGTGCGCTGCATCGCGGTTACGGGGTCCTTCCATATCGTGACGCCGGAATGGTATAGCCATCCTGCATTCTCAAACTCTCGAATCAGCAGCCCGCGGAAGTCGCGCAAGGCAATCTCCCCATCGCGCATCTTCGACATCGGCAGGTCCATACAGTGAAACGAGCACAGCCTCCCCGGCTTGGTCGTGCGGAACAACTCAGCGACGAGAAAACGGAACTGAGCGAAAAACTCGTCGTGGTTGCGGCAGTTGCCCATGTCGTTTGGGCTGTCCGTGTACGTGTACAGCGAAGCGAACGGCGGGCTGAATATGCTGTAGTTGATAGATTCGTCCGGTTCGACTGACAACCCGAGAACCGCATCGGAAAGCGTGATCGTCCAGTTCTCGCCGCGCTTGGTTTCAACGGGCGATTCCAGCTTCTCCGGTCGGCTGACGCTCAATTCCTGCCCTTCTTGCATGGCGGCCATCATCCCTTCCCGTTGCTCCATTGCCTGCCTGTCTTTGCGCTCGATGTTGCGAACAACCGCGCCCTCGGTTTCTGCCGTAACGACGTAGCACTGGACGGGGCGCGACTGCCCGAATCGCCAAGTGCGCCGGATCAGTTGGTAGTATTGCTCCCATGAGTCAGACAGTCCTACGACGGCGTTGCGCGCGCACTGTTGCCAGTTCATCCCGAACCCGGCGATAGAAGGCTTCGTCACAAGCCGATCGATCTCACCCGCAGAGAAAGCCAGCAAGGCCTCTTCCTTGGCGTCGACGGACATACTGCCGCGCACTTCCATAGCGGCGCATTCGCGAGCTAGCGCTTCGGATTCGGCGTTGAGGTTACACCACAGCAGCCATTGCTCTTTCGGTTGTGATTCGACGATCTCCGCACAGGCCGCGACTCGCTCGTTGATGCTGGACTTGCGGGCGTCGCGCCTCTCGCCCAGCGTCTTGGCTTCCATCGGGAAAAGATGCTGACCGTCGCTCTCGGAGTCGACCGTGACCTGGTAGATCTCCAGCGACGGCAGAACGAATCCATCATCCGATCCGCCTATGTCCGACGGCTTCGATATCGCCGTGGCCCAAGAACAAACCCAACGCCAGAACTCGGCTTGCGCGTGGCCCTTGAGCCGCCATTTCGATGTATCGCCGCCGTCGTGAACAAAGAACGTCGCCAGCATTTCGGCGGCGGTCATCACGCCCAGGAACTCGGCATGGTTGCCTAGCTCCATGTGGTCGTTCGGCGCTGGAGTCGCCGTGCAGCAGAGCCGGTACGGGATACTCGCGGAGAACTCCGTCAACCGTCTCCGCGTCTTGCCCGTCATGGCCTTGAGAATCGAAGATTCGTCTAATACGACTGACCGGAAGTCGTCCGGGTTGAACTTCTCCAGCCGTTCGTAGTTCGTGATGATCGTCTTGACGCCAGCGGTTAGCGCGGTCTGCATTTCGGCGCGGTCTCTCGCGTAGCGAGCTTCGATACCAAACTTCTCGGCTTCGCGCTGCGTCTGCTTGCCTACAGCTAAGGGAGCCAAGATTAGGCCGGGCCGGTTTGTCTGCTCGGTGACCTGCCGCGACCATTCCAGTTGCATAGGCGTCTTGCCGAGTCCGCACTCGGCAAAGACCGCGCTGCGTCCGATCCGGCAGGCGCGATCCACCGTGCGTCGCTGCCAGTCGAATAGCAGTTGGTTAATCGGTCCGGGCGTGATGCCGCACGGCTCCAGCCGCCGCGCCTTACGTTCGATGACTTGTTCGTAGGTCATGCCGCCGCATCCTCCCAAGGCTCATCGCCACTGATTGGCGCTTCCGAATCAGCCAGGTTGTCGAAGCGGGCGTACTTGTCGCGAAAGGCTAGTCGCACGGTGCCCGTGGGGCCGTTGCGTTGCTTGGCGATAATGATTTCGGCGATTCCCTTTAGGTCTTCGCGATCCGGTTTGTACTTCTCTTCGCGGTAGATGAACATCACGACCGAAGCGTCCTGTTCGATGGAGCCCGACTCACGAAGGTCCGACAGCATCGGGCGATGATCGCCCGTGCGTTGCTCGGGTGCGCGGCTCAACTGCGAAAGGGCAATGACCGGCACGCCCAACTCGCCGGCCGATACCTTAAGGCTGCGGCTCACGGCGGAAACCTCCTGCGTGCGGTTCTCGGATCGCTTCTGCCCGCTCGCTGCTAGCTGCAAGTAGTCGAAGATGACCAGATCTAACCCATGCCGCGATTGAATCCGTCGGCACTGAGCCAGCGCGGCATCGACCGATATGCTTGTGCGGTCTACGATGTAAATCTTGGCCCGCCGCAACTCTTCCGCGGCAGCCGTCAGCTTGCGCCGCTCGTCGGAATTGAGTTGCCCCATGCGCAACCGCAATTGGTCGACGCGGGCGTGGGCGCAGACAAACCTCTGGAACATCTGCTGCACGTCCATTTCAAGAGTGAATAAGGCGATGGACTTGTTTTCCTTCAGGGCGACGTATTCAGCAATAGACAGCCCTAGCGCGGTCTTGCCGAAGCTGGAGCGGGCCGCGATGATGATGAGCTCGCCTGGACGGAAACCCCACGTCATGCGGTCCAGGTCGTAGAAGCCGCTGCGTACGCCCTCGGTCACCGGCGCGATGGCCGCGTCGATGCCGCCAACCGCGTCGATGTAAGCCGATGGCGTAATCGCTTCATCCGATCCGGCGGCGTGGTCGTTGATCGCCTCAAGCTCCGAAGAGATCCTTCCGACAATTTCAGCAGGACTCGCGGACCTATCCAGTGCGTAGCCTTGAGCGGCTTGGCCGATGAGAACTAACCGTCTGCGTGCCCCGTACTCGCGCAGCACGTCGCACTGGCCGGCAACTGATGGGTACTCCGGCAAGCCCTCCAGCAGCTTGAGGATTCGTTTCGGCCCGCCGATCTCCGCGAGCTGGTTTTTCTTGCCGAGGTAATCGGCGACCGTCGCCGGGTCGATGCCGATTTGTGCCGCGACCATCTCGCGGATCGCGTTGTAGACGATCCGGTTGGGAACGACCGAAAAGTCATGCTCGGCGACTTGGCCGACGATCTCCTGGGCCAGGTGCGGCTGCAGGATCATCGTGCCGAGCACGACGGATTCAAGGTCTAGCGATGCTGGCATGGCGTTCAACGGATATCCCCCGATCAGACGCGCATCGGCATGACGACGTAGCGGTAGGAGTCATCGCCACCGCCCTCGCGGAACTCAATCGCGGATTCGTGATCGGTGAACCGCATTTGGACATCAGCGCAACCAACCGCCCGTAGAAAGTCGTGGACGTAGGTGCTCTTGATCCCGAACATGCCGGACGCCTCGCCCGAATACGTGACGGTCTCTTCGGCGTCGCCGCCGTTGTTGGCTGCCGACAATTTGAGATCGCCGTTGATCGCCATCTTGACCGCCTGCATGGCGTCGGCGAACTTCGTCACGCGGGCTAGTGAGGCCATCAGTTCTTCGCGTTTGATCTCAACCACGTGCGGGGCCTTGCTCGGCAGCACGCGCTCGTAGTCCGGGAAGTTCCCGGAGAGTTTGCGAGTGATCAGGGTGTAGCCGTTGGCTTCGATGACGACGTGATTGGTCTCGAATGCGATGGATGCCGATTCAGCCGAGCCGAACAGCCGGGCCGCGATATCGAGCGACGCTTTCGGGACGAGCGACTTGCCTTGCTCGTCGAAGGGCACGCCATTCTTAAACTTGGTTTGCGAGAGCCGATGGCCGTCCGTCGATGTGGCGATCAACAGCGCGCCCTTGAACTCGATCAGGGCCGCGATCAGGGTGTAGCGCGACTCCTCATTGGCGATAGCGAAGCCCACGCGGGATTGGATCTGTGAGAGCCAAGAGCCGGGGATCGTGTACCGCTTGACGTCCTTCTCGTTGAATCGCGGCCGCTCCGGGAAGTTTTCGACGGACATGCCGGGAAGGGCCGTGCGGGACTTGACGCACTTGACCGTCAGTTTCATCGCCGGGGTTGACTCAAGCGTCGCATCGGCGTGGGGCAGCAGATTGAAGTAATCCGCCATGCGTTTGGCCGGGACGGTGATCGAGCCTTCTTTCTCGACGTTGCACGGGATCGACAGCGATATCCATCGCTCTAGATCGGAAGCGTCCAGGTAGAGCTTTCCGCCTTTCGCCTCCAGCTTCACGTTCGACAAAACGGGGATGGTCGATTTCTTCTCGACCGCAAGCACGGCGGTTGCCAGCGCTTGAGATAGGTCTTTGACGGGGATGGTGAGTTTCATGCGGCGTCCTGTCGGTCAAGATAGATGGATAATTGATGTCTAGCGCTGCTCAATCTTGAGTCGGCTTCGATTTCTCGGCAGACCACGCAGTCATCATTGCGAGTGCTGCCGTGTTCGCCGCACAATGGACGGCCATCGCCGCCCTCCATGATTTCTTTGTCGGCAAGTGCTTCCTCGGCCGAGATAACCCGAGCGGCGTGGATGTGCTCGCGGTTGCCAAATGAAGGCTTTCCCTGAAGAGTCTCTACTGCTTCTTCGTAGTTCATGCCGCCTCCGCTTCGTCCGGCTCTCCGGCGCGTCTGATTTTCAACTCGGTCCGTACGTTGGCGCGGCCCATCAAGTCCAGCGCTTCGCTCATGCCCTCGCGCTTCTTGGCTTTGGCGTAGGACTTCAGTTGCGAGGCGGACACCTTGAGCGACCCCAGGGGCACGTCGAACGTCTCAGCGACGCTCTGCGCGTCGGCAACGGTGTACTCTCGCGATTGCTTCTCTTCGCGCACGGCCTCATAGCCGCCGCCCATCTCCAGCCGGCCGCCATGCTCGGCAAGCCAGGGGTTGAGCGCTTTGCGGCCTTGCGAGGCGATAGCCTCGGCGATAGCGACCTTGCGAGCCACTTCCAGGGCGTCGTCTTCGGTCTGGATCGGAGGCAAAAGCGGCGCCATGCTCAGCAGCTCTTGACGGGCTGGGCATGTCACGCGGCAGTAGTTGCACAGACCGGATTCGGTGTTGACCGTGAGCGCGTTTTTTGCGAGCGCCTTAACGGCTGTCTGTTTCGCGTCCTTGGCCTTGGCGATGATGCCCAGCTCGTCGAGCAGTTCCGTTTCGCCGGTTTCCGCGACTCTTTGTAGCCGCGATAATCGCTCGACCTTTTCGACGATGTTCTCGCGCTGGCGGACGGCGGCGTGGATCATCGCTTGCATCCAGGGCAGGTCTGACCGCTGGTAGGTGCGCGATCGCTCGGCGCGCACGCGGGCGAACTCCCAGCGGAACTCGACAATCTCTGCTTCCGGGTAATGCGCCATGAGAAGCGCGGCGTATTGCACCGTCTCGTAGTCGTGGACGTTGTTCGTCGACCAGCCGGACTTGTAATCGGGGATCGTGAAGACGTTCGGCGATTCTTGCATGATCAGGTCGAGCGTGCCGCTGGCGTAGCCTGACCGCTCGCCGGGCGTTGATCCGGGCCGATGCTCCAGCGGTTGAAAGTCTTGATCGACCGACAGGAAAAGCTCGGTCGCCAGCACGGTCGATAAGTCGTAGGGAATCGCGTCGAAGCGAATCACGTCGACCACTTCCGGCTCTGCGTTGTTTTGCCTGAGCCACGCCTCAACCCATTCGCGGTCTTCGGCTTGATCGGTTTCCAGGAGATGGTTAATGTATGCGCGGCGGTAGTCGTGGAACTCGGTTCCGGCGCGACGGAGGGCGCTATCAGATTGCGGCGCGTTTCCAATAATGTGTGCCGCATGGAACGTCTCGCAGTGAAGCGTGCGTTCCAGCGACTTGGTCATTGTCGTCGGTTTGTTCATCAGCTACCGAATCTCCTTTCGTCAATTGACGCCTCGCCTAGCCTTGCCGGGCCCCGCCCGGCCCCGCCTCGCCTAGCCCGGCCCAGCCTTGCCCGGCAATACTGAATCAAGTTTTTCCAACACGAAACGCCCGTGCGGTCCTGGCGATTTCTTGGAACTGGGCCTCCAGTCGCCGATGCCCTTGTACTGCCCAGAGAACGAAATTATGTCCCGCAAGGCGCCTTCTGTTAGTTGCTCATCCCAAACTGCGAGACGAAACGCCATCGCCCATTGTGGAAACATCGGACGGACGCGGATATGCTTGGAAGAGCCAACCGCGGCGCGCTTGATCTTTAGCTCGAAGCCCAATTCCTCAAGGGCATGCTTGTGTGTCAGCAGGGATGGTTCGTTCTCAAGCGCTGAAATTCGCTTCCAGTGGATCTTCTTGCCGTTGACCAACACAGGGACCAGCGAGCCGGCTAGCGCCATGCCGGATTGCGTTTGGCTCTTGAACGTCTTGCCGTTCTTTCCGCCGGGAACCGGAACCATCGCGCCGCCCTCCATGAAGCACTTTTGGAAGTTGTCGGTTTCGATGCCGATAAACTCTCCGTCGTGATAGAAGCAACCGATGTAGCGCCACGCAGGGGTTCGGTCGTCGCCAGCCCGGCTTTTTCGCTTATTCGCCGGGTCGTCCTTCCAGGCGTCCATTTGGTCCGCCCATTCGATATCGTCGCGATGGAGAATCAGCGGGCTTGATCCGCGTACTGTTACTTCATAGGTCCTGATGTCCAATTCGTTTCTCCCTTAGTCAATTGACTCCTTGCCTCGCCACGCCCAGCCTTGCCCAGCCTGGCCGCGCCCTGCCCAGCCCGGCCGCAATCAGTCAGTACGGCACCTTGGCGTACTCCAGCGCGAAAGCCACGACCGTCGATAGCGGGATCGCTCCGACGCGCCCGACGTGCCGCTCGTAAAATTCGCCGGGACAGCGGACATACCAGTGCTTGGCGCGAATGCGGATGCGCGGTTTCATTTCGCCCCCGTAACGGCCTCAGCGATGAGCTCGCTCAGCGTGTCCGACTTCTCGAACCAACGCGGATTGGCGACGAGCTTGAGCTTGGAGGGGGTGAGTCCCATCGTGCGCCAGCCGGCCATACGGAAGACGAAGCCGGGCACGCGGGCTCTTGTGGTTGCCGGGTCGATCAGCGTGAACAGAGGCTTATCGGGGAAGGCTCGCCAGGTGAACCCCATCGCTTGACGGATCAGCTCGCTTGAGAGAAATCCGCTGTCATTGCGGAAGACCACCTGTGCGACCTTGCCGCGGTCGATGGCCACGAACACGGCGCTGTCGTCTTCCGGCGCGAGGATGATGGCCGGGTGTTTCGGCGGTAGCGATTTGCCGGGCCTCTCCAGTTGATAGAGGGATAGCATGCGGTCGGAGATCGGAGGACGCCCGGCGCGGGGAATCCAGAAGTTGTCCGGCGGCAACGGCTTGTCGGGGATTGCGGAGCGGATGGACCGGAACGTAGCAACGGCTTTCTCTGCTCGCTCTACGAGCGCACGCGCTACCCACGTGCCGTTAACGGGCTGGGGTAGTGCGCGAAGTCGATCAACCTCGCTAGATAGGCTGTGTTCGATGAAATCCAGAGTTTCTTTCATCGCAATCCCTCCAGCGCGTAGATCGCAGCCAGCGCGGCGATGCAAAACAAGACCGTGGCCTTGATGTCGCCAATCAGGCCGGAGCGCATGACGTTGTCGCCAAGCCCTTCGGTCCGTGCCCGCTCTTCGGACTCTTTGCAGGCCTCGGCATAGCCCTTCTCGGCCGCCAGATAGGCGCGGTAGAATCCGTAGCGACGCGCGGCGCGGCGGAATAGGTAGCGGCGAAGATTCAGGCGCATGGAGCGCTTGACCGCGTCGTTGGCCTCGATGGTCGGATCCAGTGCGTTTTCGTCGCCGACCAGCACTTCGCGACCATTCAGAATGTTGCTCGGCTCCCAGGCCATGCTCATATAACCCCCAGAGCGGACAGTAGGCAGGTCCGCAGACTGCATCGTCCAAGAATGTCAGCGGCGTCTCTACGCGCTCGCCATTGCTCATAGGCGCAATCGCTGGCGGGCGTCACGGCGCGGTTGATCTTGTTGCGCAGCTCGGGCGGCACCCGCAGCAGAACGCGCTCGAAATCGTCGATCGCGGTTTCGTACTTCTTGAAAATCCTCACAGCGACTCCAGTTGGGCGGCTTCGTTGACAGCCAAGCCGGCAGCGAATCCGATAGTCAAAAAGTGAATGGCGATGAATGTCGCCAGCTCGTCGGGATCTCGCCCGGCGCAGCGGGCCCGGATGTCGTCAAGATGCGGCATGGCGTCGCTTGCGGCGAAGGCCACGACGGCACTGACGTCCAGCGGTCGGTAGCGTAGGTCGCTGACCGCGGCGTCCACGGCGGCGACTTGTTGCGCATGTTGTGCGACGTGGTTCACACGGCCTCCGTGAACTCTGCTGCGAAGCAGGACGCGTTGATTCGATAAGCGCCTTGAAAGACTAGGCCGTCCTTGGCGCAGCGGTGCAGAATGTCCGCTAGGACCTCTAGTGCGGACTTCCCGCCTGATGGGCTGGCTAGGTAGGTGATCATGCTACGGGCTCCTTTTGCGCGCCGTTGAACTCTTCCGCGGCGGCAATGATCTGTTCTTTCGATAGGCCTTTACCCGCGCCTTTCAAGGCCCACTGGCCGAACTGAGCGGGGTTGTGGACTTTGTGCTCTTGCTTGAGCCATGCGGTGATGGCCAGTTTTTCGTCGTCGGCAAAGTCGGCGAGCAGCAGCGGCTTGGCGGCGGGAATCGTTACGCGCTCTTCCAACGGCTCGATATCGATGATTTCGTCCGGGTGAACCTCATCGACGGCCATTGCGCGAGACAGCGCGGGCGTCTGCCGGATGGACGGCGCCAACACACGCACGGCCGTCTTGGCGTACATGCGGGCCGTGTCGCTGTTCCACGGGCTCTTTTTGTTAGTGGACGAAGCCGAGCGGCCCCGGTGGTTCTTTTCAATCTGCCAAGCAGGAACGAACTCGACGGCGGTGACCAACTCGGGTCGCTTGGCGTCCGTCGCGAAAGCGTACGCGCCGCCCAGTTTCTCGTCGGAGAAATCCCGGCGCGGATCGCGCTTGTGCCGGAAGATGATTTCATTGGCGCGGTAGTACTCGAAGCCGTAGGGCTCGCCGCCGTCCAATTCGCAGTCATAGACAGCGCTGCCGGCGATCTGCCCGTAGAAGCCCGACCGCATGGCCAGCTCGACGTAGCCTTTGTAGCCGACGACGATCTGCGGACGCTTGCGGCGGTTCTGAGCGTTGCCTTCAGCGAACGGCAGAATGAATACTTGACCGAGCGACGGCTCTGGATCGAGCGACAGCGAAGCCACGCGCATGATCGCGGAGCCCATGTCGGCAACGGTGACGCCCTTGATGTGGACCTGCTGGCCGTTCCAGACTTGCGTCTCTGAGCCGAAGTCGCCGCCCTTGGCGATGGATATGGCGATGGCCATGAAGCGCCCGGCGTCCACTGGTGAGCGCTTGAGCATGTCGGCGATGCGGTCACCGGCGCGCTCCATCATCTTTTGGAGGTTGTCGGCTTCCGGGGTTACGACCTCTAGGCCGTTGGGGTTGGTCGCCATCACAGCACCCCCTCGCGGTAGGCGCGGCCGTAGGCCTCGGTGACCGCTGCGATGTGCCGCTCAAACGGCGTGCGGGCCGGACGGATAGACGGAATCGTGCCCGCCACGTAAACGCCCGTGCCGTCGCAGGCGACACAGGCATCGTCGGTCACCGCGTACTCCCCGTAGCGAGCCAGGCCGTCGCCGCGGCAGACCGCGCAAACGCTCTGCGGCGCGGGCAGCTTGGGGAATCGCAACGGTTCTTCCGGATCGCCGGTCGTCTCGACGTGGTTGGCGTGAAGACAGTAGGGGCAGATCTGCCATTCGGAGCGATCGCGAATCACCATCGTTGTGCAGTGGAATCCGTCGCGGCCGGCCATGACGTTGTGCCGCGGAATCCAGGACTCGCCGTCCCAATCCAGATCAACTTCCCAGTAGCGCTCGCAGGTCTCGCATTCGATCTGCTGCTCAGACCCGCCGTTGAACGTGTCGTAGCTGTTGGCGTAGATGGCTAGGGTCATTGGTCACCGCCTAACCAACGCCGGGTTTCATCGCTGATCGGCCAGGCTCTCTCGTTCAGTGCGCCGCTTCCGATTTCCTCGCCGCACTCGTTGCAGTAGACAGCGATTCGGCCAGTGCTTGGATCGACAACCATGTCGAGACAGCCGCCGTCTTCGCAGTTGCTCACGGCGGTAGTTGAGTAGTGGAGTAATGGCTCGCCTAGCGCCGCCCGTTGCGTGAGCATCTCCAGTAGTAGGGCTTTGGGGATATCGCAGACCGTCCGATTCCCAATCGAAAGATCTATGGACCGCACTTCGGCTCGGTCGCCGTACTTTCTGAACTCGTCGACTATCGACTGCTCTGCCGATAGGATGGCGGCGCGGATTTCTTGTGTGGTCATGACGCCCTCCGCAGCGCGACGGTCAGGCCGTGCGCGGCTTCATCGCGGAGGCGGCATAGCCGGGCGATTTCAGCGTCGATGCGCTCAACCGAACAGCGGCCGAGTTCTTCCAGGCTGTCGTCGATCAGCGCATGGCCCATGATGCCGGCCCAAGCCGTTGCCTTGACGAGGCCGATCTCGTAGCGCATGTCGTGGGGGTTGTCGCCTACCCAGTGGTCGATCTGATGGCGAGGGACCTCTACCTTCAGCCGCCGGCTTAGCAGGTCTGCAACTTCATCGCGGGACTTGCTGGAGGCCTTGAGGTCGGCGCGCATCGTCGCCTTGACCTCGATGAGTTGCTGGCGGTAGGTCTTGATGGGGAATCTTTGTTGCCCGTTCCCCAAAAGAGAAGGGCAAGATGATTCTCGTGAAGCGGTCGATGTTAGCGAACGAACGGGACCTATCCGGGCGGGCGTTCGTTGTTCGTGAGTGGTCATGGTGTTCCTCCTATTCGTTGGCCGCCAGCTCTGCGGCTAGCTCGGCAATCACTTCTTTCCAGGCGGCCTCGACAACGGCCGAAGATCTCGCTCCGTGCAGGACCTTCGAACACATGCCCAGCGAGCGCCCGGACTTCTCGGCAACCCGCGAAACAAGGCGGTATTTGCGTGAGAAGCTTGACCGCGACCTGAACGGCATGTGGCGAAGAGACTCAAGAGTGATATCCTTGCTTGGCAATGTTGACCACCTGGGTACACGGACAGTATGCATAGTGCGTATGTGTTTTGTCAACACCAAAACGCACTCTGCGTAATTTTTTTGGAACAGCTATGCATGTGAGCGGATCTATGGGCAGAATGACCGACGAGGAAAAGTCCGAACAGGAGGCCAGATACAAGAAAGCGGGGCGCATCGTGAAGGCCCTGCGGTGGAACCGGCTGCGACTCACGCAGGACGGGCTTGCCTCTGCGATTGGGGTTACCCAATCGGCGATCTCTCGCTACGAAAAAGGCAAGATCCCAGCGGACGGAGCGGCAGCGCGCTATCTGCTATTGCAATTCCTGATGCTCCGGCTCAGCGACACGGAAGAGTTTCGGGAATTGGCGGCGTTGCTAGGGGTTTCCCTGGATACGCTGGCCCCTGCGTTGCCCGGCGAAAGCGGCAAAGAAGGAATGGAAAGGTTGGCGAGCCGGATGGGGGCTACGGTCATCTACGATGCGCCGGTACTGCACCTGCCGGGGCCGGAATTTTCCGACTGTACGGCAGAAGAGCACGCCTTTCTAGTGGACGCCCTCAAGGCGTACCGCTACCTGAATCGAACGCGCGATGAATGGGGATTCCTCAAGAGGATGGTTGACGAGGTGCGGGCGAAGTCCAAGATATTCGACGAAGAAGAGTCCAGTCGACCCGGCACGGCTGCGCCGAAAGGACGAGCGCCGAAAGGGCGAGCGCCGCAGCTATGAGCGCCTGAACCCCAGATAAACCCAGCGCCCCGCAAGGAAAATAGCCCAGCCGCCCATATAAACCCCTAGCCCGCCCTGGGCCGCATAGCGGACCGGCAGCTGCCACGCTACGTGACAGGCATCCGCGGTCGCCTCCGCTCTCGCCTTGCGGGTCTGGGCCAAGCGTTCAGCGTTTTCGATCCGCGCTCCATCGCCGCTACGGCGAGCGCTCGACAGTACTCGTTCCGCCAACGCCAGCTCGCCCTGCGCGTCAACCGCAATCCAATGGGCGGCCCTGTATTCCGGCCAGACGTAGTAGCACGACAGCCCGGCGGTCGCGACGGCTGCGATGATCAGGATTCGGTGCAGGCCTCTTAGCATTGCCCCCCTAGTTTACGTCATCCACTGATTTTTTCGTCGAACGGTCAAAGGGCTTTGTTTGCAAGGCGAGAGCGAGCGTACGACCAGCACGCGACCGCCCGGATCGCGGTTATCAGTTGCTTGGGCCTAGTAAATTTACCAGAACTCTGCTTATAATCGCGGTGCGCCCGAAGTCCTCCCCGCCAGTACCAAGAGAGAGGGATCGATCCATTGAGTAAGCAGATTCAGTTCCCGGCGAGAGTAGCTCCAGCCACCGATTCAGACATTGACAAATTAAACATCCTCGACGCAGAGATCACAACGCGGGTTGATGCACGCACCAGGATCGCAGAACACCTTCTTGATCAGTTGGCGGCCGGTAAGGTGTACGCAGCAGCCCGACGAGACGCCGTAAAGACTCCAGCAGGCGCAGTCAAGGAGTATTTGGTTATCGGCTCAGAGATTCGTTACCAGCGGATTGCTCAGGTGGTGGCCGTTGTACCCAAGCCGACTACGCACCCTACATAAACTGCTTGACATACTGGGTAAGGCCTTGCTATCCTACTTCCGTGGGTAGCCCGTAACCGCATCTCACCGCAGGCCGCCAGGGGCCTACCGTCCGTCGCGGAGGACATAAAACACACCGCGCCTGAGCGCACTTGGCCAATGGGTTTGGCCCGTGCGGTACCGCTGTCTCTAGAAATCACGGACATTCTACGTGGGATCGATACAGGTTGCAGTAAAGATCCAAGGTAAGCGTCAGCGAACCTACTGGCGAAGCCCTGAAGAGGCTGAGGACGCGTTCGCCCAAGGGTTCGCAACAAAATCACAGGGCGGGGCTTATCTCTACAGGGTGTTCCCGGTTTTAAACGCTGAGGGCCAGGCTTTACGAACGACGGATTGGCGCGAAGGTCGAACGCTGGTTCGCGACGGGCACGCCCGCATCGTCAAGACGAAGCGCGGCCCGATGCTAGCCGTTGGCCAGGTCAAGCCGAACGTGCGCACGGCGGTCAGTCGCGAGCACATCAGCCATGAAACGCGCAACAACCCGCCGCGGGTGTATGCGCACCGCTGGAAGCCCGGCTTAGATCATCAGGTTTGCGGATGAGCAAGAAAATCAAGAAGGCGATACGGGATGCGGTTCGCCTAGGGCTAATTGGCCCCGGTCCGATTAAGCGATTCGTTGACCGCAGCTTCGAAAAACCAATCTCGCCGTCAGTAATTGAGTGCGAAATCTGTCGCGCTCGCGGTCGATGATTCCCAAGTTCACCGCTTATGTCGAGCAGGGCGGAAAGCTCAAGCTCCATAACCGGCAAGCCTACGAAGAGTACGTCTACGAGTTGGCCGGCAAGATCGTCTCGGTGACGGTGGCGCCGCGCAAGGCCGCCAGGTCGAACCAGCAAAACCGATACTACTGGGGCGTCGTCGTCAAGCTGCTGACCGAGGCCATCGGCATGGCGGCCGAAGACGTCCACAACGCTCTCAAGTACCACTACCTAGGGGAATCACCCTCAGAGAAAGCGCCGATCCTGGCCCGTTGTAGGGCGAAGTCGAGCACGTCGCTGACCACCAAAGAGTTTGCCGAGTTCGTTGATCAAGTGATTGCGGACGCGGCGGACGGCTCGCTTACGGGCGCGCCGGTGATGATTCCGCTGCCGAATGAAGTAGATGGGTTTTGAGTAGGCAGTAGAATCAGAGGGTTTTCGAGTAGAATCAGAGGGTTTTCGAGTAGAATCAGAGGGTTTTCGAGTAGAATCAGAGGGTTTTCGCCTCAGGCAGTAGAATCAGAGGGTTTTCGAGTAGAATCAGAGGGTTTTCGAGTAGAATCAGAGGGTTTTCGAGTAGAATCAGAGGGTTTTCGAGTAGAATCAGAGGGTTTTCGCCTCAGGCAGTAGAATCAGAGGGTTTTCGCCTCAGGCAGTAGAATCAGAGGGTTTTCGCGGCCAACCCGGCTCACGGCGCTCGGACTGATAGCGTTTGACCGCAGCGGGCGGAATCGACCAGTCGCGCTGAATCTTGATCCCCTTGAGTTTCCCCCGGCTCAGCAGCTTGAGGACTGCCGAGCGGGAGATCTTGAGGCGTTCGGCGGCTTGGTTGGTGGTCATGCTACATACAGCTTTTCGGCGGCTGCCAACCTGGCCCAAAGCTCGGCCATCTGACCGGTACGCGCGGCTTCGTCGTAGTTCGACCTCGCGCAGGGCTTGCACATCCGGGGGCCGCCGTCGTCTTTGACCATCGCCCCGGCGATCCAGCTCCATTGGGTGCTGCTGGTTTTTTTTAGGTGTTTGCTGCTTGCGATCATGTCTGTATCTCCTATTGCCAGTCGGTGGCCTTGCCCGTAGTCGTGTCGATTGTGCTGACGCATCGCCCGGCGCGCGTCTCGACGTCAATACAAGTCCCCGCCACGCCGCGCTGCTCGGCGGCGAACTCCGAAGCGTACTTTCTCGCGGCTTCCAGGCTAGGGAACGTCGCAGCGGCAGGGTAGCGGAACCACTTGCCGTCGCCGCCGCGCTGTCTCTTGAGTACCTTGTGCGTCCATTTGCGTTTGTCTGTCATGTCCGTAGCTCCTATGCCTATATAGTCGCACACGTCGGACAGAGTGTCAACAACAAAAACGCAGAATCGTGAAAATGATTGCAATGGCTCGAATGGATACGCACGCAGCGCTGTATTGCTTGCGGAGCGTTACCGCCCAATGAAGCGGCGCACTTCCACGACGGCACGCAAGGCATAGCCCTCAAAGCCTGTGACTCCAATGCTTTGCCGTTGTGTAGAGTGTGTCATCGAGACGGGGAATTGGCGTACCACCGCATAGGGGAAGCAAGATTCTGTGATTCGTTCGAGATTGATCCGGCCCGCACCCGAAAAACGCTGCAGCTTCGCTATGAGCGGATCTACGGACGATCTATCGGAAGCTGAGCGCCGGCTGCTCTGGCGCGTGGTGTTACTGGCGGTACAGGACTGGTCCGCGCAGCAGCCTCCGACGAGAGGGAGTCACCTTGGCGCCGGTCGCATTGAAGCGCTCCAGCGAGAAGCCGAGAGGTTCCTGTTCGCCACTGGCGGCGGGTTGGAAGATTATTGCTCCGTACTGGGGGCAAACGCTCGAGCGATCCGTCGCAAGCTGAAGAGAATGGGCGCCGACGACTGCCGCAATCAGTTCGCGATGTACAGCCCAGGCGCTAGGTACAACATTTAGGACCTCTATGATATTCAGTAGACTGGCGGCGCTGGCCGCGATTAGCTTGATTCTGACGGTTGGCGGGTACGCGCAAGAATCCGCATACGCGCAAGAATCCGACTCCAAGACAGAAGCGCCGGCCGCTATGACCGGCGACGTACTGACGGAGTTTCTGCGGGCCGTGATCGCTGCTCAAGCCGCAACGCTTGGATCGCAGAACGCACTCGCAGCCCTCCAGGGCACGTCACAGTACAAAGCCTACGTAGACGCCGGGGCTGCCGCACAGCGCGCGAACGCAGTTCTCCAGGCGATCATCGACAAAAACGGAGTCGAGGGGTATAGGCCCCTGATGGACGGGACATGGCAGGCCGTAGCGCCGCCGGTTAGTCCCCCTGTTCCGTAACTCGCACAAAGCAAAAGGAATAACAGTTTATGGCAGGGCAAAAGACAGCCCGGCCCCTCACCCCGAAGCAAGAGCGGTTTGTTGACGAATATCTCGTTGACCTAAACGCTACCCAATCAGCCATCCGGGCAGGGTACAGCGAGAAGACCGCCCATTCAATCGGTCACGAAAACCTTAGGAAACCTGAGATACAAGCGCTGATCGAACGGAAACGCTCGAAAACCGCTGCAAGGCTTGAAGTTACGCGCGAAAGGGTAGTCAACGAGCTGGCGCGGATCGCGTTTTCAGACATCCGCAGCGTGGTGAAGTGGGGTCGGATCAAGCTACAGGCATCCGACGGTATCCCGGAGGTTGTTTACGATATCGACCTGATCCCGAGCGAAGAGATCAGCGACGATGCAGCGGCCGCAGTTGCCGAGGTTCGCAAGACGCGCGAAGGTCTCTCGATCAAGCTGCTCGACAAGAAGGGCGCGCTGGACTCTCTCGGCAAGCACCTCGGCTTGTTCCAGGCGGGCGATGAAGATGAGCCGCCGAAACGGATTGAAATTTCGTGGGGACCGCCGAGAGAAGCAAAGACGGAACTCTCCGGCGGAAGCTAGCGTACAACCCGCTCCCCTCACAGCATCGCTTCCATGAAACACGGGCCGACTACAAAGGGTTCTCCGGGCCGGTAGGGTCCGGCAAATCCCGAGCGATCGCGTACGAGTCTATAAGGCTTGCTTATGTGAATGCCGGGCTGTTGGGTCTGGTTGGCGCTCCGACGTTCGGCATGTTGCGTGATGCGACGCTGCCGCTGCTATTGGGGGCGCTGGAAGAAAACGAGCTACCGTACAGCCTGAACAAGTCAAACTACGAGCTGCGGTTGCTCGAGCCAGATAGCCTGATCCTGCTGCGGTCCATGCAGGACCCGGAGCGGTTGCGTGGCTCGAACCTGGCGTGGTTCGGCATCGACGAATTAACGTACTGCCCCCAGAAGGCATGGGAGCAGCTACAGGCCCGCAGGCGACACCCTGAAGCGAAAGAGTTAACCGGGTTCGGGATCTGGACGCCGCGCGGGTTTGATTGGGTCTATGACCGATTCATCGGGCCGGACAAACAGGACTCGCACATCGCCATCCTGGCCAGTCCAGGAGAGAACGCCGGGGTAGGCATCCCGGCCAATTATTACGCAGGCCTAAAGGCAAACTATACCGACAAGTTCTACCGCCAAGAGGTACTGGGCGAATACCTCGACATGTTTACCGGTCGCGTGTACTTCGCGTTCGACCAGATGCTGAACGTGCGGGATGTCTCCTACGTGCCGCGGCAGCGTCTCTTCCTGGCCTGCGATTTCAACGTCACGCCCATGTGTTGGGTGATCGGCCAGCGGGTACGGACGGAAACCGGCGTCGAGATGATCCACGTGTTGCGCGAGGTTGTCTTGCGCGATGCTTCGATCGATGAAGCGGCCCAGTTCGCGATTGATCGGATTCGGGAACTGGTCCCTGACTGGGAAGGCAATATCGAGCTTGACGTTTACGGTGATGCGTCCGGCAGTAACCGGGTTCGCTCGGCGTCAGCGGGCGCGGCTAAGTCGGACTGGGAAGCGGTCAAGCGCAATCTCAGGCTAGAGCCCGGCATCAACGCGCGCTATCACGTCCCGCCCGCCAACCCGGCCGTCAAAGATCGCGTCGAGTCGCTGAACCGGATGTGCTGCAACGCAACGGCAGAGGGCGTGAGCCGCCGGCTGTACGTGGACCGCTCCTGTAGGGGCATGGCCAAAGACCTGAATCAGGTCAAGTGGAAGGCCGATTCGCACGGCAACATGGGCGCCGTGGTCGATAAATCGAACCCGGACCTATCGCACCTTTCCGATGCGCTCGGGTATATGACGTATCGTGAGCACGGCGTAGGCAAAGGCAAGGCGGCAGGATCAGGTACAGGCTTATGGTAGATCCTGGAGTTGTCATCGTCCTGATAGTGGCAGTACTCGCTTTGATCTGGCTGGCTGAGCAGATTCAGCCGAGGGCTTGACATGATATCGACCGCAACATACGCCCCGTCGCCGACTCAAATGGCGTTCCACCGGAGTCGTCAACCGCGAAAGTCGATCGTTGGCAAGAGCGGCACAGGGAAAACTACCGCCATCGTCCATGAAGCGCTGAGGCTGTCGCGGGCTAATCCGCCGGGCACGGTTGGCTTTGATAGGCGCACCGAGCCATGGCCAGCTGAAGCACGTGCTTCAGGCTCTTCTCGATGCGAGCGAGCACTGCTGTGTCAACCGGGCTGGATTGTTCGTGAAGTACGCCGGTTCGCGCATCATGTTTGCCGTGCTCGACAATCCGATGGAGTTAGACAGGTACAGGGGCGTCAATCTCGCATGGTTTGCGATCGACAACCGCGAAAAATGCCGGACCGAGTGCCTTGATATCTTGCGTCATCGATTGCGTGATCCGAGGGCCGTGGAGCTTTGCGAAGCGGTGTCCGTAGGGCTGTCCTAAGTGTCGAGAAGCCTCAACAAGGTCATGCTGATCGGCCATCTCGGCAAGGACGCCGAGACGCGCCACACCTCAAGCGGCGTCGCCGTCACGAACTTTTCGATCGCCACATCGAACCGCTTCAAGAAGAACGATGAGTGGATTGAGCAGCCCGAGTGGCATGACATCGTGCTTTGGCGCGGCGAGAATGTCGCGCCCTACCTACTCAAAGGCACGCAGGTCTACATCGAAGGCCGCTTGCAGACGCGCTCATGGGAAGGCGACGACGGGCAGAAGAAGTACCGCACCGAAGTCGTTGCGGACATGGGCGGCGTGATCCTGTTGGGCGGCGGGAAGGACGGCAAGCCGCCGGCTGCTCGCGATGATGGGCCGCCGATCAGCGATGACGACGTTCCGTTCTGAGGTATGTGACTCATGTGGCTCACCCTGACGCTGACGATCGTCCTGCTCGGTTTTGCGGTGCTGATGCTGTCGGAAGAAAAGGCAAAGACCAAGCGGTTGCAGCGGCATTTGATCGCCCAAGCCAGAGAGATCCTGAAATTGCGTAAGGCGCTTAAGCAGTAGATGCCATTCCCGGCCCAAATCGAGGTTGAAGCCCTCAAAAAGCAGCATCCGGCGCTGGAGGACTGTTGCGAAGACCTGGAGCTCTACGGGGCATTGTCCACCGGCGGCCGCGTGCTCAAGCGCATGGCTTCGACTGTGCTGGTCAAGAAGGACCGCGAGTCGAACGAAATGTGGAGCGCCCGGCAGCGGCGCTTCGAACCCGATTCCCCGCTGGCCACGGCGACGACGTTCTACGCGAGCAAGTTGTTCGCCAATGAGCCGACGGTTGATTTCGGCAGGCCGGATGAAAACACGGACGGCGAAGAGAAGAGCCCGCTAAGCGCCACGCAAGAGGCGTTCTGGGATCACTTCAAGGATCACGCGGACGGCGGATCGAAGCGACTGGTTGACGCGGCCCGCGACGTCTTCTGCCGCTGGGCTGCTTACGGCTGGTCGTGGACGCTGATTGATCGGCCGGTGGATGCTGGATCGATTCAATCGCTAGCGGATAACTCGAATTTGAGCCTGGCTCCGTACTTGGTTGATATCCCGGCGACCGATGTACTCAACTGGGACGAAGACGACGACGGCCTGCTACTGGTTGTCGTCAAGGCGGACCGCATCGGCGCATTGGAGCTCGCTACGGGCGAGCATCGGCAAGTCCCGGCCTGGAAGGTCTACGACCGTACGGGCTGGGCGCTCTACGAGCACCAAGAGAAGAAAGAGAAGTTCGCCCGCAAGGTCGACGAGGGCGCCCACGCGCTCACCAAGCACGGCCGGGTCCCGATCATCCGCATGGATGCGCCGGGCGAGCTTTGGCTTGCGGATAGAGCGGCCGGCACGACTTGCGGCTATCTGAATCTGGATAATGAAATCAGCATGTACCTGCAATCAGGCATGCTGATCAAGCAGTACATTAAGACGTCCGACTTCGAAGGCGCGGCCAAGGCTTCAAACGACGCGCACAACGCCATTGCGATTGTCGAGATCGACGGAGAAGTTGGCTACATCGAGATCAACGCCACGGCACTAGGCCCGGCGGAGCAACGGTTGGATCGCAAGCGCGACGCCGTGTTTCGGCTGTGTCACTTGATGCCCGCGGCGCGCGGCACACAATCGGTATCCGATCAGGCCCAGTCAGGCGAGTCCAAGAAAATGGACTACGAGTTGACGACGGCAGTGATGGAAGGGTACGGCGATCTTGAGAAGCGCTGGTACGCGGCCGTCGTCGAGAGCGTGTTTCTCGCGGCCGGCTACGACGCTCCCGAGGTTGGCGAAGTTCGCGGCTTCCGGTTCGTGCCGTCCGACCTCAAAGAGGCGGTGGACGCGCTCGAATCCGTCAAGGCTCAAGGCATTCAGTCGGACATCCTGATTGAGTCGCTGGAGTGCGACGTTGCCGACCGAGCGCTAGCTGACAAGCCGGAAGACAAGCGCGTGGCGGCGAAGAAACAGATTTTGGACGGGGCGAAGTTCTCCGTCCGTCAAGAGCAAGCGCAAGCCGAGGCGGCCAAGAGTATGGCCGGAGCGTTCGGCGGCGTGTAGACATGGCCCTCACTATCGGTTTTGTGACCCTTGCCTTTGTGGCGCTGGCGCTCATAGCGGGCGTTGAGTTGTTCAACCAGTCTCAATCGCAAGGCCGCTGCGTTCGGTGCGGCGCGCCGCGCTGGCAGGCCGGGCCGTGCTGGTCTTGCAAGGGATTGGACTAAAATGAACGACGAAACCGGCTGGCTGATCGAGAAAGACAATATCGAGTGGTGGACCGGCAGCGGCTGGACGCAGGACTCCTATGAGGCCGTCAGATTCGCACGCAAAGAGGACGCCGAAAGGGTGATATTTGGATTCCCGGCGATCTGGGCCGTCAAGGCTAAGAGTGTACGCTTTTCGACCGCCGTCATATAGTTTTCGACCTAGCGGACATGTTCCGATACGTGATGGCATGTCCTGCACTTGTTCACAAGTGTTTGCCTTTTGTCACCTTTGCGTAGTCTAGCTACGCGAAAGACGGATTTCCTAAACCTTTGCGGGTAACGGCCGGCAGCCGGGATAGTGGCGTAACAAGGGCGTCACTGTAACCCAGCGGTTCGACTCCGCAACATCCGCTCACAGTAAGGGGTATCGGACTGCAGCCGCAATGGGCCGGGCGTAATTCCCGGCATGCCCCTTTTAAGCTTTTCCCCCTGAAACGAGAGATCGACAAAATGCACTACAGAAACGGACGCGAAGCGAAGAACGGCGACAAGATTGTGCAACTAGAGGGCGGGAAGGTTTCCGCATTCGGAGTGCTGCACAGCGCAGAGCCGGGCAACGACTACTGCAATGGGAGCATTGCGATCATCCAGAGCCCGCAGCAGTATGCCTGCATGGTCGACTGCCTGCACGTTGACGACGTGGCCGCGTTTCTGGCCGAGAAGGGCTTAGACAAGCGACCCGAAGGCAAGTAGTCCTTTTTATCCGACTGTAGCGTAGCGGTCACGCGCTCGCTTTGGGAGCGAGATCACAGAGGTTCGAATCCTCTCTGTCGGACCAAGTTTTAGCAGGGTAGAGTATCGGTCACTCAGAGGGCTCATAATCCTCGCAGGCGGGTTCGACTCCCGCCCCTGCCACCAAGGGCTTGTGGCGCAAATGGGAGCGCTCCTGACTCGCACTCAGGCGGTTGAGAGTTCGAATCTCTCCTGGTCCACCAATTTCGCCTCGATAGCTCAGCAGGCAGAGCAACGTACTCGTAATACGTCGGTCGCCCGTTCGATTCGGGCTCGGGACTCCACCATGATCACCGATCCGTTCGAGGGCAAGGACGCCATCGCGTCCGAGGATCTGGCGGCGGCAATGCAAAACGATCTGGTCGGCCGCACGGTCGCAAAGATCCGAATCGTCGAAAATCGCGTGCTGATTATCTTCGACACCGGTCAAGAGCTAGAGTTCACGCCGGACGGCGTTCACGGCATGCGCTACCAGACGATGGACGTGAACTAATGGAACGCCTGATCTTAGTGCTGCCCGGCGGCGGCATGCGCGTCTTGACGGAAGCGGTAACGCTCGCGTTTCTGGAGCGCGAATCGGGCATCCGCATCAGTGAGGGTTTCGACCTGATCGCTGGGACCTCGGGCGGGGCTATTATCGCCTGCGGCTTAACGGCATCCGACAACAACGGCGCGGCCATTTACCGGGCGTCCGATATGGTCGGCTTCTTTGAAGAGCAAGGGCCGGTCATTTTCAATCGCTCGCTGTGGCGCCGCGGCTTGGTCCGCTCCCGCTATTCGGACAAGGGGTTGATTCAGGCGCTCGACGTGACGATGGGCGAGACGCTGTTCTCCGATGCGGCAACCGAGGTACTGGTCACAACTTACGAAATCGAAAAAGGCAAGCCGATGGTCCTCACGCGGGATTTCTCGCGTCAAGACGGCAATCCAGACTGGCGACTCAAGGATGTTGCGCTGGCTTCTGCGTCGGCGCCGACGTACTTCCCGCCAGCCAAGATCCACTCCAGCCTAGGGACTTCGCTTGCGTGTATCGACGGCGGCCTGTGGGCCAATAACCCGCTTGTGCCGGCCATTCAGCACGCACAAAAGCTCTGGCCGAACGACAAGCATCACTTTGTGGTCGTCGAGTCCGGCCGCGACGATCCGCGCATTACATACGAGAAGGCGCGGCGCTGGGGCCTGATCGGCTGGTCGACTCAGATCATCCGGGTATTGATGGACGGCGCGGCCGACGCTGCGGAGCTGTACGCCGCAGACGTTTCGCTCGCGGTGTTTCGCCCCAAGGTGAGCGCGGCGCTGGACGACGCCAGCGAGAAGACAATCCGCGAGCTCAAGCAAGCGGCAACAGTAATGGTGAGGGATTCGGCTGCTGACTTGCGCGACGTTGCGCGCCGCATGGCCGCTTAGAGGAAAGCATGAAACGACTTTGGTATATGCAGTCGCCCTTGCGCGACGAGAACACGGACGGCGGCGAAGGCGGCGGCGATGGCCCGAAGGCGCTGGACGAAGCGGCGGTTGCCAAACTGATCGATGACAGACTCAAGCCGTTCAAGGGACTCGACAAGAAGCTCAAAGGGCTCGACGGATTGGCCGCGGCGCTCGAAGAGCTGAAGGGACGAATCCCTGAGCCGAAGGATGACGACGCCAGCGATGTCGACGCCGGCGACGACGATGAAGGCAGCGACGGCAAACCCACCAAGGATAAGGGCGACGGGTTGACGCCGCAGGCGCGCGCGCGCATACGCAAAGCCGAGCAAGCAGCGCAGAAGGCGACCGAGGCTCGTGAGGCTGATCGAAAAGAAGCCGCCGAAAGGGCCGCCAAGATGGAAGCGAAAGACCGCCGCGCTCAGCTCGAAAGCGCTATTGCCAACGCGGGCCTTGAGTTTCGCGAGAAGGGCGCCAGCTTAGCGCTTGGCAATCTGATCGGCTTGACGAAACGAGCCGACCCGGACGATTTTGACTCGCCCGTTGTCATGGGCGACGAAGAACAGCCTATTGCGGATTTTGTCAAGGAGTGGCTGACCGAAGGCGACGGAAAGGTCTACGTGAAGCTCGACGGCGGCGGGTCTGGCCACAAGCCGGGCGCCAAGGGCGGCAGTAAAGACTTCGACCTGGACAGCTTTGTTCCAGGTCAGGCAACCGACGAGCAGCGGGCTCAGCTTCGCGCGGCAATGCGCAAAGCTGCCGGGCTGTAGGTCGCCAAACGAGTGAGTGGTCAAGGGCTCAACGCCCGCAAATTGTTTCAAAGGAAAAGGGAAAGCGGAGGAATAGTATAGATGCCCTCGATTACTTCTGAAAATCTGAGCCAAGCGATCGTGATGGAGATCGCCGATCAAGTACTCATGTCGCTCATGAGCCGTACCGTTATGGCGCAGCTCGTGAACCGCGACTTCGAAAACGAGTTCAAAGGTGAAGGCGATACGGTCTCGATCAACATCGCTCCCAAGATGGCCGCGAACAACATCGCGGAGACGGGCACGGTGCAAACGCAGAACCCTTCGATGGGCAAAGCGGAAGTCGTACTGGATCGGCACTACGAGTCCTCGTTTGCCGTGCCCGACGTGACAAAAGTCATCACCAAGCCGGACATCGTGCGCGTGTACTCGGAAGAGGCCGTCAAGGCGCTCTCTCGGCAGATGGAGACGGACCTGCTCGGGCTGTATCCGTTCTTCACGACCAACGCGGTTCAGGGAGCGTCCAATACGCCGCTGACCGAAGGCGTGGTTGACTCCGCGGAAACCGCTCTGTACAAGGCGGAAGTCCCGGAAAACGAGCGCTTGAGCTTGGTCGTCTCGGCGGACGCCTACGAAGGCTTGCGCCAAATCAGCCGCTTCAGTGAAGCGCAGACCGTTGGCGACGGCAGCGCGATCCGCACTGGCTTCGTCGGCAAGTTGAAGAACTTCGACGTGTTCCGTTCGAACTACGTCCACAAGACCAGCAACACGACCCACAACCTGGCCTTCGCTCGCGACGCCATTGCGCTGGTGACCCGTCCGATGCCCTTGCCGCGTCCCGGTACCGGCGCCATCGGCGCTTACGCCCAGGCTAATGACTTTGGCGTGCGCATCATCATGAGCTACAAGTCCGACACTTTGGCCGAACAGGTCAGCGTGGACGTCCTCTGCGGCATGGCTGATATCCGCAAGGAATTTGGCGTCCAGGTCGAGAGCTAGGGGCCTGTAGGGAGAATCGGCGGCGGGCCTGAAAACCCGCCGCCTCATCAAAGGAGTCCATTAGTGGCGAACGCGGAAACAGTACGAGCCGGCAAGCGCAAGCAGATCAGGGATCAACTCATCGCCGAATTAGGCGCCGAGGCCGTGATCTGGGTTACGTCGATTGACCGTGAAAGCTCACTCGGGCATGACGAGCGAGCGAAGCCCACAAGCCGGGCCGTCCAGGTCAATCTTCACGTTGCCGCGGAATGTTTCGTCGGCGGCACGCACCGGCGCTCGACGGAAGACGAGATCGAGCAAGCCGAGAATCAGGCCAAAGAGCGCCAGCAAAAGGCGAAGACTGACGAGATCAGGGCCAAGCAAACAGCGGTCATTATGACGCCAGAGATTGCCGAGTCGATGGGGCTTTCGGCTCCCAAGACACGGCGCAAGAGCAAGAACGAAGAACCGCCTGAAGGCGAATAGGAGGAAGTGACAAACAATGAATGTAACGAGTTACCTTAAAGCCTCGGGCGAGCAGACCAGCGCGGCTGCGAGCGCTGCGCTTGACGTGTCCGCCCTGGCCGAAGACTTCACGATAGAGGTGGAGATTTCCAAGGCCGCCGGCGATGGCTTGATCCAGATCGAGACGGTTGCCGCCGCCGA
>Ga0326597_10000448_pt1 | contig 73823 bp, 66 predicted proteins | sample RVTome_12_FD_203789 | JGI IMG/M metagenome (GOLD analysis project Ga0326597, IMG submission 203789) | Soil microbial communities from uranium-contaminated site in the Upper Colorado River Basin, Wyoming, United States - RVT100D185 | ecosystem: Environmental > Terrestrial > Soil > Contaminated >...
GAACTCCTCGACTGGCTCGTCGCCGCCCGCGTGGCTCAGCTCAACGGCCAACCCGGACCCAACCTTCTGCCCGTACCCTCCACCCCGTGAACGCTTACCTCCTGGCTCGCCTTCGAAGCGCCCACCTGATAGACCAACACACGACCGCCCACGTGGGCGCGCACGATGCCGACGTCGTCCGGCGTCAACCGGGTCAAGCTCACCCCTTCGTCGCCGACCGTGGCGAGGAAGAGAGCGCTGCGCCGCTCGACGGGCGTCGAGAACACGAGCTGCCCCTGCCGCCATCGGTCGTTCTGCCCCTCGCTGTCTCCAGACATAGAGGCAGCGCTCGACACGACGAAGATGTCGCTCACGCCTTCGATCGGGTCGCCCGGCCGGCGGAATGCACCGACCGCTAAGGGCTCGCGCTCTGGCTGCGCGGGGTCCCAGTGCACGATGACGACATCCGACGAGTACGGCCCGTGCGGATCGACAGGCGGGCTTGCCAGGTAGACAAGTCCCTCGGAAACGACGGCAACCGATATGGCATTCGTCAGCACGCGCGACGCGACCACGGCCGCGGGCGAAGCCGTCGCGTCGATCACGTCGACGAAGTGATCCATGTGCAGCAACGCGCCATCAGGCCGGATCCCAAACGACTCCGCCAATCCGAAGCGACCGTCGGCGCTCCAGTGCAACCAGCCCTGACCACTGCCTGCGGGACCGGAGAGCACCACGCCTTCGATGGGACCCGACCGCCGGGTCGACGTCTCCAACCGGTGGATGATGCCGCCTAGCGGTCCTCGGGTGCCGACGAGCAGCAGCCACGATCCGTCGGGCGAAAGGGCGACTTGAACGGGTCGGATATCGGCGGCCAGGCCGTCGGTCGTCATCGGAAGCCCGTCCGGATCGAGCAGCCAGAGTTCGGCCGTCCACCGATCGTTTTCAAGTTGTCCCCCAGCGCCTAGCGTCACGAGTACGCGGTCGGTCGATGGATGGCACTGGAACGCCCGAATGGTCGCCGCGCTGCCGACGGCGCCAACGTGATGGGCGAGATCGAAGAACGGCACTACCGGACCGAACTGGCCGTTGGCATCGAAGGCGGCTCGGTAGAGCTGCTTGCGGTTGGGCGGCTCGACGTCGTCGTCATCGGCCTCCAACTGCATGATCACATCGCCGCGCCTGGCGCGGACGCAGAAGTCGGAGACGCTCGATCGTTGGTCGAGGACCACCTGATCCCTCGCCAACTCGGGTGAAGCTGCCACGCCGGCGTTTGGAACGGTCACGGTGGCGGAACCAGACGCGCTCGGTGTGTCCAGCGTGTCCGCGGGCACCGCTACCGGACGGCCCGCGCGGCATGCGCCCGTGGCTACCGCGAGAACGGCGAGGAGCATGCGGGGCGCTCGTCGATCGATCAGGCCGATCGGTCGATGGATCGGCTGGGGGCCGACGGGGTGAATGGCCACTCGCCTGCTCTCCTGGTTGCCTCGAACCACGCGCTTGCGCCCTGCGCTCGGTCCGGCCATCATAGGCCGGACGTCCCGTCAGGGATACCCGCCCATGAGACACCAAGGCGCAGGCGCCGCGGACTGGCCAAGCTCGGCCGGATCGACTCGGCGTGACCGGGGGTGTTCACCGACGTCGCCACGACGAGACGAGGAGAGGAACACTTGCGCCAGCGAATCAGCGTACTAGTCGCGGCACTAGCATTGTCAGCAGTCTTCATCGTCTGGTTCCGAGCGGACGTCAGGGGCTTGCCGAGTCAGGTCCCACAGGTCGAGCACTTGGTTGCGGTGACCGAGCTCACGGCTATCGACCGAGTCGACGGCTGTGGAGCTATCAGCATCTTCGATGTACGCGACGATGAGCCCGTCTTTCGAGGACCCAGTGATCCGTCACTCCATCGCCTTGCGTCGGATCCTTCATTCGGGCTTGTGGTGGCAGGACCTGCAGTGGGTAACACGAGGTTTATGCAGCGCCTGCGCCGACCGTCCGTCGAGACTTTCGAGTGGAACTACGATCGTGTTCAGACACGGTACAATGTATTCGCGATGCACTCTGGCCTGATCGTTCTATCGAATCCTGCACGCCTAGTCATGACTATTTCCGTTGGGGGCGAGGGGCAGACTTACTTAACAAGTGTCGCCTCTCCAGAGAGCGAGAACTATGACTTCCACAAGAATGAGTTTGTTTCCCGACTGAAGACAAGTCACACTTTACCCTTGATGGTCGAAGACCAATCTGGCGAGAGGATCGTGGCTCTCTCACGAGACGGACATGTATATTCCGCAACCGCTAACGACCTGGTTGCACTGCATGAGCCTATCGCAGTGCCTACCATCACCGACAGCCATGTAGATCCACCACACCCTGCGTTCATTCGCGCGGCGCTGTCACCCGGCGGACGCTACCTCGTGATGAACCAACATGAGACGCCGGCCCTGGTGATTCTCGATCGACAGACTGACGCGCTGACGACGGTCGATGTCAGCTCCTGGATGACCATGACGGGAGGACTAGCATTCAACGCCGGCTGGCATAACGCCGGGCTCCTCGCAGTCCATGGCGGTGATCGCATCGCTGTCTTCCAATTCAATCCTGATGGCGTTTTCGATCTACTATCATCTGCTCCGGTTGCCGCGCCTCTCTGGAACAACGAGTTTGCCTATGGCGGCCCCGTTCGATGGAGTGGTGATGGGGCAAGGCTAATAGCCGGAATCAATGCGGGTGCAAGCGAGTTCGCAGTGTTCAACGTCGGGGCTTGTGGGCGCGAGCTTTCCCTACAACACGAGTTCGCAGCGTGTGCCACCGACTTTGCGAACATGCCGGGAGACATCGTGACGTCCAATGGGCGACTGCCAACTCCAGAAGGATGGCGACCCTCATGCCCAACTCCCTCGTGGTGGAACGATCCTACACCCGTCCTTCCTAGAGTCACCCCAAGCCCAACCGACCTTCCTGAGGAGACAAGTCGCATCGGCATTCCATTCGGCAGTAAGCCGTAGAACTTAGGATCAATCTTCTGGACGACGGCATCGAGATGCCCGTTCACACCGAAGCGCGCCATCGACCCATTATCATGTGCCTCGCCGCGCACATCGGCGCGCGTGCTTCCGGCAGGAGCGACGCCCTTGGACCTGATCCCCTACCTCGAGCGCGCCCAGGCGTTCGCACACCGCACCCTGGCTGGTGTGACGCCCGACCAGCTGGCCGCTCCCACGCCCTGCACCGACTGGGACGTCCGGCAGCTTCTCTCGCACATCGCGGGCGGGGCCCGGGCGTTCGCCGACGCCGCCGAGGGCCAAGGCGAGCCCGCTGGCGGCTACGAGTACACCGTCGTCGACATCCCAGGCGCGGCGGCCGACTATCGGGAGGCCGCGGAGCGCATGGCGATGGCATGGCGCCAGCCGCACAACGTCGCGCGGACCGTCGCGATGCCGTTTGGCGAGGTGCCGGGCAGCGTTGCGCTCAACATCGCGTTCCTCGAAGCGTGCACGCATGGCTGGGATCTGGCGCGCGCCACCGGCCAGCCTATCGACCTGGACGAGGAGACGGCCGAGGTGGCGCTGCGCGTGGCGCGCGTCATGTTCGCTCGGGCGGGACGGCGCGGCGCGTCATTCCAGGCGGAGCAGCCGGCGCCCGAGGGCGCCCCGACGATGGATCGGCTGGCGGCGTACATGGGGCGGCACTTGGGCTAGCGCGCTCCCGTGCCGCCTTGTGCTGCCGCTCGCCCGCACGGACGCAGCGGCGCTGATCGTCGTGCTGCACGACGGCGACCCGGCGGCGGTCGACGCGCTCGAGGCTCGCTGGCAGTCACTCGACGTCGAGCGCTGGGTGCTGGTCGCGGCGCTGGCCGTGGCCGGGCTCGGGCTGCTCCCGGTGCTGCGGCGGACGTTGGGCGGCGAGACGACGACGCCAGCCGCGTGAAGGCGATACGCCGGTGATGGAGCCGCTGGACTTGCAGCCGGGATATCGAGCGGGCCGTTCAAGGCGCACTCAGCGAGAGGGTCCAGGCGATGAAGATCCGGTACTTCCAGGCAACCGACACGTTCTACATCGAGTTGATGGCGGTCTCGATTCACGAGACCCGCGATCTCGACGAGAACACGCTCATCGACGTTGATGCGGACGGCAACATCTGTGCGATCACGGTCGAGCATGCATCGGAGCGCGCGGGCACGCCGGAGATCTCCTACGAACAGATCCCGGCCTGACGGTCGGCCGGTGACCGCGTGACACGTCGCGAGGGCCAGACCACCGGATCGCTGTGCCGGCGCCCGACCTGACGCACAAGGCCGGGCTTGTTCAGGACGAAGCTCGCATGCGGCGGCTCGTGCTCTGTACGGCCAACGAGCCCGCGCAAGCAGGCTTTGTCATGAACGAGCCCAGGACTTCAGCCCTGGGCACCCCCCACCACCTGGATCACTCGCGCCAGATCCCCGGCCAAGAGCGCCCGGACGTCCAGGCGCAGCCCAGGGAACACCTCGCTCTCCATCATGCCCTCGTCGTCCGGCGCCCGGGCGACGAAGGCGCCGTCGCTGAGCGCAAACCAATCGATAACGGCGTCCTCGAGGCGCCATACGATGTACTCGCGGACGCCCGCGCGCTCGTAGGTGCGCTTCTTGGCGTTCAGGTCGCGCGGCGCGCTGGAGTACGCGACCTCGACCACGAGCTCCGGCGCCCCCACGACGAACCCATCGTCGTCCACAACCGCCTGTCCCCCGCTCTCCGGCAGCAGGCGAAGGAGCGCATCGGGCTGGACCTCGATGTCGCCTGACAGGCGGACCGTGCCGTTGTCGCTGACCGCGACGTTGGCGTGGCGAGCCTTGTAGGTGGCCAACCAAGCGACCGCGAATGCCGTCGCCGTTCCATGCGGATCGCGCGCGGGAGACGACACGTGGACCACTCCTTCGACCAGCTCCGCTTTCTTCAGATCCGGTCGAAGCCCGTAGCGCCGTTCAAACTCCGAGCGCGCCATGACGTCGCCGCTATCGAGTGCCGGCCGCAGGGTTCGGCTAGCGGTCGGGGCAGGGCTGGCGCTCACTCGCCCTGCCCAGCCCACGGCAGCGCGAGCCGCGCTTTTCCCACGGCGGTCGGCCCGGGCGTCGGGAGCGGTCGCGGGCTGGGCAGAGGCGTGGCGGTCGGGACGGCGCGGCCGAGGGCCAGGACGAACAGCTCGGGCGCGGTCGCGTACAGAAATCCGTCCGCGATGGCGAGGCCGGAGACGAACGTCCAAGGGGAGGCGCCTTCGAGGTTCAGGTCGGCCACCACCTCCAGTCGATCGCTCGCGCTCGCATCCAGGACGTGGATGCTCGGGCGCTGGCCTGAGCCTTCGCCGCGATCGTGGGTCAGGTAGACGCAGTGGCCATCGGCGACGAGCAGGCGGCCGGCGGCCTCGACCACCGGGCCGCGCCGCGGGGCCATGGGCACGCTGACATCCAGCACCTCCAGCCCTTCCGCGGTGGCAAGGAGGAGCCGCGTGCCCAGGGCGAGACCGCTCGTGGCGTAGCCGCCGATGGCGATGGGTTCGCCGAACACCGGCGCCGTCGGCTCCGAGAGGTCCACCGGACGGATCTCACGGCCGAGTTGGTGGTAGCCTACAGTCCCTACGAAGGCGAGGATGTCCCCGGGCGGCTCGATCCGGTGCACGGCTCGGACCTGGGCCGGGTCCGACACGTCGTAGACCGTGAGGCTGGTGGTGCTCGTCGGGTCCTCAATTGGAACGTCGCTGTGCACATCCCAAACGAACACGTGATCGCCTAACACCGCGGGCGCACCGGGTCCTCCGGGCACGCCCGCGACGCCGACCAGTGACGGCGCGCCGGCACCAAGGAGGTCGAGGGTGATGAGTCGGCCGGGCCAAATGAAGAACCCTTCCGTGGCGAACAGCAGCCCCGGTCGACCGGGCGCGAGAGCAAAGCTGTCGCCTTGCACGTAGGCGGCACGTCCCTCGCGCGGTCGCACGGGATCGCTCAGGTCAAATGCGTGGACCGCGCCACCGACCGAGCCCGCATAGAGCCGGTCGTCAACCAGCGCAAGCGCGTTGCCGCTGCCCGTGGGGCGCTCCGTGCGCGCGTAGTGCAGCTGCCTCCCGAGCACGGCCAACGCCGTCGCATCATCGCCCGAGAGGATGCGCAGGACGCCGTCACCCGCGAGCACGGGCCGATCGCCGTCCAGAGCCAGGCCGCGAACGAGCGCTTGGACGTCCCATGAGCTCAGCGCGACCGGCGCCGCTGGGTCGGTCACATCGGTTATGTAGAGGAATGACTCGGCCACCCCGTAGACCCAGGTTCCCGAGATGACCAGGCGCCGTAGGCCGCGACGCGGCGTTTCCATCGAGGCGATAAAGGCGGGCTGCCACGGATCGCTCAGGTCGATCACGCCAACGCCCCGGAGCGAGGTCGCTACGTAGGCGACGTTGCCGGCGAAGGCCATGTCCGTGAGCCCGCCCTCGAAGCTGACCCCGCCGACCACCGCCATCGCTGTCGGGTCGCGCACGTCGACGACCACGATCTCCGGCTGGAGCGCCGGCGGGCGGCGGCCTTCGCCGTACAGGTCGTCGCCGCGAAGGAAGAATCGATCGCCGTCCACCGGCGGCCGTTCCATTCGCCCGACCTCGACGAACCGTAGCGGCTGGCTCTCCTGCCCACCCACAAGATCGAAGACGACCAGCGAGTGCACGAAGCGCGTTTTGGCCATGGCGTAGATGCGGCCGTCTTGCACCTGGAGGTGCAACACCTCCTCGCCGATGGTCGCTGCGGCGAGCGGTGCCAGCACACCTTGACTGATACCGAAGACGTGAAGCGCACCCGCAACCGTCCCGGCCACCAGTATGCCCCGCCCCTCGTCGACGTCTAGGACCGCGATCTCGGCCGGCAGGAGCGCCTCGCCCAGGGTTTGGAGATCCGCCGGCTCGGATCGTCCTTCGACTTCGCCGACGTCGAGCCCTATCGCGCGGATGCGCGGGCCAATGGCCACGTACGCCACGCCCCCGGCCACGGCAACGTCCGCCGTGGCATCCCCGATGCGGCCCACCTGCGACGCAAACGTCGGGCAGGTCGTGGGCGACGGCTGCTGGGCGGAGTGCGCAGGGACCAAGAGCGCGCGAGATGGCACGCCGAGCGTGGCCAGCGCAAGCGTCAAGGCGATCGCGAGGGGTCTTGGCGTCATCGTGATGCTCCGGTGGGCGTTGCGGTCAAAGGCGTCGATGGCCAGGCTCGTGGACCGCCTGCCATCCCTATACGCTGCCAACGCCCCTGCGAGGACGCCAATCACCCGTTCGGCACGATTCCGGCACGATCGTCACGACCGGGTTGACCGGAGCGAGCCGCATGTCACGTCTCGGGATCCTGCCGCCACATGAGGTACGAGTAGCCCGCCAGCGCCAGCGACGCGGCCACGGCGCCGCCGATCACCACCATGAACCCCTGCTCGCCGACGCCAACCAACCCCATGGCCACCATGGCGATGCCGATCGCGCCGAACACCCAGCGGCCGGCCGCGTGGGTCCGCTGCCAGCTGTACTCGCTGGACAACGTCCAGGGCGTGCGGATGCCCAGCATGAAGTTGCTCTGGATCCGGGGCATCGCCCAGGCCAGCCCCAGGAACAGGAAGCCGATGAGGAGCGGCATCGCGCGGTCCATTGGGACGTCGTAGCCGAAGGCCGCCAGCACGATGCCGGCGTGGATGAGGGCGAGCAGCAGCGCGATCCCGCTCCAGGCCACCGCGTAGGCGGTGGCCGACGCCTCGAGGTGCTCGCGGCGCGGCTCGATGGCAGGGAGGACGGTGAAGAGCGCTAGCATGGCCAGCGAGAGCAGCGGCGCGAACATGAGGCCAAACGCCTTGCTGGACGTCTGGTCCACATCGCCGGACGCGTTCCAGTGCGTCGGGATCTGGGCATCGGGCGGCAGCTGGCCCCAGGCCCAGGCGGTGAGCAGGAACATGGCGGCCACGGCGGCAAGGTGCAGCAGCTGGCTCCGGCGCAGGGTCTTCTTCACGGGTGGCTCCCTATCGAGGACGACAGCCGGCGCGCACGGCCGTGGTCATGGGTGTTGAGATCCTTCTGCGTGCGAACCCGAAGAGGGCGCACGGCCGTGCGCCCCTACCTCCGAACGGTGCCATTTGGCACCGGGTTGCGCAAGGCCGACCCCGCAGACGCTGGAACGCCGCGCTCAGAGGGCAGTTGCGGTACCCTCTGCTCATGCGCTCCGTGCGTTGGATGACGCGACGTCTCAGCCTGCGCCGCTCGGCCCTGCTGCTCGGCGCCACGTGGCGCGCCTACCGCCAGCCGGTGGTCGAGAGCTTTGCCGCGGCGCTGGCCTACCGGTTCTTGCTCGCGCTCGCGCCGCTTGCCGTCGTGGCCATGGCCGTCGCTGGCCGGCTGCTCGGCCGCGCCGAGGCGGAGGCGCGGCTCCAGCGTGGCATCGAGTCGGCGACAGGCATCCCCATGCCCAGGGACGTTTGGGACGGCGTCACCGCGCTCCTGGATGGACTGACGCGGCCGGAAGCCGGGGTCCTGCCCACGCTGATCGCCCTGGCGATCGTCCTTTACGGCGCTTCGGGCCTGTTCGCCGAGCTGCGCCGGTCGCTGGACGTCATGTGGGGCGCGCAGCGGCGCGCGCTGCGCCGCCGGATGGCCTCGGTGGTCGCCGCGCGCGCGCTTGGGCTTGGCCTGGTGATGGTGGCCGGCGCGCTCATGGTGCTCTCCGTGGCGGTGAGCACGGGCGCACGCCTTGTCGCGCGCGGCATCGGCGGCACCGCGCTCCTGGAGGCGGTGAGCCCCCCGGCGTACCAGGTCGGCCTGTTCCTCGGGCTCGTCGCCAGCCTGACCATCCTCCTTCGCACGCTGCCGGGGCGTTCGCCGTCATGGAGCGCCTCGTTGGCGGGCTCGTTGATGGCTACCGCGCTGTTTGCGGTCGCGCGGACGGCGCTTGCCGCCTACATCGGCCACTTCGGCCTGTCGTCGGCGTTCGGCGCGGCGGGCTCGGTGGTGGCCGTGATGGTCTGGGCATATTACACGGCCCGCTTCCTCCTGCTGGGCGCGGCGCTCACGGGCGCCATCGAGGGCTGGGCGCCGGATTCCAGAGCGCTCGTCGCCGACGGCGATCCGGGCGCGACGAGCCCGCACGAGGATGCCCGCTCCAAACGCTGAACGTCGCGGTCGTCTTGGGGGCCAATCGCGGACCGAGGACCCGGCCGCACCCCCACAGGGGCATTATGGGTCCGGCACAAGCTGTGCGAGCCCGGCGCCTTCCGTGACGATCCAGACGTTCCCGTCCGCGTCGACGGCGATGTCGTCGATGTGCGTTGTCGGGAGGCCGTTTTGGGTGCCGAACGCCGTCCAGGCGCCATCGGGATCGAGGCGGAGCACCTCGCCCATGACCGGGGATTGCGCGTCTCCCCCGGACGCCTCCTCAAGCGCCAGCCACGCGCTGCCGTCCGGACCGACGTCGAGCGCTCGGATCTCCCGGGGCGCCGCCCCCTCGGGAAGACGGAACACGTTCACTTCGTTGTCCAGCGCGACGCGCACGAGGCCGTCCGCGAACGCGACCCATGCCGCGCCCTCGGCGTTCACTTCCAGACCGACGAGGTCGCCGGTGATCCCCTTGAACGGCGGGAACAGCGTCCAGACGTCATCCGGTATGCGCCGACCCAGCCAGCGCTCGCCGTCGACGAGAATCGCAGTCCACGCCGTGGTCCGGTGCCGGCCGAAGATCGTGCGCTCGCCGTGCGTGGCGATATGGTCCACGCTCAGCAACGTCCCGCCGAGCTCCAGGTTCTTGTCCGTCAGCGGCGTCCACGTGCCATCGCGGCTGCGGACGCTGGCGATCACGCGCGGCCGACGATGCTGCGCGTCAAGGGCATCGGCGGGGGAATCCTCGGCGTTCTCGGCCAGGCACTCCCCGCTGGCCCCGACCCAGACGCTGCCCGCGTCGTCGACGGCCAGGCTGGCGATGCCCGAGGGCGGCAGGCCGTCCGCGGTGTCCAGGACCGACCACTCGCCGGCGGCGGACTTGCTGTAGAGCGGGCCGCAGGGACTGGCCGCCCACATGGCGCCATCGGGGGCAACGGCGATGAACTCCGCGCTGCTCGGCGGCACGGCCGCCGTCGAATAGGCGCGCCACGTGCCATCTGGTCGTCGCTCCAACACCCGGCCGCCAACTAGGGTAAACCAGCGCGTGCCGTCCGGCGCGATGCCCATGTCCGTGGCGCCATCGGGCTCGCCCGACGTGAAGGGCAGACGCTGGCGGGTCCAGCTCCGATCGGGTTCCAGGATGAGGTACTCCTTACGCGTCGCGACGTGGACGCGCCCCGATGCTTCCGCGACGAATCCTGCTCCCCAGATGTTCAAGGGCTCAGGGAAGGCGATGGACTCCTGAGCGCTCCCGTCGGGTGCAAAGCGGGTCAGCCCACCTTGCGACGAGGCCCAGACGCCGCCGGACGCGGGATCGAAGACGACATCGGCCGCGCTGATGGTGCCGGTCTGCCAGACCGGCATCAGCCCGTCGGCCTCGCCCAACACGGTCCAGCGCCCGTTTGGAACGCGGTGCGCAAGGCCGTCCTTTGTGGTCACCCAGATGCCGCCCGTGACGTCCTCTGCGATCCCGTCGGTGTAAGCATGCTCGGCTCCCGGGACATCCGGGAACGTCCAAGCCCCGTCGCGTGCGCGGTGGGCGAGGGCTCGCCCGCTGGCGGTCGACTGGTTGTCGCTCAGCGGGGCGCCGAGGATGGCCCACATCCCGCCTTCCCGATCTTCCATCAGGCCGGTCACCGCCTCGTCGAAAAGTTCCAGCGACCAGAAATCGTCCACGCGGCGGCCGAGCCCCTGGTCGGTGCCCACCCAGAGCGAGCCGTCGGAAGCTTCCAGGATCGAGAGGACGTTATCGGAGGGGAGAGCATTGTAGTGCGGCGCGCTCTGCGTGTCGGTCCGTTCCCTCCGCCCATCGTTGCCCAGCCAGGTCAACCCGCGGTGGCCAATCCATACGCCCTCGTCGGACGCGTGCAGGACCGGCCTGCTCGGCCCATCCAGCGGGTCGACCCACGGCTCGGTGGCGAACTCGCCCGACGCGGTGCGCAGCACCACCGGCCAGCCGAACCAGAGCCCGCCATCCGGCGCGGCCGCCAGAGGTCCACCGGCCTGTAGGCGTTGCTCGTGGGAGAAGATCCAGTTACGTCCCGACCCATCGGCGGCCCGGCGCATGAGACCGCCGCGGGTCAGGAGCCACAGCGCACCATCGCGAACGGGCTGCGCGGACAAGACGCCGCTGTCGAACAGGTAGGGCGTATGCTGCGATCCCGTGATCGCATCCACGATCGGAAGCTCCTCTTCGGTGCCGCCGGGCTGCCAGCCCTCGGGACCGTGCCGCAGCGGCCAGTAGTCTGAGAAGGACCAGACGCCGCCCAAGCGGTCGACCACCAGCTCGAGCAGGGGCAGGTTCCCATGAGTCCTCGCGTCGCCTGTGCGTCTCGGCACGCCATCGGCGTCCATGTGAAAGATGCCCCTGAACTCCTGGCCGGGGACGCCCTCGCCCTCGTGGCGCTTCTGGGGATCAATGTAGCTGAACCAAAGCGCACCGTCGTCGGAAATCGCGACGCGCGCCGCCCCGGCCTGTTCGGGAGCGAGCCCGTCGATGAGAAGTGGCGTCGTGCTGGCATTGCCAGCCGGCGTGATGCGGTACGCCGCGCCGTCGACGACGAACCGTGCAGCGCCCGCTGCGTCGATCGCCAGCTCCCGGATTCCTTCGATCGGTGACTCCGGCTCAATGACGTCCAGGCGATGCACAGGCCGCCAGCGCCCGGCCCGGTCGCGGTAGGACACGCTGGCGGGGCCGCTGACCCAGAGCCCGCCGCGGCCGTCGGACGCGATGTCGGTCACCATGGGCTCGGCCAAGCCATCGTCCGCGGTCAGCGCCGTGAACGTGCCGTCCGGCTCACGCCGCGCGACGCCGGCGTCGGTCCCCGCCCAAACCGTCCCGTCGTCCTCGACGAACACGGCCGTGATGGCGTTGGACGGCAGGCCGTCGCCTTGGGTCAGCCGCGTTGTGGCGCCGGTCGCCGTCTCCAGCCGGACCAGGCCGCGGTCCGTTCCGATCCACGCGAACCGCTCGGCGCCATCCACCGCGAGGTCGCTCCCGTCCGTCGGGGCCACGCCATCGCCGGGCATCGAGACGAGCGAGATCATCTGGCCCTCAGCCGCGATGGGCTTGATTTCCCCGGCCATTGGGTCACGCTCAGCCGCAACATCCTGCGCGGGCGGCCGCGGCTGGTCGGGCTGCCCAGTGATGGGCTGGCAGGCCACGGCGGTGCCCGCGAGCGCAATGCTGGCCAAGGCTAGGGATGCGCCCACCAACCTCATACGGCGTCCCTGCCTCCGTGTGGCGTTCATGTCGGCTCCTTGATTCGGCTGGGCACGCGACCATGCCCGAGTCTACCGACACCCTCCGCCCCGCGCCACTCGCGTCATGCGCCACGCCTTCCTATCGCAACGTTGGCGGATCGTTGGCGGATGGCGCGCAGGATGCGGCGCGGGCTGTCGTAACCTGGCGGCGCGATGGAGCTTCCCATCCACAACGCCTTAGGAGGCAAACCCATGATCCGTGCTCGCTCCCCGATCCCAGCGGCGCCTCGCGCCGTCCGGATCACCGCGCTCGCCGTCATCGTTGCGGCGGCAATCATGTCCGTCATCCCATCCCAGCCCGCCGCCGAAGGGCACTCCTGCCATTTGTATGAGGACTGGAAGCTGGCTCGGCGCGACATGACAGGGATGGCGGGCTTTTGGCCCGTGCAGGGCAAAGACACCAGCCTGATGGACAAGTGGACAGCCGCCTTGCGCCTGACCACTTGACCACAGGCTCGACTGCTGCGGCTGCTGGACGCCGCGCGCGCGTTCCTCGACCTCCTGGCGCTCGACGCCGCGCCAGGCGCTGAGCGCGACCAGGCCGCTATCGTGGCGTCCAACGCGGACGCGTGGATCCTGGCGCCGCTCACGAGCGACCGCACCGCGCTCGACGCGGCCCTCGACCAGGTCGCCCTTGCCCAGCAGACGCGCCTCGATCGCGCCGTCGCCGTCGGCGCCGAGGCGCTGGCGGACCCGTCGCGACGCCGCTCGGGCAACCAACCAGTGCTCGTCCTGCTCACCGACGGCCGGGCCAACCCCGTGCCCATCGAGGCCGCCGTCGCCGATGCGACCATCGCGAAGGACGCCGGCGTCACGCTGTTCACCATCGGTCTCGGCGAGGACATCGATGCAGACGGGCTGGCGGCGATGGCCAGCACGCCGCGCGGCTTCCTGCGGGCGCCGGACGGCGAGGATCTGGCGGCGGCGTATGCCCAGGTGGCGCGCAGCATCCCGTGCCCGGCCAGCGCGTGGTGGGGCGGGCGTTAGCGGTCATCGTGAGATCGCGCGAACCCGGCTGGGTAGCCGTGTCTCATGTCGTGTGTCGGCCGAGGGAACGCGTGGCCAACGTGGGTTAGCGGACAGCGCGCTCCGGGGCTCTTGAGCTCCACAGGGACAGGGGCAGGGCGTCTGCCGTTCACGCAGGCCGCCCGCCCTACGCCGCCAGGCCGCGGAGCGCCTCCTCCCACAGCAGCGGAACGTGGTGTTCGACCAACACCACGCCGCCCTCGTCCGCCGCCTCTTTGGCACCTTCCGTCATGCGCTCTCCCGCCGCGACGCCGATGGCCGGCAGCCCGGCGCGCCGGAGCAACGCGGCCCGTCGGTGCGCCCGCTCGACGTCGAAGCGGTCGACCACGAACGAGACCTCGATGACCAGGACGACCTCGGCCGGTTCGCTGCGGCCACGCACGGCCCCCCGCATGATCAGGTCGGCCAGGATGGCGTCGTCGACCTCGCGGTCGGTGAGCGAGGCCTCGATGGCGTCCCAGAGCTCGCTGGTGTCGATCACCCGGCCCTTGCGCAGGAGCGGGCCAAAGTACGCCGTGGCGCGGTCGCGGTACTCCAGCTCGAGCATCTTGCCCTTGAGCCCGCCGATATCATCGAGCATCCGCTGGTGGCTGGCCAGCAGCGCCTCGACGTACTCTGCTTGGCGATCGATCCGCTCGGTCAGCTGATCCACGCGCCTGGCCAGCTGGTCCATGCGCTCTGCCAGCTGGTCCATGCGCTCTGCCAACTGGTCCAAGCGGTCTGCCAGCTGGTCCATGCGGTCTGCCAGCTGGTCCATGCGGTCTGCCAGCTGGCGCATGCTGTCGGGCAGCCCGAGCAGCTCGTCGGAGAGGACGATGCGTCGGAGCTCCGCGCGCCACTCGGGGTGTTGGCCGAGAAGGCGCGTGAGGTCGGACATGTCGTGGATAGTGAACGGCATCGGACGAATCTCCCTGCTGATGGTGCGTGGGTGGCAGCATCAGGGAATGCGGGACGACGGACATGATAGGCGTCGGGTGCCGCTGGCGGCAATCATGTAGGATGGCGTCGCGGAGCGGCTATCATGCGCCGTCTTGCGAGCCTTGCCCTGGGAGCGTTGGTTGACTCATTCTGCCGCTGCGCCCTCCGAGATCGCCATCGAACAGGCGCACCTGGACGGCCTCTACGCGCTTCTGGACCGCGAACGCGAGGCGGTGCGGGGTCGGATGGCCGCGGCGCTGCGCTCCGAGACCGTCGACACGCGCATCGCCCTCTTCGAGCGCGATGCCATGGTCGCGCTGCACCAGGAGCGCCTGACCGCGCTGGACGCCGTGGGCGATCGGCTGTGCTTTGGCCGGTTGGACCTGCGCGACGGCAGCCGCCTCTACATCGGGCGGATCGGGCTGGCGGACGACGACCACCAGCCCGTCCTGGTGGACTGGCGCGCGCCGGCCGCCGCGGCCTTCTACCAGGCCACCGCCGCCGCCCCTGGCCCGGTCGTCCGCCGCAGGCACCTGACGACGCGCGGCCGCACCGTCATCGCGGTGGAGGACGAGGTGCTCGACCTGGCGGCCCTCGACGCCGGCGAGCGCGCCCACCTGGTGGGCGAGGGCGCCCTCATGGCCGCCGTCAGCGCGCCGCGCACCGGGCGCATGGGCGACATCGTCTCGACGATCCAAGCGGAACAGGATCGGATCGTCCGCGACGACCTGCGTGGCGTGCTGGTGGTGCAGGGGGGGCCGGGGACGGGCAAGACCGTGGTGGCGCTCCACCGGACGGCGTACCTGCTGTACACGCACCGCGACAAGCTGGCCAGGACGGGCGTCCTGGTCATCGGCCCGAGCGCCGTGTTCCTGCGCTACATCGAGCGGGTGCTGCCGTCGCTTGGGGAGACCGGCGTGGTCATGCGCTCGCCCGGGACGCTGTTCCCAGGCGTCCGCACGGAGCGCGAGGATGCCACGGACGCCGCCCGGATCAAGGGCGGCCTGGGCATGGTCAGTGTGATGGCCAACGCCGTTCGGAACCGTGTGGCCGGCCCCCAGGCGCCCCTCATCCTGGACGTCGAGGGGAGGACCATCACCGTGGCGCCTGACGCCGTGCGCGCGGCGGTGAGGAGCGCGCGCGATACGGGAGGGCTCCACAACGCGGCGCGGGCGGAGTTCGTGCGGCGGTTCTACGAGCACCTCGTCCAGCGGATGGCCGAGCCGCTTGCGCCAGGCGAGCGCCTGGACGCCGAGGCGCGCGCCGACATCGTTGAGGACCTCTTGGCCTCCGACGACGTCCGGCGCGCCGTGGACGAAGCCTGGCCGCTGCTCACCGCCGAAGACGTCCTGGCCGACCTCTATGCCCGGCCCGAGCAGCTGGCAGCCGCCGCCCCCGCGCTCTCCGCGGCCGACCGCGCGGCGCTCCGCCGAGACCCGGCCGACGCGCGGCGCTGGACCACCGCCGACGTCCCGCTGCTGGACGAAGCGGCCGAGCTGCTCGGGACCGACGACACGGCAGCGCGCCTGGTGGCTACGCAGTCCGCCGCGCAGCGGCGCGAGGAGGTGGCCTACGCCAGGGAGTCCCTGCGCCTCACGGGCGGGTACGCGGCCGCGTTGGTGACGGCCGAGATGCTGGCCGATCGGTTCCGCGACGCCGGGCCGGTGCGCACGGTGGCGGAGCGCGCCGGACAGGATCGCAAGTGGGCCTTTGGCCATGTGGTCGTGGACGAGGCGCAGGAGCTGTCGCCCATGGCGTGGCGCATGGTGATGCGCCGGTGCCCGTCGCGCTCGATGACGCTGGTCGGGGACATCGCTCAGGCCGGCGCGGCGGCCGGCGCCACCGACTGGGCGGACGTCCTGGCGCCGTATGCCGAGGATCGCTGGCGCCTGGCGGAGCTGACCATCAACTACCGCACGCCGGCGGCCGTGATGGCCATGGCAGCCGGCATGCTCCGCGCCGCCGGCGTGGCGGCGCGGATGCCGACCTCGGTGCGCGAGGGCGAGGCGCCGATCGCCCATCGCGTCGGCGAGGACGGCCTGGCCGCCCTGGTCCAAGTGGTCCGGGCGGAGCACGCGGCGCTCGCTGACCGGCGCATGGCCGTGATCGCGCCGCGCGAGGGGGCATGGGCCGCGGAGGCACTGGCCGAGGCGCTGGCGGGTGCGCTCCCGGACGGCGCCGTCGGCCACGGCGCGGCCGCCATCGACGCGGCGGTGGCCGTGTTCGAGCCGCGGCAGAGCAAGGGCCTGGAGGTCGACGTCGTCGTCCTGGTCGAGCCGGCGGAGATCGTGAGCGGCGGGGCGCGCGGCGCCAGCGACCTGTACGTGGCCATGACGCGCGCGACACAGCGGCTGGTCATCGTCCACCGGCTCCCGCTGCCGGCCGGGATGGCCGGCGCCGTGGCGGCCGACGGAGTGGGCCTGCGGGCATAGACATTGGGCGGGGCCGGCTACCGCCGCGCGAACCGTCCCGCCGCGCACCGTGCCGCGCGCCGCTCCTGTCGCCCCCGACAGGCAGCCCCTTCCGATTCCGGACACAGCAGACTGGCCTCTGAGTCGTTACGCGCGCGTGTGCCGGCGGCTACGCTCACCCCATGCCCGCACGCTCGGTACTTCGACCGTCTCGGCGACGGTCCTACGGAGCGACGAGGCATGGCGGCGGAACCGCTATAAGGAGCGTCACCATGACCCGTGGAACGATGGCCGTGGCCGAGACCACGAAGCTTCACGCAACGGCGGCCGCGGCGCGCGAGCCCCTGGACGGCCTGCTCGAGCGCGCCAAGTCCGGCGACATGGTCGCCTTCGACCAGGTGTACCGCCGGTTCCAGCCCGATATCCAGCGCTACATCCAGCGCCGTACGGGCGACCCGGCGCTGGCAGCCGACCTCACCAGCGACGTGTTCGTGAGCGTCCTCGAAGCCGTCCAGCAGGGCCGCCCGTGGCGCGAGTCGTTTACCAGTTGGCTCTACCGCATCGCGCAGTACCGGCTGATCGATCACATCCGCCGCGTCGCCCGGCGCGCGGAGTGCGGGCTGTTGGACTCCCTTTCGAGCGGCGGCAGGTCGGCCATGGACGACCATGTGGACCGCTCGATCCTTGCAGACAACGTCCGGGCCGTCGTCGGCGAGCTGAAGCCGGAGCAAGCGCAGATCCTCCGGCTGCGGTTCAACGAGGACCTGCCACACGCCGACGTAGCGCGGCTCGTCGGAAAGAACGCCAACGCGGTCAAGGTCGCGCAGTTCCGAGCGCTGCGGCGCATGAAGCATCGGCTCCAAATCAACCCGAGGGTTGGGGCGCTGGCGTCCTGACCAGACGCCCAAGCCCGAGCCTCAGACACCCGCCCAATGTCAACGAGAAACCCGCATCGGCGTCAACTGGAAACCGGCATCGGCTGATGGTCGGTGCGGGTGGCCGGGGTGGCCACAGTGATTGCCCTCGTGACCCTACTCACCGCCAATCCGTAGATCGAGTGGAGAATTGGCGCAGAGACATTGGGTTGTCGGCGGAATCGTGCGACGGTGTCACAAAGAAGCTGGCGAGGTGATCTACCGGGGATCGTCACGCAGGATGGAAGCAACGCCAACGGCGGCAGGATCTGGATGCCGTGGTAGTAGGCGACCTCCAGGAACTTCCCGTCGTTGGTGACGAGATACGCGGCACCTGCGCTCTCGGCCGTGGCCAGCACGAGGCCGTCCTTAGCGCTGGGAGCCACACCAACGACGCGGGCGGTGATCTCGGTGAGCTGAGCCTGAAGGCGTAGGCGAGACACGGCTCTCTGCCACTGTTGGCGGGTCAAGTGCTTCTTGAAGTAGCGATCCTCAAGGGTCTCGGCCAACTCGCCCAGGATGTGCTCAGAGGTAGCTAGCTGGAAGACGCGTCGGCGCCAGGCCATGACAAGCTGCCCCGAGGAGCCTTTTGAATGTGTCACGCCGGAAGCGAGCACATTCGTGTCCAAGACTGCGACAATCATGCCCCGCGAGGTGTGCTGGGCTGCGCTTCCCTCTCGGCAAGGCGCGCTCGGGCCTCACGGACAGCTCGCGCAACTTCTCGCTCATGCTTCTCAATGGGGACATCGGCAAACCGGCGCTCTATCTCATCGAAAACGGCGAAGTCTTCCTGGTGCCGCCGGTCATACTCATCCAGTCGAGCAACGTCCTCGGTGGCGATCAAGGCCGCTGCCGGGAGACCGCTTTTCTGGATGATGACGCGGATGTCTCGACTGAATACCTGATTGACCAGCTCGCTGAGCTGGCTGCGGGCGGCGGTGATGTTCAAGGTTTGGGTCATGGGTTGACGAGGCACAGGCTCCTCCGTACGTAACATGTAACGATCTGCACCACAGTGTACAGGTCAATTCTGCCAGGTCGGATGCCCTCTGTCAAGGGGTAGATGCAGAGCGTGAGCGCTGGGGAGGGCGAGTCTCTACGCCCTGGGCAATACAGCCCGCCCACCGCTCCTGGCAAACGCATCGGGGCCCCGCTTCCGCGGGGCCCCTAACGGTGTCGGCCCAGGCGCCGAGCGCCCGGCGCACCGGATCGGTCCGGTGTCGACTAGACCGGGGAACGCCCCGGCAGCGCGCGTACGATGGCGATGAGCAACACAGCGCCGATGAAGGCGGTCACGAGCGATGGGATGTTGAGCCCGTCGACCGGTGCCCCGCTGGCGAAGAGCATCTGGGCCAGGTAGCCGCCGACGAGCGCGCCGAGGATCCCGATCACGATGTTGCCCACCACACCGTAGCCGCTGCCCTTCATGGCGAGCCCGGCCAGCCATCCGGCGATCAGGCCGACGATGATCCAGGTCAGGAAGCTCATGCTGCGTCTCCTCGTGTGAATTGGCGAAAGCTCGGCCTTGGGCTCTGGAGCCTAGCCCGCATGGGGGATGCGACCCAGAGCCTAGCGCCCAGCGTACGGCACCGCACGCGCCCTCGCAACGGTCGGCACGCCAGTCGCGCGTTGCCGTTCTGTCCGGCTGCAACCTGTCGGAGACGACAGCACGCGCTGCGTCGCGCCGTCAGCCGATCATTGGAACCCGTTGCGGAGGGACCACGCGATGGCCTGGGCACGGGATTCGAGGCCGAGCTTGTCGTAGATGTTGGTGAGGTGGAAGCGCACGGTCCGCTCGCTGATCACCAGCTCCTGCGCAATCTGGTCGTTCGACCACCCGAGCGCCAGGTGCCGGAGCACCTCGGTCTCGCGCGCGGTGAGCGTCATGTGCGGCGGGTTGTCGGCCCGGCGCGACCAGGCGGCCATGCGCGCGGCGGCGCGCCGGCTCAGCCAACCATCCTCGCCGCGCGCGACCCCGCGCACCGCTTGGACGATCGTCTCGAGCGCCTCTTCCTTGGTGATGTAGCCGGCGGCGCCGTTGCCGAGCACGCCGCGGATGTACTGCTCGTCGTCGTACGCGCTGAGCGCGAGGATGCGCACCGCGGTGCCAGACTCCTGGAGGACGCGCACGACCTCGATGCCCGTCATCTCCGGCATCTCCATGTCCAGGAGGAGCACGTCGGGCTTGAGCGACCGCACGTACTCCAGCGCCTTCCGCCCGTCCGCCGCCTCCGCGACGACCTCGATCTCGTCGGCGGCGGCCAGCAGGTCGCGTATGCCGGCGCGCACGATGGGATGGTCGTCGGCGAGGACGACGCGAATCCTAGTCATGGGCACCGCCGTCTTGGGAACCGCCGGCATCGTCAGTCGCGTCGCCCGCCCCGTGAGCAGCGTCCCCCGGCTGGCGGGGCGCGACGACCTTGAGGCGGGTGCCCTCCAGCGACGAGCTGGTGATCTCGAGCCGCCCGCCGATGGACTCGGCGCGCTCCGCCGCGCCGATCAGGCCAAAGCACCCGCGCTGCGCCAAGTGGATCCACTGCCGCGGCACGTGAAAGCCCGACCCGTCGTCGGCGACCTCCAGCTTGACGATAGCGTCATCCATCCGAAAGCGCACGGAGACGTTACGCGCACCCGCATGCCGGGCAATGTTGGCAAGGGCCTGCTGGTAGATGCGGAAGATGGCCATGCGCGTCGCCTCCGGCAGCTCGCGCCGGTCTGCGTCGAGCTGGAGGGCGATGTTCAGCTCGGGGTGCGCCTCCCGGAAGCGCTCGGCATGCGATTGGATGGCCAGCTCGAGCCCAAACGGCGCGAGGGCCGGCGGCCTGAGCTCGCCACAGATGTCCCGGAGGTGGTCGATGGCGAGGATGAGCGAGCCCTCGACGTCGTTGACGACGCGCCGCATCGAGTCCATGTCCGGCGCCTTGGCCAGCCGCCCCAGCTGGATGCGGGTGCCGATGAGGTCCTGGAGCGGTCCGTCGTGGAGCTCGCGGGCAAGGCGGAGCCGCTCCGCTTCGCCGCTGTCGGCGACGCGCCGCCGCATCTCGGCCAGCTCCGCTTCGACGCGCTTCTGCTCGATGGCGTAGCGCAGCGAGCGCTCGAGCAACGATGGGGTGATCTCGTCCTTGGCCAGGAAGTCCATGGCCCCCGACTGCATGGCCAAGAGGTCGGTGCTTAGATCGCCGTGGCCGGTGAGCAGGAGGATCGGCCCGGCGCAGCCCCGCGCGCGCGCTTCGCGGAGGAGCTCGATGCCGGTCACGGCGCCCAGGTTGTAGTCCACGAGGTAGACGTCGTGGTGCGCGCGGCACATGACGTCGATGGCCGCGTCGGCGTCCGTCTCCCAATCCAGCACGTACCGCGTGTGGCCGATCGCTTCGAGCAGCTCGCGGGTCAACACGTAATCGTCCTCGTCGTCCTCGACGAGCAGGAGCCGGATCAGGTCCTCGCCTTGCATAGTCCGGCGCACCCCTCAATCGCCTCGATTGCCCGTCGGCAGCGCCACGGTCTCCAACCAGTACTGCCAGATCGAACGCATGACCTCGACTAGGCTGGCGAACGAGGCGGGTTTGATGATGAACGAGTTGACGCCAAGGTCGTACGTGCTCACGATGTCCTCCTCGGCGCTGGACGTCGTCAGGACGACGACCGGGATCCGCCGAAGCGCCGGGTCGCTCTTGATCGCGCGCAGCGCTTCGCGGCCGTCCATCCGCGGCATGTTGAGGTCGAGCAGGATGAGGCCGGGCGCGCCCGTGGCGCCAGGGCCGAGCGCGCTCAGGCTGCGCAGGTGCTCCAGCAGCCGTTCGCCGTCCTCGACGAATTGGAGCTCGCCCTCCAGATGGCCCTCTCGCGCCGCCTCGCGCGCCAGCATTCGGTCGTCCGGATCGTCCTCGGCGATGAGGATCGTGATCGCATGCTTGGCCTGTGACTTGGTCATGAGTGCGGTTCCTCCGTGTCTCCGACGGGAAGGATGACCACCATGGTCGTGCCCTCGCCCAACCGACTCTCCGCTTGGATCGTGCCGTCGTGGCGTTCTGCGATCCGCCGGCAGATGGCTAGCCCCATCCCCGTGCCCTCGTACGCCTGGCGGCTGTGAAGGCGCTGGAACGGCTCAAAGATGCGCTCATGGAAGCGCTCGTCGAAACCGAGGCCGTTGTCCACCACCTCGATCCGCACGCGCGGGCCACGCGCGGTCTCGTCTTCGAGCAGATCGCTGCGCACCGAGACGGCGGGCGGCACGCCCTCGCGATGAAACTTCAGCGCGTTGCCGATGAGGTTGAGGAACAGCTGGTGGATCTGGGTCGGGTCCGCGCGGATGTCCGGCAGCGCGCTGACGTCCACACGCGCGCCCAGGGCGACGATGCGCGGTTCGAGGTCGCTCAGCACGTCGTCGAGCACCCGGTCCAGGTCGATCTGTCCCAGCGGTTCGTGGCTCATGCCCACGCGCGAGAGGTTGAGCAGGTCCGCGATCAGCCGCTGCATGCGTTCGGTCGCCCGCATCATCCGGTCGAAGTAGTCCGCCTCCTCGTCGCCCAACTGGCCGCGCAAGCGCTCCTTGAGGCGCTCGCCAAACGTCATGATCTTGCGCAGCGGCTCTTGGAGGTCGTGCGATGCCACGTAAGCGAACGACTCGAGCTCGCGGTTGCTCGACTCGAGCCGCCTGGCAAACGCGCGGAGCACCTCCTCCGCCTCGCTGGCCTCGGTGACGTCCTGGACCGTGCCAGACATGCGCGTGGCGGGACCGTCCGCCGGCCCCTCCACGTTGCCGATGGCCTTCAGGCGCCGCACGACGCCATCGTGCCGGAGGATGCGGAAGTCGTAGTAGAACGTTTCGCGCGCCTGCGCCGCGTCGAGCACGGTCCGCCGGATGCGCGCGCGATCGTCGGCGTGGACATGGTCCAGAAAGACCTGGAACGTGATGTCTATCGCCCCTGGCTCGTAGGCGAAGAGCCTATACATCTCGTCCGACCAGGTGACCTTGTCCGCTCCGACGTCCCAGGACCACGAGCCGACATGGGCGATCGACTGCGCCTCGGACAGCTCGCGCTCGCGCTGCTCGATGACCTCGAAGGCCGTGCGGCGCGCGGTGACGTCCTCGAACGTGATGCCGAGCGAACGGTCCGGGAGCGGGAACAGCCGAATGTCGATGACGCGCTCGGCGCCGAGCGCGCGGTAGTCGACCTCGCCAAGATCGAGCGGCTCGCCGCTCTCTAGGACGTTCATGAGGATTCCCGGCAGCTCCGTCTCGGTCAGGCCCGGAAACGCCTCGTCGAGGGTGAGGCCGATCTTCGCGCCCAGATCGGCACCGGCCGCCACCGAAGCGGCCGGGTTGCATGCGACGAGGCGCATCGCCCCGGGCTCGGCCGAGTCGCCCTTGCGAAACACGGCCAAGCCGACCTGCATGTTCACGACGACGTCCTCGAAGAGACGGATCTGCGACTCCGCGCGCTCGCGGGTGGCCACCTCCGTGCGAAGGTCCAACGCGTACCGGTCGGAGCGGCGGTAGAGGTGCGCCAGGGTGCCGACACCGCCGAAGACCACGCTCACGTAGCTGGCCAGCTTGAGGACGTGCGCGTAGTCGAAGCGGGCGTCGAACATGACCTGCGAGAACGGCGCGAACAGGAGCTGCCCGATGGCGCCCAGGATGAGGCCGATGAGCAGGCCGTGGTCGAACGGGTCGCGACGGAACGTCTGCGACTTGCCCAGCCGCCATGCGGCCAGGGCGAACAACACGCCCGGCACCAGCTCGACCGGGTAGGGCATGTCCACGAACGCGCTGCGCAGCGGCGGCAGCGGAGCGCGCGCGAGCAGAGCGAACACGCCGCCGACCAAGAGCCCCAGGGTCACCGCGGTAACAACCTCCAGCTTCCGCTTCCCTTTGGCCACCCAGCCATCCGCGCGATCGGTCAGCGTGGACAGCCAGAGCACGAGCGCCAGCATGAGGCGGCTGGCCAGCCAGCTCCACTCCAAGAGGTCGATGGCTTGGGTCGGCGTGTCGCTGGGCAAATGGCCCAGCGAGAAGAGCATGTGGAGGCCGTCCAACGCCGCCGCGGCCGCGAAGGCCGCGGCGATGAGCAACGTAGATGTGCGCGGCTTGCCCCGAAAATGGACGCCGGCCAGCGCGGCCGCGCAGACGGCGAGCACGGTCGCCGACACCTCCAGGATGAGGTGGGCGTGCATAAGGGCGTTCCCGGATGGGTCGATGGCGGCCCATACGAGCAGACCGACGGTCAAGAACACCGTGGCAATTGCCGGCCGCCAAGACGCACGGTACGCCGAAGACACCGTGCTCACGGCCGGGTCATGTCGCAGGCGAGCGCATTGGCGAACGCGGACACGCTCACTCCTTGTTGTCATTCCAGGCAGTCTCGACGGGCGGGCGAACGCTCATCTTGCCCCAAACCTGTCGGATGCGACAGGTACAGCATGACAAAGTCGACAGCGCAAGTCCGGCCGTTTCGCCGTTTCGTCCGGCCGGCGCCGCCATGATACTCCCAGCGACGACCCAAACGGAGGTACCCATGAAGCTCGACTCGCTGCATTCACTCTATGTTCACCAGCTCAAGGACCTGTACAGCGCCGAGAACCAGGTCCTGGAAGCGCTGCCGAAGCTGGCCAAGGCGTCCACTGAGCCCAAGCTCCAGGCGGCCTTCCAGGAACACCTACAGCAGACGCGGGGGCACGTTCAGCGCTTGGAACAGATCTTCAGCGGGCTCGAGTTCGCGCCGACGGGCCATCACTGCAAGGGGATGGAGGGCCTGGTGGCCGAGGGCGAGGAGGTCATCGAGCAGGCGGCGGATCCACAGGTTCGCGACGCAGGCCTGATCGCGTCGGCTCAGCGCGTGGAGCACTACGAGATCGCCGCCTACGGGACGGCGCGCGCCTTCGCGGAGCAGCTCGGGGCGTACGCGGCCGCCGACCTGTTGCGGCAGACGCTCGAAGAGGAGGGCGAGACCGACCGCACGCTGACGGCGCTCGCCGACCGCAGCGTCAACGTCCAGGCGATGGCCCACTGAGAGGCGCACCAATCGGACCGGGTCGATGAGCTGCTGGCACCCAAATCCCCAGAGGAGAACGCGAATGATCCGCATGAACGGGAGCGTAGCGCGGATGGTGGCGACCAGCGTGCTCGCCGCGGGCATGGTCGGCTTGGCCGCCTGCACGTCTCAGACGCGCGACGAAGCGGGCGAGGCCGCCGATGAGGTCGGGGACGTCGTCGAATCGGCAGGCGAGGACATTGCGACGGCGGTCGACGTTGCTGCCGACGAGGCCGAGTTGGCCCTACAACGGGCCGAAGTCCAGCTGGACTGGATGGGCGAGCGGATGGAGGCGGGTGCCGAGTACGCCGCAGACGAAGCGGCCGACGACGTCGCCAACCTGCGCTCGGACTTGGCCATGGCCTACGAGAACGCCGAGGGCGAGGCCGCCGAGGCGTGGGACCAAGCCGATCGCGAGCTCGACGAGGCCGAGGTGGCGCTCCGCGCGGGCAGCGCCGAGGCGCTGGGCAACCTCGCGGCACTGCTCGAGCGGATCCGCGCGGACCTGCTCAGCGACGACGAGAACCCGGGCTAGCGCGCCGCCGCCAACCCGTCGGCCGCCGCGTTCACGTAGTCGATCCAAGCCGCGCTGGTCGACTCGATCGGCGCGAGGAACGGCTCCGGGAAGACGCCGATCCATAAGATGAGCACGATGAGCGGCAGCAGGACCACCACCTCGCGCGGCGTGAGGTCGGGCAGCGCCGCGGAAAGCGCGCTCTGCGTTCCGAAGAAGACGCGCTGGACCGCCGTCAGCATGTAGATGGCGCCAAGGAGGACGCCAAAGACCCCGAGCACGCCCCAGAGCGGGCGCGCCTGAAACGCCCCAAGCAGCGCCAGCCACTCGCCGACGAAGCCGTTGGTTCCCGGCAGGCCGATGCTGGCCAGCGTGACGACGAGGAAGAGCACGCTAAAGCGCGGCATCGCCCGCCACAGCCCGCCGAACGCCGCGATCTCGCGCGTGTGGGCGCGGTCGTAGAGCATCCCGACGAGCAGGAAGAGCGCGCCGGTGGTCAGGCCGTGGTTCACCATCTGCAGCGTCCCGCCCGCCAGCCCGATGCCGTTCAGCGCCAGGATGCCGACCATGACCAGCCCCATGTGGCTGACCGACGAATAGGCGACGAGGCTCTTGATGTCCGGCTGGGCGAACGCAACCCACGCCCCGTACCACACGCCGACCAGCGCCAGCCCGATGAGCAACGGCGCGGCCGTGCGCACGGCGTCGGGGAACAGGGGCAGCCCGTAGCGCACAAAGCCAAACGTGCCCATCTTGAGCAGCACCCCGGCCAACACGACCGATCCAGCGGTCGGCGCCTCGACGTGCGCGTCCGGCAGCCAGGTGTGGAGCGGGAACATGGGCACCTTGACGGCAAACGCGATGGCGAACGCAGCGAACAGGGCCAAGCGCCAGCCGGACGAGAGCCCCGGCCCGGCCAGCCCGCGGGCGATGTCGAAGAAGTGGAACGAGCCGTCGCCCGCGGTCTGCGCCAGGACGACGATGGCGACGAGCATGAGCGCCGAGCCGGCCATGGTGTAGAGCACGAACTTGAAGGTGGCGTAGATCCGGCCCTTGCCGCCCCAGATCCCGATGAGCAGCATCATGGGGATGAGCGCCGCCTCCCAGAAGACATAGAACAGGAACAGGTCGAGGGCGGCAAACACGCCCATGACGCCCGTCTCCAGGACGAGCAGGGCCATCGTGTACTCGCGGAGGCGATGGCGCACGCTGCCGAAGCTGTACAAGAGGGCCAGGAAGGTGAGCAGCGCCGTCAGGAAGACGAGGACGACGGCCATCCCGTCGACGCCGACGTGGTAGGCGATCCCGCCCGGCAGCCACGGCGCCGGCGTCGTGGCCGGGTCAGCGAACTGGAACGCCGCCTCGGTCGACAGGCCGGCCCAGCTGGCGTCGTAATTGGCCAGCATGACGACCGCCAGCGCCAGCGCCAGCCCGCTGGCAAACGCGCCGGTGGCCAGGCACAGCTGATCGTGCGCCTTGGGCAGGAGGCCGATCACGATCGCGGCCACCAGCGGGACGAACAGGGTGACGCTGAGGATGGGAAAGCCGAGGGCGTTCGAGGTTTCCAGCATGTGCAGCTCCTCGCTCGGCCGCGCTAGCGCAGGGCCAGGATGGTGACCACGGCGGCCGCGCCGACGAGCATGCTGAGCGCGTACCGCCGCACCTGCCCCGTCTGCCAGCGCCGCGACGCCTGGCCGAGGGCGACGGCACCGCGCCCGAACGCGTTGACCGCGCCGTCGATGGCGCGGTCGTCGGCCGTGCGCCAGAGCCAGCTAGAAGCGCGAACGAACGGGCGCACGAAGAGCGCGCCGTAGAGCGCGTCGACGTGGAAGCCGGCCGCAGCCCACCGCTGCCCCTCCGGCATGGCCGCCGCGATGCGCGCCGGGTCGATGCGCCCCGCGGCGTATATGGCAAAGGCCAACCCAAGCCCGGCAAGCGTGGCCGCCGACGCGATCACCGCGACGAGGAGCGCGCTCGGCCCCTCCACGTGATGCGGGGTGAGCACTGTCGCCAGCGCGGTGTCGAGCAGGCCCGCGATCGCGGGAAGGCCGGCGGTGGCCGCGAGGAGCGCCAGGAGGACCAGCGGGACGGTCATGATGGCCGGCGACTCGGCCGCGTGCTCGGCACCGGCGCTGCGCGGCGCGCCCCAGAGGACGAGCAGCAGCTGGCGGCCGGCATAGCAGGCCGTCAGGAACGCGGTGAACAGCGCAATGGCGAACAGCGCGGTCCAGAAGGCGCCGCCCTTGGCCAGGACGTGGTGCAGGATGGCGTCCTTGCTGAAGAAGCCCGACAGCGGGAACAGCCCGGCGAGCGCCAGCCCGCCCACGACGAACGTCCAGCCGGTGATGGGCGCGCGCTGGAGCAGGCCGCCCATTTGGCGCATGTCCTGCGCGGCGGGAACGGCCGCCGCGTCGCCCCCCGCCGGCGCGTGGGCGTGTTGGAAGCCGTGCTCCATAGCGTGCATGAGGCTGCCGGCGCCGAGGAACAACAGCGCCTTGAAGAACGCGTGCGTCACCAGGTGGAAGATGCCGGCGGCGTAGGCGCCCGCCCCCATGGCCAGGAACATGTAGCCGAGCTGGCTGATGGTAGAGTACGCCAGGACGCGCTTTATGTCGACCTGTGTGAGGGCGATGAGCGCCGCCATGAGCGCCGTCGCCGCGCCCACGATCGCGACGGCGGCCATGACCGCGGGCGCCTGCTCGAAGAGCGGGTGGACCCGCGCGATCAGGTAGATGCCCGCCGTCACCATCGTCGCGGCGTGGATGAGCGCGGAGACGGGCGTCGGGCCGGCCATGGCGTCCGGAAGCCACACGTGCAGCGGCAGCTGCGCGCTCTTGCCCGTGGCGCCGACGAGCAGGAGCGCCGGGATGGCGACCGCGGCGGCGCCGCCGGCCAGGGCGGCGTTGGGCAGGACGTCGCCGAACGCCAGCGAGCCGTACGTCGTCCAGATGAGCATGAGCGCGACCAGGAACGCCAGATCCCCGACGCGGTTGACGACGAACGCCTTCTTGCCCGCAGCCGCGTTGGCGGGATCGGCGTGCCAGAAGCCGATGAGCAGGTAGCTGCACGCGCCGACGAGCTCCCAGCCGACGAACAGCACGAGGAAGTTGTCGCCGAGCACCAGCACCAGCATGCTGGCGACGAACAGGTTGAGGTACGCAAAGTAGCGGCGGCGGTCCGGGTCGTGCGCCATGTAGCCGATCGAGTACAGGTGGATGAGCAAGCCGACCCCGGTGACGACGAGCAGCATGACCAGCGAGAGCGCGTCGAGGCGCAGCGCCGCGTCCACCGTGAAGCTGGGCGCCCGGACGGGCCGGAACGCGCCTTCCTCGGCCTGCATCATGGCCGGGAACGGGGGCGCCAGGCGCGACGTGATGGCCGAGCCGGCGGGGATGGCGTTCAGCGACTCGAGCCGGGCGGCCAGCAACGCGTCGCGGTCCCAGACAAACGCCAGGTCCGCAGCCACGGCCGGATCGGCCGACGCGTCGACCATGATCACCGAGGCGTTGTCCGCCGTGATCACCTCGTAGGGCTGGATGTCGCCGGTGGCCACCGTTACGGGCACAAGGGTCCCGGCTGGCAGCGCCGAGAGCGGCAGGCGCACCGACATCCAGCGCCAGAGGCGGAGGATGACGCGGGGGCCCTGGTCGTAGGGCGCGGGCGCGTCTGCCGAGGCGGACGCCGCTTCCTCGGCCGGGTGCACGGCCGCCTCGGCCGCCGCCGCGCGGGCCGCCACCACCTCCTCGAGCGCCATGAACTCGCGGCCGATCCCCGCGGCCAGGAGGAACGCGGCGCCGACCAGCGCGGTGGCCAGCCACGCCGAAGCCCGCCCGCCGAGCCAGCCGCCGACGAGCACCAGGACGACGACGCCGGCCAGCGGGAGGCCGATGACCAGCGGAAGCAGCGGGAGCAACGACTGCGGCATCCGGCTCAGCCCTCCCGAGCGCGGGCGCGCTCAGCCATGCATGGCGCTGATGTCGTCGACATCGCTGCGGCCGAGCGCGTGGAAGATGGCCACGACGAGCGCGAGGCCGACGGCCACCTCGGCCGCTGCCACGGTGAGCGCAAAGAACACGAACAGCTGGCCGTCCAGCGTGAGGTGCAGCCGCGAAGCGGCGACCAGCGTGATGTTGACCGCGTTCAGCATCAGCTCGACCGACATGAGGACCACGATCGTGTTGCGGCGCAGCAGGACGCCGGCGGCGCCGATGATGAACAAGACGGCCGAGAGCGCCATGACGTGGTCGATCGGCATGCTCATGTGCCGGTGCTCCCGCCGTCCGCGGCGCCGGCGTCCTGGCGGTAGTGCGCGATGACCACCACCCCGACGACCGCCGCGAGCAGCAAGAGGCCCATTAGCTCGAACGGCAGCACCCAATCCTTGAAGAGCACGGCCCCGATGGCCCCGGCCGAGCCGAAGCCAGGGTCGGGCTCCGCCGCGGAGCCCGCGCCCTGGGGCGTTTGGAGGACGGCCCGGACGAGGACGAAGCCGAGCGCGGCGAGGCCCGCCAGGGCCAGCGGGCGCTGGCCGCCGAGCGGCTCGTCGAGCGCGGCCTCCTGGCGGCCGAACAGCATGACGACGAAGACGAACAGCACCATGATGGCGCCAGCGTATACGATGAGCTGTGCGGCCGCGATGAACGGCGCGTGCAGCGCCAAATAGAGGATGGCCGTGAGGCCAAAGTTGGCCACCATCCAGAGGGCGGCATGGATCGGCTGCCGCGCAGAGATCACGCCCAGCGCCGAGACCACGGCCAGCGCTGCGACGGCGTAGACGACGAGGGCGCCGCCGCTCATGCGCCCGTCTCCGCGGCCGGCCGCTCGCCGCCCGCGCGCCGCGCCTCGATGGGCACCCGGAAGTAGTCCATGCCGCCCATGCGGAACGGCACGTCTTGTCCGCGGGTGTCCTTTGGCGTGTCCGCGCTGTCGCCCGGCGGGGGCACGAGCAGCATGTCCTTGGTGTAGATGAGCGCCCGGCGGTCGAACGAGGCCAGCTCGTACTGGTGCTCCAGGACGATGGCGTCGACGGGGCAGGCCTCCTCGCAGAAGCCGCAGAAGATGCAGCGGAGCATGTTGATCTCGTAGACGGCGGCGTAGCGCTCGCCCGGCGAGAAGCGCGCCGCGTCCGTGTTCTCCTTGGGCACGACGAGGATGGCGTCGGCCGGGCAGGCCGCCGAGCACAGCGAGCAGCCGATGCAGCGCTCCAGGCCGTTGTCATAGCGCTTCAGCTCGTGGCGGCCGCGGAAGCGCTCCGCCACGGGGCGCTTGACGTCCGGATACGGGATGGTGACCGGCGCCCTGAACATGGTCCCGAACGTGACGCCAAGGCCCCTGGCCAGGTGGCCTGCCGCGCGCAGCACGCGTTTGATCATGTCGCCGTCCTTTCGCGCCGCGTCATCGCCAGGCCTGCCACAGCGCGATGCCCACGGCCGTCAGCACCACGTTGAACAGCGCGAGCGGGAGGAGCACCTTCCAGCCGAGGTCCATGAGGCGGTCGTAGCGCATTCGCGGGAGCGTGGCCCGCAGCCACACGAAGACGACCAGGCCCAGGATGACCTTGGCCGTGATGACCGCGAGGTCGACGAACCACGGCAGGTCGCCGGTCCAGCGTTCGACGAACGGGAGGTGGTAGCCGCCGAGGAAGAGCGTGGCCGCCAGCGCGCTCACGGTGATCATGTTGATGTACTCGGCCATGAAGAACATGGCAAAGCGCATCCCGGTGTACTCCACATGGTAGCCGGCGATCAGCTCCTGCTCCGCCTCGGCCATGTCAAACGGGGCGCGGTTGGTCTCCGCGACGGCCGTGACGCAGTAGAGGAGGAAGCCCAGCGGCTGGAGGGCGACCAGCGGCACGAAGCGCTGGTACGCCACGATCTCGGCCGGCGACAGGCTGCCGGCGATGAGCACGACGCCGAGCAGGCTAAAGCTCATGGCCAGCTCGTAGCTGATCATCTGCGCCGAGCTGCGCATCCCGCCGAGCAGCGCGAACTTGTTGTTGGACGCCCAGCCGGCCAACACGATGCCGTACACGGCGAGCGAGGTGATGCCGAGGATGTACAGGAGGCCGACGTTGACGTCGATCAGCTGGAAGCGCACCACCCGCGCTTCGCCGCCCCAGGCGACCGTCACGGGGTCCGCGAGCGGGATGACGGCAAAGGCCAGGATGGCCACGACCAGGCTGAGGACCGGCGCCAGGAAGTACGGGAAGCGCTCGACGCCGTCGGGCGTGATGTTCTCCTTGAACACCAGCTTGAGGCCGTCGGCCAACGGCAGCAGCAGCCCGAAGGGGCCGGCCTTGTTCGGCCCGATGCGTGCCTGCATCCGCGCGATGACCTTGCGCTCGAGGTAGGTCGTGTAGGCAAAGCCGGTGAGCAGGATGAGCACGATGACGAGCGACGTCGCAAGCGCTACGGCCAGGTCGAACCCGTCCATCCTAGACCACCGGTTCCAGTCGGACCACGGCGGTCGCGGCGCCGGCAAGGAGCACGGCGAGCGGCGTCTCCCAGGCAAGGCCGAGCGGCGCGACGACCGAGCCGGGCGTGACGCCGTCGCGCACGCGCACGTCGGCAACATTCGAGCCGCCGGCGCCGACCAGCCGCACGCGGGCGCCGTCCGCGATCCGGCGCGGTGTGGCGTCGAACGGGCTCAGCTCGACGTAGGGCGCGGGCACGAGCGGCGTCAGGATGGTGCTCTGCTGGATCACGGTGCCGGCGTCGAACAGGCGCGCCCCCGCTACGAGCGTGAGCGCGTCGTCGCCGGCGGGCGGCGCCGTGGGGCGCTGCGGTGCGGGCCGCCAGGCGAGGACGGGCGCCAGGCGCTCCATGGCGCGGGCGCCGGCGGCGTCCGGCGCATCCTCTCCCCGAGCCACCGGCCACGCGGCGCCGAGGCCGGCCGTGTTGTCGTAGCGCGTGCCCTCGTACTCGACGTAGCGGGCGTCCAGGATGGGCGCGAACGGCAGGAGGCGGTCGGTCGGCGCGGTGGGCGGCACCGTGCCGAGCGCCGCATACGAGAGGCCGGCGTAGGGCGGCACGGCGCGCACGAGCTCCTCGAACACGTCCTCGGCGCGGTCGAACGCCTCCGGCACGCCCAGCCGGACGGCCAGCTCGGCGAGGATGCGCCAGTCCGGCAGCGCCTGTCCCGCCGGCCGGGCCGCCGGATGGGTGCGCTGGACGCGCCGCATGAGGTTGGTCAGCGTGCCATCGCGCTCTGGGAGGCTCTGCGCGGGCAGCACGACGTGCGCGCGCCGGGCCGTCGGCGTGAGGAACAGCTCTTGGACGACGAGCAGCTCCATGCCGTCCAGGGCCGCCTCGGCGCGCGGGTCGTCGCCCGCCGGGTCCGTGCCGGCGACGAACAGCCCTCGGACGCCGCCGGCGAGCATGGCCGCCGCGCCGATGCCGGCGCGGTCGGGCGGCGGGGCGGACCAGCCCGCGGCGACGAGGTCGGCGCGGGCCGCCGCGTCGCCCGCTGGACGATAGCCCGGCAGCCAAGCGGGGTGCAGGCCCATATCGGCCGCGCCCTGCGCGTTGGCGTGCCGCCCGACGGCGACGAGGCCGTCGCCGGTCTGCCCGGCGCGGCCGGTGGACGCGGCGAGCGCCGCGAGCGCCGGCACCAAGCCGAGATCGCGCGCTTCCTGGCCGTAGAGGACCAACAGGTGCTCAGCCCCTGCCAGCGCGTCCGCGGCCTCCGCCATGAGGACGTCGTGGACCGGGTGGCGGCCCTCGAGCAACGCCAGCCCCGCACCGGCCTCGGCAAGGTCGGCCTTCAACGCCGCCAGGGCCGCGTCGCCGAGCACGTCGCGGCGCGCCAGGCTCTCGGCGAGCAGCGCCGTCACCACCTCGACCTCGCCGCCCCCGGCGTCGTCCGCGCGGTAGCGGTAGCGCAGGACGGCCTGGGCGTGCGCATCGAGGGCCTGCGGCTGGCCGCCGACGATGACGAGCGATGCGCCGCGGCGGGCAGCCTTCAGCAGGTTGAGGTAGAGGACCGGCGCCTCTTCCTGGACGTCGAGGCCGGCGACGACGAGCGTGGTGCCGGCGCCGAGGTCGGTCAGGCGGGTCAGCGGACCCGCCCCGACGCGCGCGACGAGGTCGCCGTCGGCGATGCCGGGCGCATGGTCGACGTTGTTGGTCCCGACGACGGCGCGCAGAAAGCGCCCGAACATGTACAGGTCCTCGTTGCACAACCCGTCGCCGATGATGCCGCCGACCGCCTCCGGCCCGTGGGCCTCGATGAGCGCGCGGAGGCGCTGGACGACGTCGCCGAGCGCCTCGTCCCATGTGGCCGGGACCAGCGCGCCGCTGCGGCGGACGAGCGGGGTGGTCAGGCGGTCGGACGCGGCGGCATGGTGGTGGCCGAAGCGCCCCTTGTCGCACAGCCAGACCTCGTTGACGGCGTCGTTCTCGCGTGGCATGGCGCGGAGGATGCGGCCGTGGCGCTCGTCGTACGCCAGGTTGCAGCCCACCGGGCAGTGCCCGCAGACGGCCGGCCGCGGCTTAACCTCCCACACACGCGCCTCGAAGCGGAAGTCCTTGGTGGTGAGCGCGCCGACGGGGCAGACATCGCTGGTGTTGCCGCTGAACTTGGAGTCGAACGGCGGGTCGGAGAACGACACGATCTCCATCCCCCGTCCGCGGTTCTCGAAGCCGAGCACCTGGTTGCCGGCGATCTCGTCCTCGAAGCGGATGCAGCGGGCGCAGAGCACGCACCGCTCGCGGTCGAGGGCGATCAGCGGGCCGAGCGGGACGGGCTTGGGGAAGCGGTACTTCTCCGCCCACGGGAAGCGGCTGGCACCCGGCCCGTAGCGGAGGGTAAGGTTCTGCAGCGGGCACTCGCCGCCCTTGTCGCACACCGGGCAGTCCAGCGGGTGGCTGGTGAGGAGGAACTCCAGCACGGAGCGCCGCGCGTCGGCCACCTCGGCCGTGGCCGTCCGGACGACCATGCCAGCGCTTACGGGCGTCGTGCAGCCGGCCTGGAGCTTGGGGAAGAACCGGATGACCGGCGCGCCGTCCGCGTCGCGTTCGGCCTGGCCGGTGGCGCGGTCGACGGCGGGCGTCCCGACCTCAACCAGGCACATGCGGCACATGCCAACCGGCTCGAGGCGCGGGTGATGGCAGAAGATCGGCACCTCGATGCCGGCCTGCTGCGCCGCGTCGACGACGTTGGTGCCTTTGGGCACCGCGACCTCGCGGTCGTCGACGGTCAGGGTGATCAGGGCGTGTTGATCGGCCATGCAGCTGCGATCCGCTGTGGGGACGGGACCGTGGAGGCTCGAGCGGCGCGGGCCGGTGGTGCCGGGCGCGGGCCGGACGTCATTGTATGCGTTCGGCGGATTGAGGCACGCCGGCGGGTGCGGGCGCCTTGGCCGCGTACTCGTCCGCGAACAACGCCATCGTCGAGCGCGGCGCGGAGAGCGCGAACTCGCCGAGCGGGCAGAAGCAGCGCCCATCGACCTGCGCGATGACGTCGGCGAGCACCGCGACGTCGGCCGCGCTGGCCTCGCCGGCGGCCATCCGGGCGTAGAGGCGCTTCATCCAGTACGTGCCCTCGCGACACGGCGAGCACTTGCCGCACGACTCGTGCGCGAAGAAGCGAGTGGTCTTATGAGCGACCCAGACCATGTCGGCGGTCTCGTCGAGGACGATGAACGACGCCGAGCCGAGCAGCGAGCCGGTCTCTGCCACCGACTCCCAATCGCAGCGCATCCCCAGGGCCACCTCGGCCGGGATGACCGGCGCCGAGGCCCCGGCCGGCAGGAGCGCCTTGAGCGCCCGGCCGTGCCAGACGCCGCCCGCCATGTCGAGCACCTCGGCGAACGGCGTGCCCAGGGGTACCTCGTAGTTGCCGGGCCGCTCGACGTGACCTGATACGCTGATGACCTTGGTGCCCGGGCTCTTCTCCGTGCCGATGGCCTTGTACCAGTCCGCACCGTGTTCGAGGATGGGCGGGACGTTGGCCAGCGTCTCCGTGTTGTTGACCACCGTGGGCCGCGCGTAGAGCCCGGCCACGGCCGGAAAAGGCGGCTTGAGACGTGGCTGGCCGAGCTCACCCTCGAGGGAGCTGAGCAGCGCGGTCTCCTCGCCGCAGATGTACGCGCCGGCGCCGGGCGTGACGAAGACCTCACAGCCCACGTCGCTGCCGAACACGCCCTGCCCGACGTACCCGGCCGCGCGCGCCTCGGCCACGCACCGCTCCAGGTGGGCCATCTCCTGCCAGAACTCGCCGCGGCAGTAGACGTAGACCGCCTCGGCACCGACGGCGTAGGCGGCGATCAGGGCGCCCTCGATGAGCTGGTGCGGGTTGTGGCGCGTGATCTCGTGGTCCTTGAACGTGCCAGGCTCCGACTCGTCGTTGTTGACCACGATGTACTTGGGCCCGGGCACGCTCGGGACGAACGACCATTTGAGCCCCGTCGGGAACCCGGCGCCGCCCCGTCCGCGCAGCCCCGCGGCCTTGACCACGTCGATGACGGCGGCCGGCGTCAGCTCGGCGACCGCCCGGCGATACTGAGCATAGCCGCCGTTGGCCACGTACGTGTCCAGCGCCTCGAGGCCGGGAACGTCGCGATGGCGGAGGACGACGTAGCGTTCTGGCATGGGATCAGGCCCTCGCAGGGAGAGGGGTAGGCGAGCGGGATTGTGCCAGAACGGGCCGCGATGGGGAAGAACGGCAGCGCTTTGGCGCCGGCTAAGGGTTGGTCTGTCCGCGCCAGGCGGGCTCGGCCGACCTTGCCTCGCTCGCGCCGAGGCGGCAAACTGTGCCCCATGCCCCATCGTACGAGCCGCCCATGAGCCTCATCGTCCCCGTCGTCGTCGTGGCGCTCATGGTGGCCGTCAACGCCCTCTACGTGGCGGCCGAGTTTGCCACGGTCGGCGTCCGCCAGAGCCGTATCGCGCAGATGGCGGAGGGCGGCAACCCGCAGGCCAAGCGGCTGCTGCCCATCATCGTCGACGGCCGGCGCTTAGACCACTACATTGCCGCCTGCCAGATCGGCATCACGCTCTCCAGCCTCATCCTCGGCGCGTACGGCCAGGCTACGCTCGGCCGCGGCGTGGCGGACCTCCTGGTCGCGCAGGGCATCGGCCCCGCGGCGGCGCAGACCGCGTCCGTGGTCAGCATCCTGGCGCTCCTGACCACCCTCCAGGTGGTGTTCGGCGAGCTGCTGCCCAAGTCGCTGGCACTCCAATTCCCGACCGAGGCCTCGCTCGGCCTCTACTGGCCGATGCGCGCCTCGCTTTCCGTATACGGGCTGTTCATCCACGTGCTCAACGGCAGCGGTCTGCTCGTCCTCCGTCTCCTCGGCCTACCGCCCGCCGACGGGCACCGGCACATCCACTCGCCCGACGAGATCAGCATGCTGGTCGCCGAGAGCCGCGACGGCGGCCTTCTCGACGACGAGGAGCACCATCGCCTCAGCCAGGCGCTCCAGCTCGGCCGCCGCACGGCCAAGCAGCTCATGGTGTCGCGGCGGTTCGTCCAGGCGGTGGACATCGATACCCGTTCACAGGCCATCTTGGACCTTGCGATGGCCTCGCCCCATTCGCGGCTGCCCGTCTTCCGCGGCACCATCGACGACGTCGTCGGGCTCATCCACACCAAAGACCTGGCGGCGCGCTTTGCCGAGCGCGGCAACGTGGACGGCTGGCAAGGCCTCATCCGGCCGATGACCGTCGTGCCGTCGTCGATGCCGGCGGATCGGCTCGTGGCCGAGATGCGCGAGCGGCGGGCGCGCCAGGCGCTGGTCGTGGACGAGTTCGGCGGCGTCGACGGCATCGTAACGCTGGAGGACGTGCTCTGGGAGCTCGTGGGCGACGTCGGCGACGAGTTCCGGCCCGGCGAACCCGAGCCCGAGCGCCTGCCGGACGGCCGCGTGCGTCTCCCGGGCGCGCTGCGCATCGACGAGGCCGCCGACTGGCTGGGGCGGCGCTGGACCGAGGACGACGCCTCGACCGTGGCGGGCAAGGTGCTGGCCGTGCTCGGCCGCATCCCGGAGCCGGGCGAAGCGCTCACGATCGAGGGCATCGAGGTCGAGGTGGAGCGCATGGACGGCCCCGCGGTCGCCAGCGTGCTCATCCGGCCGGCCGAGGACGGCGATGCGGAGGCCGCGCTGTGATCGAGCTGGGCCCGGTCGCCATCATCGCCATGCTGCTCGTCCTGAACGCGGTGTTCGTCGCCGCGGAGTTCGCCATCATCGGCGCCCCGCGCGCCGCCATCGAGCGGCAGGCCGCGGAGGGCCACGCGGCAGCGCTCAGGGTCGACCGCCTCCTCAGCGACCCGGTGCAGCAGGATCGCTTCATCGCCACCGCCCAGCTGGGCATCACGTTTGCCAGCCTGGGCCTTGGCATGTACGGCGAGCACTACCTGGCCGAGAAGCTGGCCCACGCCCTGGAGGGCATCGACTGGCTGCCGCCGGCCGTCGCGGCGCACACGCTGGCCACGGTCACCGCCGTGGCCATCCTGACGTACTTTCACATCGTGCTGGGCGAGATGGTGCCCAAGAGCTTGGCGCTCCTCCATGCGGAGCGCACGGTGCTGGCCATCGCCGGGCCCATGCACGGCGTCCAGACGCTGCTGAGGCCGTTGGTGCTCGGGCTGAACGGCCTCGGCAACGCCGCGCTCGGGCTACTCGGCGTCCGGCGCGAGCTCTCCTCGGGTCACTTCTATACCACGGGCGAGCTGCAGTACCTGGTCGAGGAGAGCGAGGCGGGCGGGCTCATGCGCGCCGAGGCCGGCCAGGTGCTGCGCGACCTGTTCAGCTTCGGCGAGCGCACGGCCGGCGAGATCATGGTCCCGCGCGTCCGCGTGCGCGGGCTGCCCCTCGGCGCCTCGCCGGAGCAGCTCGGCGACGTCGTCCGCGAGCACCGCCACAGCCGCTATCCGGTCTTCGAGCACAACCTGGACCACATCGCCGGCCTCGTGCACATCAAGGACGTCCTGCGCTTGCTTCGAGAGGGCCAGGGGCTGTCCGCGGACGACGTCCGACCGACGGCGTTTGTGAGCGCGCAGAGCGGGCTGAACGAGGTCCTGGAGGCCATGCGCGACACGCACACCCAGATGGTCGTCGTCATGGACGAGCACGGCGGGACCGACGGCATCCTCACCGTCGAGGACCTGTGCGAGGAGGCCGTGGGCGACGTCGAGGAGGCCAGCGACGAGCCGCCGGACATCGACCATGCCGCCGACGGCACGCTGATCGTGGACGGCACCGTGCGCTTGGAGGAGCTGGGCGAGGTGCTCGAGCGCAGCCTGGAGGACGAGGAGATCGACTCGGTCAGCGGTTTGGTGCTGGCCAGCCTGAATCGCCCGCCGGTCGTCGGGGACGCCATCGTCTGGCGCGGCCTCGTCATCACCGTCGTCGAGGTGTCCGGCCACGGCGTGGCGCGGGCGCGCGTCGTGAGCGCGGCTTCCCGCGGCAGCCCCCACGACGACTCGATCAGCGACGCGCCCTGATCGACGCCCTACGGGGCGTGCGGCGCGGCCCCGTGCCCGCCCTCGCCGGGCGGTAGCGGGTCGGCCAGGTCGATGGGCCGTAGGTCGATCGGCTCGAGCGCGCCCGCGCCCTCGCGCACGAGGTACGCCCGGCCGGGCGCCACACGTTCGAAGACCTGTTCGGTGCCGCCGGCGGGCCAGCGCACGACGAGGCGCGCGATCGTGCTGGCCTGCCCCAGGCCGATCTCCTGCTGGAGGCTGTTGCCGCCAAAGCTGCCGCCGCTGGAGACGACGCGATGGATGCTCCGCGCGCCGTCTGGGCCGTCCACGTCGACGCGGATCCGCGCCCCGATGCCGTCGCGGTTGGCCCCGGCGCCGACGAGGCGGAGCGTCACCCACCGGTTGCCGTGTCCGGGGTTCTCGAAGAACACGTTGGGGTACCAGTCGCCCTCGTAGGCGCCGCCCATGACCTGGTGGACGTCCTGATCGCCGTCGCCGTCGACGTCGCCGAAGCTCACCCCGTGGCCCTTCTGTAGGTGGCCGAAGCCGCCCGACGTCGTGACGTCCTGGAACGTGCCGTCCCCGGCGCTCCGGAACATGCGGTTAGGGATGAGCGTGCGGAAGTCCGGGTCGCCGGTGCCCGCGTAGAAGTCTTCCCAGCCGTCGTTGTCCAGGTCGCCGAAGTTGGTGCCCATCGTGAGCAGCACCGTCCAGAGGCCGGCAGGCCGCGTGACGTCCTCGAAGGTGCCGTCCCCGCGGTTGCGGTAGAGGCGCGGCCGCTCCGCATCGGTCGGCAGGCCGAGCACATCGGAGACGACGTCGGCCGCCGCGCCGTCCAGGAAGCGCGTCGGGTGCCCATAGCCGGACACGAAGAGGTCCAGGCGGCCGTCGTTGTCGTAGTCCCAGAACCACGTCGGGAAGCTGTTGAACGGCTCGGTGACGCCGGCGGCGGCGGCGACGTCCTGGAACGGCGCCCACGTCCCGTTCGCCCCGATGCCGCCGTTCCGCAGGAGGGCGTTCGGACCGCCGATGCGGGAGACGTAGATGTCCGGGAACCCGTCGTCGTCGAAGTCGCCGATCGCAACGCCCTTGTGAAAGCCCTGGAGGTCGGCGCCGAGCGCCGGCGCCACGTCGACGAACGTTCCGTCGCCCTGGTTCTGGTACAGCTCGTTCGGATGCACGGACCCACCCCGTTCCGTCTCGTTGCCGACGTAGAGGTCCAGGTCGCCGTCGGCGTCCAGGTCGGCCCACGCGGCCGTCTGGGTTGGGTGGCGGCTGAGCACGCCGGCCGCGCGCGTCACGTCGACGAACGTGCCGTCGCCCTGGTTCTGGAGGAGCGAGTTGGGGATGCCGCCGTCGGCCCCGAACCAGCCGCCGCGGAGCACGAACACGTCGCGATCGCCGTCGCCGTCGTAGTCGGCGTGGACCATGTTCAGCCCGCCGACGATGCCGTCCAAGCCGGAGCGTGCGGTCGCGTCCTCGAACCGGCCATCGCCGGCGTTCAAGAACAGCGCCAGCGGGTCGGTCGGCCCCCAGGAGGAGACGAGGAGGTCCAGGTCGCCGTCGCCGTCGAGGTCGTCGAGGATGCTCCCCCCGGCGCGGCCGATGTGGTCCACCCCGACCGCCGGCGCCACATCGAAGAACCGACCGATGTCGTGGTCCGAGGCGAACGTGGCCGGGTCGATGCGCCATTCCGGCGCGACGCCGTCCGGGTACTCGGCGAGCGTCATCGCGGCGATGTTGAGGAGCCAGCGCGCGATGACGTCGTCCGGCACCGCGCGCAGGTACCGCTCCAGCTCGCGCACGGCGCCGCGCGAGCCGCGATCGAGGGCGTGGACGCCGCCGCCCTGGATGGGCAGAAGGCACGAGTCCAAGTTGTGGTCGAGCGCGCAGTTCTCCTGCTCGCCGAGGCGCAGCCAGGCGACCGCCAGCAGCAGCGTGACGTCCTGGAGCGCCTCGTTGCTCGCGAGGTCGGCGGAGCCGAGCGCGGCGCGCACGTTCTCCAGCCGCCCGATGGCCTCCAAGGGTTCCCCGGCGCGCAGGAGCTCGTTGCCGAGATCGAACTCGCGCACGAGCGCCTGCTGCGGGTCGGCCGGGCGCGGCTGCGCCTGGAGCCACGCCACGCGGCGGGCGTTGATGTTGGTGTTGGTCGCCGGGTCGAGGGCGGCGGCCGACAGGGCGAGGGTCGCGGCCATCTCGGCGGTTTGGTCGGCACCCGACGCCTGGCCGGCAGCGCCCGACGAACCCGGGGCGGACGTCGTCGACAGCATCGCGCCTGGTGCGTCGGTGGCTACCGGAATGCCCCCACTCGGCTCGCCGGTGCACGCCCAAAGGGTCGCCAGCAGGCAGCACGCCGCGATGCGAGCGCATTGTGGCGTCACGCGTCGGCTCATCGTCGGGCTCCTTCGGGTCCTTCCGGCCACACGGTTGAGGGTGATGGTACGCGCGTGTGGCCAAAACGTGGGTGCCGGTCGACTTTGGATTTGGGTTACCGGACGCCTCAACTCGTCGCGCCTCATTCCGGCCGCGAAAGGTGGTACGGCACGTCCATGACGATCACGTCGCGCTCGTCGCGCAATCGGAGCAGGAGCAGCGCCGCGGTCTGGTTGTGCAGGAGGTTGGCCAGCCCGGACTCCGGGACGAACTCGGGGACGACCACCATGACCAGCTGGCCGGGGAACTCCACGTGGTTCACGTGCTTGATGTAGTCGACCAGCGGGTCGATCACCTCGCGGTACGGGCTGTCGATGGCGATCAGCTGTGCCGGCGGTACGCTGGGCGCCCAGCGTTCCCAGCGCCTGCGCAGCCGCTCGCCCGCGGCCGGGTCGGTGACGACGTGGACGACCCGGACGTCGGAGGCCATGCGCAGCGCCACCTTGATCGCGCGGAGCGAGCCGCGGTGGATGTCGCCGACCGGCACGATGGCGACGTCGGCGAGCGCCGCCAGCTTGTCCGAGGTTAGGTCGGCCGTGCGCAGGTTGGCCTTGACCGTGTCGTAGTGCCGGCGGATGCGCAGGAAGAACAGCACCAGCGCCGGGATCATGAGGGCGACGACCCAAGCACCCTCCAGGAACTTCGTCGCGGTGAGCACCAGCAGGACGATGAACGTCGTCGTCGCGCCCACCTGGTTGAGCAGGCGCTTCCAGCGCCAGCCGCGCTCGTGGTGCAGCACCGTTACGCCCGTATCCCGCGATTCCCCTGGCGCCAGCCGCGACACGCGCCCCCAGAGCCGGACCATGCCCAGCTGCGACATGGTGAAGCTGACGAACACACCGATGGCGTAGAGCGGGAGCATGTGGATCTCGTCGGCCTGGAACGCGACGAGCACCAGCGACGCGATGACGGCCAGTGAGATGATGCCCGTGCTGAAGACCAGCCGGTGCCCCTGGTTGAGCATCCAGCGGGGGAGGAAGCCGTCGCGGGCCAGGAACGACGACAACCGCGGGAAGTCCTGGTACGCGGTGTTGGCCGCCAGGACCAAGATGAGCATGGTCGACGCCTGCACCCACGCGTACATGGGTCCGCGCCCGACGATCGTCTCCGTGAGCTGCGAGAGCAGGCTGGTGTGGCCGTCCAGGTCGGGCTGTAGGCCGAGGTGCGTAGCGAGGTAGCTGATCCCGATGAACAACGTCATGGCCATGACCGCCATCGCGCGCATCGTGATGATGGCGTTCTTCGGCGCCGGCTCCTGGAACGCCGCCACGCCGTCGCTGATCGCCTCGATGCCCGTGAGCGCCGTGCAGCCGGCGGCAAACGCGCGCAGGACGAGCCACGCGACGACCCAGCTCGAGAGGCCGGCGGTGCCCTCGACAGCGGCGTGGGAGGACTCGAGCGGCCCCAAGTCGAGGATGCCGAAGTAGCGGAGCAGGCCGATCCCGAGGACGACGTACATGCCGCCGACGAACGCGTAGGTTGGGATGGCGAAGATGCTCCCGCTCTCGCGCACGCCGCGAAGGTTGACCACCGTGATGAGCACGATGATCAGCACGCCGAGATACACGCGGTACGGATGGATGGCCGGGATGGCCGAGTTGATCGCCGTGACGCCGGCGGAGACCGAGACCGAGACCGTGAGCGCGTAGTCGGTGAGCAGCGCGCCGGCGGCCACCAGCGACGGGGTCCGGCCCAGGTTGTCCTTGGCCACCATATAGGCCCCGCCGCCCTGCGGGTAGTGCTGGATGGTCTGGTTGTACGACAGGACGACGATGGTCACGAGGACGGCGATCGAGATCGCGATCGGAAAGGTCAACCCGAGCCGGCTGGTGCCGAGCGCGAGCAGCGCCACCATGATGGCCTCGGTGGCGTAGGCGTTCGAGCTGATCGGGTCGGAGGCGAAGACGGCCAGCGCCCGGACCTTGTCCAACCGCTCGTGGGCGGCGCGGCTGGTCTCGTACGGCCGGCCGAGGACGATGTTTTTGAGCGAGATGCCCATCGATCCGATCCCCCGGTGCAGAGCGCGCGTCGCGGTGTCCCGAGCGGCTCATATTCGAGGAGTCGTGGCGGGCGCGCGGCAAGAAGAAATAGCGACCGGCGATCCTAGGACCGTCGCGAGCGGGGGTCAAGCCCATGAGCGCGCGGCTGTCGACGCCTGCGCACCGCTGGACCGGTCGGGAACCGCGCCGGATCAGTAGCGCGGCAGCGAGGGGTCGATGCGCTCCGCCCAGGCGTCGACGCCCCCGGCGAGGATCTGGAGCCGCGTAAACCCGGCCTGGCGCAGCAGGTGGTACGCCTCGACGCTGCGCGTGCCGCGGTGGCACGACAGCGTGTAGGTTCGCGCCGAGTCGAGCTCGTGGAGGCGCGCGGGCAGGTCGCCGAGCGGCATGAGCACCGCGCCGGGGATGTGGACGATGGCGTGCTCGTGCGGCTCGCGCACGTCCAGGAGCTCGAACACCTCGCCCGCATCGCGGCGGGCCCGAAACGCCTCGACGTCGATCGTGGGCAGCCCGGACGCATCGACGGCCGGCTCGACGCCGCGCAGCCCGCAGAACGCCTCGTAGTCGATCGGGGCGGTGATCGTCGGGGCGTCGCCGCAGACGGCGCAGCGCGGGTCCTTGTGCAGCTTCAGCTCGCGGAACGCAAACGCGAGCGCGTCGAAGAGCACCATGCGGCCGACGAGCGATTGCCCGATCCCCAGGATCAACTTGATGACCTCGAGCGCCTGCAACGAGCCGACGATGCCGGGCAAGACGCCGAGCACGCCGCCGTCGGCGCACGAGGGAACGAGCCCTGGCGGCGGCGGCTCCGGGAACAGGCAGCGGTAGCACGGGCCGCGCCGTGCGTCGAAGACGCTGACCTGCCCCTCGAACCGGAAGATGCTGGCGTAGACGTTGGGCTTGCCGAGGAGCGCGCAGGCGTCGTTGACCAAGTAGCGGGTGGCAAAGTTGTCCGTGCCGTCCGCGACGACGTCGTAGCCCGCGATCACCTCTATGGCGTTTTCGCTTGAGAGGCGGAGCGCGTGCGGCACGATGGCGATCTCGGGGTTCAGCGCGGCGAGCCGTTCGACCGCGACGTCGAGCTTGGCGCGGCCGACGTCGGGCGTGGCGTAGAGGATCTGGCGCTGGACGTTGCTGAGGTCCACGGTGTCGAACTCGACGATGCCGAGCGTGCCGACGCCGGCCGCGGCCAGGTACAGCGAGAGCGGCGAGCCGAGCCCGCCCGCGCCGACGCACAGGACGCGCGCGGCCTTCAGCGCCCGTTGCCCTTCCATGGTCACCTCCGGCATGACCAGGTGGCGGCTGTAGCGGAGCACCTCGTCGCGCGATAGCTCGACCATGGCTGCTGACCTCCCTGGGCCTACGGGCACTCTCGAACATTGGTGCTATTCTATCGGCGCGCGGCGCCTTGCCGCAACACGCCGGAGGGGATGGTTATGAGCGGGGTTCGTTTGTTGGTCGGCACGCGCAAGGGCGCGTTTGTCTTCACCTCCGATGCCCAGCGCAAGCGGTGGGAACTCGCCGGCCCGCACTTTGCAGGCTGGGAGATCTACCACATGAAGGGCTCGCCCGTCGACCCGAACCGGCTGTACGCCTCGCAGTCCACCTCGTGGTTCGGCCAGCTGATCCAGCGCTCGGACGATGCCGGCGTGACGTGGGAGCCCGTCGGCAACGAGTTCGCCTACGAAGGCGTTCCCGGCACGCACCAGTGGTACGACGGCACGCCCCACCCATGGGAGTTCAAGCGCGTCTGGCACCTCGAGCCGTCGCTCACGGACGTCGACACGGTCTACGCCGGCGTCGAGGATGCAGCCATCTTCCGCTCGGTGGACGGTGGGACGTCCTGGAAGGAGCTGGAGGGGCTGCGCGGTCACGGCTCGGGACCCAAGTGGTCGCCGGGCGCCGGCGGGATGTGTCTCCACACCATCCTCCTCGACCCGACCGACCCCAACCGCATGTTCGTGGCCATCTCGGCGGCCGGCACGTTCCGCACGGACGACGCGGGCGCCACGTGGCGGCCGATCAACCGCGGGCTGAAGTCGGAGTATATCCCGGACCCCGATGCGGAGGTCGGCCACTGCGTGCACAGCATCGCCATGCACCCGTCCCGGCCGGGCGTGCTGTTCATGCAGAAGCACTGGGACGTCATGCGCAGCGACGACGCCGGCGACAATTGGCACGAGGTCAGCGGCAACCTCCCGACCGACTTCGGCTTCCCGATCGCGGTCCACGCACACGAGCCGGAGACCATCTACGTGGTGCCCATCAAGAGCGACTCCGAGCACTTCCCGCCCGACGGCAAGCTGCGCGTGTACCGCAGCCGCACGGGCGGCAACGATTGGGAAGCGCTCACCAAGGGCCTCCCGCAGCGCGACTGCTACGTCAACGTGCTGCGCGATGCCATGGCCGTCGACACCCTGGACGCGTGCGGCGTGTACTTCGGCACGACCGGCGGCCAGGTCTACGCGTCCGCGGACGCCGGCGACAACTGGACCGCCATTGCGCGCGACCTGCCGGCCGTCCTGTCGGTCGAAGTGCAGACCCTGCCATGATCCGCGTCGTGCTGCCCGCGCCGCTCCGGCGGCTCGCACGGATCGACGGCGAGGTCTCGCTCGAGGTCGAGGGGCCGGTCACGCAGCGGGCCATCCTGGACGCGCTCGAGGCGCGCTATCCCATGCTCAGGGGCACGACGCGCGACCACGCCACCCTCGAGCGCCGCGCGTACCTGCGCTTCTTCGCCTGCGAGGAGGACCTCTCCAACGAGGAACCCGATGTACCGGTGCCCGAGGCCGTGGCCACGGGCGCAGAGCCGTTCCTGATCGTCGGGGCGATCGCGGGGGGCTAGGCGACGTCCGTGGCAGGCAACCGAAAGCACATTGCGGTCGTGATAGTGCGCCGCCCCGGGCGGGGCGGCGCACCGTCACATCACTCCGCCAGCGCCGCCTCGACGGCCGCTTCGATCGCCTCGGGATCGTACTCGCGGCCGACGTAGACCACGTTGCCGTCCTTGCCGACGACGACGTCGACCGGGTACGGGTTGAGGCCGCGGTAGTTGACGACCAGCCCCTTATACGTGGGCGTGTCGGGGTCTTCCAGGCCGATCGGATAGGTGGTCTGGCCCGGTGCCACGAAGTCGCGCACGCCCTCGATCTCGTCGCCGTTCGGGTCGATCGCCACGACCTGCACGCCCTGGTCCTTGTACTTCCGCCAGATCCGGTCCTCCATGTCTGGCAACTCCAGACTACAGACCGGTCAGAAGGTGGCGAAGTAGGCCAAGACGAGCACGTTGCCCGTGGCATCCGATGAGGCCCACTCGCCGCCGTCCAGCAGGGCCATGCGCGTCTCGGGCAGCGGCTTCCCCACCCCAAGGCCCTCGCGGTTGGCGGCCAGGATCGACGTCCGGACCGGATACTCCGGGTCGTCGGACCAGATGTGGAGGTTGCCGAGCGCGGGCGCGAGCACACCGCCGGCCGGGGCCGCATACGAGACCTGGAGCGTGGCCGTCTCGCCCGGCGGCACCTGCACCTGCTTCGGCGCCACCGCGAACGGCGCGCTGGCCACCCAGGTGTTGAAGAGGTTGAGCGGCGCCGTGCCCTGGTTGGTAACGCCCAGCGGCACGGTCACGGTCTCCCCGGCCGCCACTGGCCCGAAGTCGATCGTGTTGGCGTCCTCAGCGATCTGGATGTTCGGCGCGGCGCGTTCCGGGTGGAGCCGGTACGTGTAGAGCACCCACCAGTTGCCCACGAACACGATGTCCTCATGGGCCGCGACGCCGAGCGTCCGCACGGTAACCGGCGGGCGGCCGACCTCGAGGTCGCCGGCGTTGGCGCCATACGTCGCCTGCTGCGTCTGCCGTGTGGCCCCGACGAAGCGCGGGTTGGCAGGGTCCGACACGTCGTAGGCGCGCGTGTCGTTCCAAGCGGCCACGAACGCGTGCCCATCGGCGTAGGCGACGCGGATCGCCGAGCCAGGGGTGGGCGCCCGACCGACGACCGTCGGGCTGGCGGGATCTGACACGTCGACGATGACAAGCCCTTCCGAACCGGCCGCGACGTAAGCGTGATCGCCTTCGACCTCGACGCCGCGCGCGACGCCGCCGGTCTCCACGCGCCCGAGCAGCTTGGGCGCCGAGGGGTCCGTCACGTCGACCGTCACCAGGAAGCCTGCAAGGTCCGTAAGGTAGACGATGTCGCCCTGGGCGCGCAGCCCCCACGTGCTGCCGAGGTCGCCGAGCGAGCCGGTGCGGGTCATGACGTTCGTCTCGGCGTCGCGAGTGTAAACGCCAAGGCCATCATCGCGGATCGCGACGTAGATGACGCCGTCGGCTACGTCGACGCCCTCGTAGCTCACGCCCGGCTCCTGGAGCACCGGCAGCTGCGCCGGCTTGGAGCGCGTCTCGTCCGTCGGATCCTTGGCGGCGATGTCCCAGCCGCTCAGGAAGGCCGGGTTGCTGATGTTGCCGCGATGCGTGGTGTAGACGATGTTGCCATCGGCGGCCAGGTGGATGCAGCCCGGGTCGCGCTCGTCGTCCGGGATCGCGTGCTTGATGTTTTGCGCCAGGTAGCGCATGTTGGCGGGGTCCTTGGCGTCCAGCACGCCAAAGGTGTAGCTGCACTGCAAGAGGAGCTGCTGGTCTGGGACGTAGCGCACCTCGTCCACGTGAAGGTGGGTTTTCTCCCCTTCGATGCGCTGGAGCCGCGCAAACGGCGGCAGGTAGTTGCCGGGCAACAGGATGGGAACCGCGGTGGGCTCCGGCGTGGGCGTGGGTCGGTCGTTGGCCGTGCAGGCGCCGAGCACGAGCGCGGCCAGCGCCACGAGGGCGACGTTGGCGAGCGCAACCCCGGGCGGGCGATGCGCCGCGCGGCGGCTGCCGGGCAACCCTCTCTGGCGTCGTGCGATCAAGAGAGCGCTCCTTGAGTATCAGATGACGACGGCGGCGGCGTGCACGTCGCCGGCTCCAGAGCGTATGGGCATCGCGCGGGCACTTCAATGGGCAGGTTCCTGCACGCGGCGTGCGGGGATTCCCGCAGCACGTCGTCGCTGTCCCGGCGGCAGGCAGCGAGCGAAGTTAGGAGCCGCTGGGTTGGGCGATCCCGATCTTCTCCCACGGGACCTCTGTTCTTGCGACCGCGGGCGCGCAACCGGATCGACCCCGTTGCCACGACCGCGCCCTCCGGCTATGCTGGCATCTCCCCTTCGGATCCCGCGGGATCCGGCTCGTCACATGCCGGAGGTTACGCATGACCGATCTCCAAAAGTACCTCGTCGAAGAGTACCTCGAGGACTACCAGGCCGGCCGGATGACGCGCCGCAAGGCGCTCAAGGTGCTCGCCGGCATCACCGGTAGCCTGGCGTTGGCCAACGGCCTCCTGGCCGCGTGCGCCGCGCCGACGGCCACCACGGCCCTGCCGACCCCTGCGCCTGCCGCCGAGCCCTCGCCCACGGCCGAGGCCGAAGCCGCCGCCACCGCAACGACCGCGCCGCCGCCCGTGCCGGAGGGCGTCCGGGTGCCGGAGGACGATCCCGACATCGTGGCGTCCACGATCACCTTCCCTGCCGACGACGCCGAGGTTACCGGCTACCTGGCGCGCCCTGCCAGCGATGGGCCGTACCCGGCCGTCCTCGTCTGCCACGAAAACCGCGGGCTCAACCTGCACACAGAGGACATCGCCAGGCGGCTGGCCAAGGCGGGCTACGTCGGGCTGGCCATCGACCTGCTGTCACGCGAAGGCGGGAGCGCCAACCTCTCCGAGGACGACATCCCGGGCATCCTGGGCAACGCGCCCCAGGAGCGCTTCACGGGCGACTTCATCGCCGGCTGGCGCCACCTGCAGGCCCAGCCGTTCGTCCGGAGCGACGCGGTCGCCATGATGGGCTTCTGCTTTGGCGGCGGCGTGACGTGGCGCGTGGCCACCGAGCTGCCCGAGCTGGCCGCGGCCGTCCCGTTCTACGGCTCGCCGCCGCCGGTTGAGGACATCCCGCGGATCCAGGCCGCCGTCCTCGCCGTCTACGGCGGCCTGGACGAGCGCATCAACGCCAGCATCCCGGAGGTCGAGGCGGCCATGGCGGCGGCGGGCAAGACGTACCAGAAGGAGGTCTACGACGGCGCCAACCACGCCTTCTTCAACGATACCCGCGACCGCTACGCGCCAGAGGCCGCAGAGGACGCGTGGGCCAAGGCGCTGGCCTGGTTCGAGGCGCACCTTCCGAGGGCGTAGCGCGATCCGCCCTCAGTCAGCGCCCCCGATCTCGGAGGGCGGCCCGTAGCCGAACGGCGCGCGCGGCGGCGGAGCGTCCGCCGCGCGCGCACGGAGGTCGGCGACCAGCGCGTCGAGCGACTCGGCCGTTAGGTCGTGGACGTACTCCAGGTTGACCTGCATCATGGGCGCGCGATCGCAGTCCGCCAGGCACATGGCCTCCTCCAGCGAGAACAGCCCGTCGGCGCTGGTCTCGCCGAAGCCCGCGCCGAAGGCGCGGCAGACCTCGCCCTTGAACGCCTCGGCCCCGCGCAGCGCGCACGGAAGGTCCGTGCAGTAGTGCACGACGTACTTGCCGTGCGGCTCCTCTTTGAGGAGCGTGTAGAACCCGACGACGCCGCGGACCTGCGTCGGGTCCATGGCCAACGCCTGGGCAACCTCCTCGATGGCTTCCGCGGTGATCCGGCCGTACGCGGCCTGCGCCAGGTACAACAGGTTGAGGACGGCCGACGCGCTCCGGCCATCCGGGTACTTGGCGATGGCGGCAGCCATCTCGCTTGGGAACGTCTGCTGGAGCAAGCCCATGGCGCGCTGTCCTTTGTCCTTTCGTCCGCGCGACGCCGTCGGGCCGGCGGGTCCGGTCAGCGGTCGACCTCGCCCAGCACCGGGTCGAGGCTGGCCACGGCGGTCACAAGGTCCGCGACGAGCGCGCCGCGGATCATGGTCTCGAGCGCTTGGAGGTTGACGAAGCTGGGCGAGCGCATATGGACCCGCCACGGCTTGGCCGTCCCGTCCGCCACGATGTAGAAGCCCAGCTCGCCGCGGGGCGCCTCGACGGCCACGTAGGCCTCCCCGGCCGGGACCACAAACCCTTCGGTCCATAGCTTGAAGTGGTGGATCACCGACTCCATGCTCGTGGCCAGCTCGTGCTTGGGCGGCGGCGCGACCTTGCGGTCGGCAGTGATGTGGCCGCCCGATGCGCCGGGCAACCGGTCGAGCGCCTGGTGCGCGATGCCGACGGACTGGCGCATCTCGCCGATGCGCACCAGGTAGCGCGCGTACGCGTCGCCGTCCGTGTGCGTCGGCACGTCAAAGTCGTAGGTCTCGTAGTCCGCGTAGGGCTCCGCCTTGCGGACGTCGTACGCCACGCCCGTGGCGCGCAGGATGGTCCCTGTGGCCCCCCACGCCAGCGCGTCCTCGGCCGAGATCGCGGCGACGCCGCGCGTGCGCTCGCGCCAGAACGGGTTGCCCGTCAGCAGGGTCTCGTACTGGTCGATGGCGCCCGGCATGCGGTCCAGGATGTCGGCGACCGCCGCCTCGAAGCCGGGCGGCAGGTCGTACGCCAAGCCGCCCGGGCGGATGTAGCTCGGGAACATGCGCGCGCCGCCGGTCATCTCCATGAGGTCCAGGATGGCCTCGCGCTCGCGGAACGTGTAGAGCATCATCGTGCTGGCGCCAAGGTCGAGGCTATAGATGCCGAGGAAGACGAGGTGGCTGGCCAGGCGGTCCAGCTCGGCCAGGATGACCCGGACGACGCGCGCCCGCTCGGGGACCTCGACGCCGAGCAGCTTCTCCACCGTGAGCACGTAGGCGAGGTTGTTGTTGATCGGCGAGAGATAGCTCATCCGCGGCGCCAGGGTCGTCCCCTTGACGTACATCTTGCTCTCGAACGTCTTTTCGATGCCCGTGTGCAGGTAGCCGATGTCCGGCTTGGCCGAAAGCACGCGCTCGCCGTCCAACTGGACGAGGACGCGCAGGACGCCGTGCGTGCTCGGGTGATGGGGGCCGATGTTGACGACCATCGGCTCGTTGACCATCGGCTGCGGGGCCACGACCGTGCGCTCCGGCGCCGGGGGGGGGCGTAGGACGGCCAGCTCGTCCACGGTCGCGGCGCCGCCGTCGGCAGGGGACGTCACGACGTTGCTCGCGGCTTCATGGCGTCGATCTGGTCGTGGTTGAAGGTGAAGGCCACCTCCTCGTAGACCAGCGGGTGGTCCTTGCGGAGCGGATGGCCCTCGTAGTCGTCGGGCATGAGGATCCGGCGCGGGTCGGGGTGGCCCGCAAACTCGATCCCGAACAGGTCCCACACCTCGCGCTCGTGCCATTCGGCCGTCGGGTACAGGGCCGTGAGCGTGGGCACGAGCGGCGCGTCGCCCGGCACCGGCACCTTTAAGCGGATAGCGCGCGGCGGGTCGGCGGGGTCGCGCTCGGCGCGCCCGGCCAGCATGCCAGCCGGCAGGGCGAGGAGGTGGTAGACCACGTGGAAGCGCGGCTGGCGGGGCAGGTAGTCCACCGCGGTGACCGAGCGCAGGAGCGTGTAGCCGCGGGCCTTCAGGAAGCCCGCCGCGTCCAGGAGGTGCGTCGCGGCCACCAGCACCGCCGGCTCGCCGAGCCGTTCCGCGTGGCCCAAGGCGCTGTCGCCGAGCGCGGCGACGAGGTCCGCCATGTCGGCGGAGGCGGACGGCGGCGTGAGCGCGGCGCTGCCCGTCTCGGGGCCGCTCCAGGCGGGGCTCGCGCCCGCGTCAGACGAGGAGGCGCTCATCCGACGCGCACCCCAAGGCCGCCGCCGGCCGTCCGGTCGCGCCAGCCGTCCAGCGTCTCGCCGCGCACCTTCTCGTGCAGCAGCAGGATGCCGTGCATGAGCGCCTCGGGCCGCGGCGGGCAGCCCGCCACGTAGACGTCGACTGGGATGACCTCGTCGACGCCCTGGACCAGCGCGTAGTTGTTGAAGATCCCGCCGCAGCTGGCGCAATCGCCCATGGCGATGACCCACTTCGGCTCCGGCATCTGGTCGTAGATGCGCCGGATCACGGGCGCCATCTTGCGCGACAGCCGACCGGCCACGATGATGAGGTCGCTCTGGCGGGGCGAAGCGCGCATCAGCTCCATGCCGTAGCGCGACATGTCGACGCGGGCCGTCTGCGTGTGCATCATCTCGATGGCGCAGCACGCCAGGCCGAAGAGGGCCGGCCACATCGAGTTGGTCCGCGCCCAGTTGACCGCCTTGGCCAGGCTGGTCGTCACCAGGCCGCTCTCGCCGTCCTTATCGCGCCCGCCCGGCATGAGGATCTCGTCGGGGCGGAGCGGCCGGGCTAGTCCCATTCCAGCGCTCCCCTTCGCCACGCGTGCACGAGGCCCAGCGTCAACACGCCCACGAACACGGCCATGCTGGCGAGCGCCCCGAAGCCCTGGCCGATGGGCGCCGGCTGCGCGAGGTCGCGGAACACGATGGCCCATGGAAAGAGGTAGATCGCCTCGATGTCGAACAGGATGAACAGCGTGGCCACCAGGTAGAAGCGCACCGGCGTCCGCCGCTGCCCGGGGCCGATGGCGGTCATGCCGCTCTCGTAGGTCTCGCGCTTGACGGGCGAAGGCCGCCGCGGCCCGACCAGCGCCGCGATGCCGAGGATGGCCAGCCCAAGCCCCAGCGCAACGCCGAACAGCACGAGGAGCGGCGCGTAGTCCCCGAGCACGGCAGATCAGCCGCCCGCGCCGTCGCCGCCCGCTTCGGCAGCCTTGCGTCGTGCCCGGTCCTCGAGGAACTTGGCGCGGGCCTCCGCCTTCTGGCGCTTGATGGCCTCGGCATCCTCGCCGGAATCGGCCGCGGCGGCAGCGCGCGTGGCCTCCTTCTGGCGCTTGGCCTGGTCCTTGGCATGCGTCTCGGCGAGCTCGCGCGCGTAGTCCGTGGGATGGATGGCCGCGTGGTACGCCACGGGGTGGAGCAGCTCCTGGAGGTCGTAGACCCAGGACTCGTGCCGCTCGTAGCTGGAGAGCTCGTACTCGTGGTCCATCTTGATGGCGTCGAACGGGCAGTACTCGGCGCAGAAGCCGCAGCTCATGCAGATCGACGCGTCGATGTAGAACTCGCTGGACACGGCCCGCGGCTTGCCGTCGTCGCCGCGGCCCTGGACGATCCAGATGCACTGCGGCGGGCAGACCTTGGCGCAGATGCCGCAGGCCGTGCACCGGATGCCGTCGAACTGAGCGCGCTCGTGGTCGGGCTCCTCGTCGTAGACCAGGAACGGGAGGTAGCGGAAGCGCTCCGGGACCGGGAGCTTCTCCTCCGGGTACTGCGCGGTCTGCATCCCACCGGTGGTGAGCGGCATGCCGCCGAACACGGCGGAGGGCGCGGGAAGGTCGCCCGAGGCCGATGGCTGCGCCTTGAACCCGATGACGTACGAGTCCACGAAATGCTTGAGCGTGATGCCCATGCCCTTGACGACGCCGAGTCCAAACGCCATTGCCCGCTCCTTGTGCCCGCTGCCGACCGACCTTAGCGGTCGACCTCGCCGAGCACGATGTCGATCGATCCGAGGATGGCCACCACGTCGGCGACCTTGTGGCCCTTGCACATCTCGCCCAGCGACGTCAGGTTGACGAAGCACGGCGAGCGCACGTGATAGCGGAACGGGTTCGACTTGCCATCGCTGACGCAGTAGTAGCCGAGCTCGCCCCGCGGGTTCTCGATGCGGCTGTAGTAGGCGCCCGCCGGCACGCGCACCTGCCAGGCCTTGCGGCCGCCGAGTATCTCGCCCTCGGGCAAGGAACGGAGCGCCTGCTTCAGGATGCGCAGGCTCTGGTACATCTCCCCGATGCGCACCATGTAGCGCGCGTAGACGTCGCCCTCGGGGCGCGTGACCACGTCCCAGTCGAAGCGGTCGTAGATGCCGTACGGGTCCGACTTCCGGATGTCGTAGGGCACCCCGGAGCCGCGGATCACCGGTCCGGACGTGGCGTAGGCGATGGCCAGCTCTGGCGGCAGGATGCCCACGCCCTGCATGCGCTCCATGACGATCTCGTTGCCGGTCAGGTAGTTGTCCAGCTCGTCGATCGAGCGCTCAAGGCGGTCGAATACCAGCCGCTCGGCCAACGGCATGAACTCCGCGGGCAGGTCGTAGGCCACGCCGCCAAAGCGCATGTAGTTGCACATCAGGCGCGAGCCGGTCGTCATCTCGAAGAGGTCGAGCACCAGCTCGCGCTCCTCGATGCAGTAGAGGCTGGGCGTGAAGAACGCGCCGAGGTCGTTGAGCAGGAAGCCGATCGACCAGAAGTGGCTCTGGATGCGGTTCAGCTCCGCCAGGACGACGCGGATGTACTCCGCGCGCTCGGGCACGACTGCGCCCATCAGCCGCTCGACGCACAGGGCGTAGCCCCACTCGTTGCCCAGCTGGGCGATGTAGTCCAGCCGGTCCGTGAACGGCATGTTGCCCAGCCACAGGTTGCGCTCGCCGATCTTCTCGTGGTTGCGGTGCATGTAGCCCATGACGGGCTCGAGGTCGACGATGGTCTCCCCATCGAGCGTCAGCCGCATCTGGAACACGCCGTGCGTGCTGGGGTGCTGGGGACCCATGTTGACCACGATGCGGTCCGCGCCGATGTCCGGCGTGTGGTGCAGCGCGTCGGCCTCCAGGACGTACGCCTCGTCGCGCGTTCCCGCCGACTCCGCCCCGATGCCCTCGGCGGTGTAGCCGGTGGGGTACTTGATGTTGTCACCCCACGCGGCCAGCTTGTCCTCGCCGAAGAAGAACCGGCCGCTCGGCCAGCGGCTGCCGAACGGCTTCTGCTCCTCCTCGAAGTAGGCTTCGCGCCAGTCTTTGCGGAGCGGGAAGCCGGCAAAGCCCTCCCACATGAGGATGCGCTTGAGGTTGGGGTGCCCGGCAAAGCGGACGCCGAACATGTCGTAGACCTCGCGCTCCAGGAAGTCCGCGCCCGGGTACACCGAGTACAACGACGGCACGATCGGGTCGGACCGGTCGAGCACCACCTTGACGGTCAGCGGGCTCCCGCCCGTCGAAGCGCCGATGTGGTAGACGGTCTCCATCCGATCGAGCCAGTCGACGCAGGTCACGTCCATGAGGTAGTCCAGCCCGAGCCCGTCGCGCAGCTCGCGCGCCACCTCGATCAGGCGCGCGGCCTCGACGACGAGCGCGTCGCCCTCGTCGACGGACGCGGCGTCCGGGAGGCGCGCGGCGGCGGCGGCGGCCAGCTCGGAAGGCGGGGGGTGGACGGCGGCCGCCGGCTGGAGCACAGGGGTCATGGTCATGGCAGTCCTCCGGCTCAGGCGTTCTTGGTGGCCGCGCGCTCGCGCCAGACGGCGAGCCGCTCGGCCATCTCGTCCGTCATCCCGCCGGCATCGTCGGCGCCCACGGCAGCGTCCGCCGGCAGCTCCGCGACATCGCCGGCGCGGGCGCGGATCTCCGGGATGCGGCGCAGGTCGACGAGGTCGGGGCCGAGGATCGGCACGGGGACCTCGGGGCGCGGGTCGCGGGCGTACCACGACACCTCGCGGATGCTCTGGCCGTCGATCTTGCGCTGCAGCGTCATGAGGCCGTGGAGGAGCGCCTGGGGCGTCGGCGGGCACCCGGGCACATAGACGTCGACCGGGATGAACTTGTCGATCCCCGAGACGACGTTGTAGCCCTCCTTGAACGGCCCGCCGCCGGTGGCGCAGGCGCCCATCGACAGGCAGTAGCGCGGTTCCGGCATCTGGTTCCAGAGCCGCACGATCTGCGGGACCATCTTCTTGGTCACCGTACCGGAAACGATCATGAGATCGGCCTGGCGAGGGCTCGGCCGGAACAGGCCGGCGCCGAAGCGGTCGATGTCGAACCGGCTGGCGGCGGTGGAGATCATCTCGATAGCGCAGCATGCCAAGCCGAACTGGAGGGGCCACAGGCTGGAGCGCCGGCCCCAGTTGTAGACGCCGTCGACCATGCCCACGAGCCGGTCGAAGGTGGTGACCATGACGCTCTGCTCGACCTGTTTCTGGATGAAGTCCTCGTCGCCCTCGAAGCGGGCGACGTAGCGCTCCCACGACTCGAGGACGTCCGGATCGAGCGTTGGCGTCCTGAACTGGGACGGGGCGGCATCTGCCATCGGGTCGCTGCCTCTCCGGATGCGGCTCGGCGCGGGCGAGCACGGACCACAGGCGTGGAGCGGCGCCAACGCGCCTGCCGATCGGGATTATATGAAGGGGGTTGGGGCGGGTCAACGATCGGCCCGCCACGGCCGCGCGCGGGCCAACGTGCGTTGGTGCGCCCGGCTAGGCCGCGACCGCCGCGGCCTGCTGGAGCCGCACGATGAGCCCGGGCAGGACGTCGAGGAGGCGGTCGACGTCGGACGCGCTGGTGCACCGGCCCATCGACAGGCGCAGCGCCCCGTGCGCTTCCTCGTCGCCGATGCCCATGGCCGTGAGGACGTGCGACGCGCTGACCTTGCCGTTGGAGCATGCCGAGCCGCTGGACGCGGCGATGCCGCGCATGTCCAGGCCGAGCAGGAGGACGTCGGCGCGGACGCCCGCCGCGCACAGGCTGACGTGGCCGGGCAGCCGCTCCACGGGGTGGCCGGTGAGGCGGACACCGGGCAGTATTGCGAGCGCATCCTTGATGCGCTCGCGCAGGTGCGCGAGCCGGGCGCACTCGGCGTCGCGCTGCGCGGCCGCCAGCGAGAGCGCGCGCGCCAAGCCCACGGCGCCCGCGACGTTCTCGGTGCCGGCCCGGCGGCTGCCCTCTTGGCTGCCGCCGGTCTGGCAGGCCGAGATCGGCGTGCCGTCGCGGACGTAGAGGGCGCCGGCGCCCTTGGGGCCGTAGAACTTGTGCGCGGAGAGGCTGAGCAGGTCGACGCCGAGGCCGTCGACCGAAAGGTCGACGTAGGCGGCCGCCTGCACCGCGTCGGTGTGGACCACGATGCCTTGCGCGCGGAGCGCCGACGCGATCTCGGCCAACGGCTGGAGCGTGCCGACCTCGTTGTTGGCCAGCATCAGGCTGGCCAACGCCGTGTCAGGCCGTACGGCATCCAGGAAGGCCGCGGGCGACACTCGGCCCTCTGCATCGACGGAGACGAACGTCACCGCGAAGCCCTCTGCCTCCAGCCCGCGCATGGTCGCGAGGATCGCCGGGTGCTCGATGGCGCTGGTGACCAGGTGGTCGCCGCGCCCAGCCGCGCGCAGCGCGTGCGCGGCACCGCGCAGCGCCAGGTTGTCGCTCTCCGAGCCGCCGGAGGTGAAGACGACCTCGGCCGGCCGGCACGCGAGCACGGCGGCCACCTCGGCGCGGGCGGCCTCGAGGCCGCCACGTGCACGCCGGCCGAGGCTGTACGCGCCCGAGGCGTTGCCGAAGACGTCCGCAAAGTAGGGAAGCATTGCCGCGAGCACGGCCTCGTCCACGGGCGTCGTGGCGCTGCAGTCGAAGTAGGCGATGGTCGTCGTGGCCATTGGACGGGATCTCCGCGGGGCGCTGGGCGAGCGCACGATCGTGGCCTGCGATTGTAAGGCCGCCAGAGCCCGAGGACAACGGGCAAGGCCGGCGGGCACGGCACCAGCGCCTCGCGCGGTCCGTCTATCATTGCGCTCCCTGCCACCCACTGCTCGCGCGAGGTGACCCGATGAGCTTTCAGCGCCGCCCGCCTCAGTCCGCACCGGCCTGCCCGTGGTGCGACCAGCCCATGATGCCGTGCCCGGGCAGCCAACAAGGACGTCTCTGCTGCCCGACCGGCGACCCGGTGGAGTATCGCACGCGAGGCGGGCGATGGTACTTCAGCGGGCGGCTGCTCGGCCTCGAAGAGTCCATGCCCGAGCCGCCCGAGCCACCGGACGCGGAAGAAGCGGACGCGGAGGAAGCGGACGAACCCCCGCCGGCCTCGGGACCCGATGCCGTGGCATCCGATGCGCTCGACGCGTTCCGCAAGGTCGCGGGCGCCGCCTGGGAGGACGACGAGGGCACGCGGGTCTAGGTGGCGAGATTGCTCGGGCAGAGGTCGCGCCGCGCAGTCTGGCCAAGCAACCGTGCGATGCGGCCCGCTCAGCCCACATCGAGCGGTTTCAGCCCCGCCTCGATCTGTGGCCGCCGCGGTTCGAGGAACGGCGGCAGCGACAGGCGCTCGCCGAGCGCCTCCGCATCCTCGTCGACGGCAAAGCCCGGGCCGTCCGTGGCCAGCTCGAACAGGATGCCGTTGGGCTCGCGCACGTAGACGGACTCGAACCAGTGGCGGTCCACTAGGCCGCTGTTGCGGTAGCCGAGCGCGTCGAGGTGCCCGCGCCATGCTTCGAGGGCCTGTCGGTCGGGGACGCGCAGGGCCAGGTGGTGCACGCTGCCCGACCCGTAGCGGGCGGGCGGCAGGTCGGCTGCGATGGCGACGTGGACCTCCGCGCTCGGGCCGCCTTCCGCCATCCGGTACACATGAACGCGGCGCGCGGGCGCGTCTGGCGCCACATACTGGCGCGCGCGGTCTAGGCGCAGGCCGCGGGTGAGGAAGCGGTCGGTGGGATCGAGGACCGGCACCGTGAGCGTGGGGTAGCCCAGGCCGCGCAGCTGGAACGCTGCCTGCACGGGGCTCCGCGCCCAGGGGTGGGCCGGGCCGCTGCCGCCGTCGTCGATGAGGCGCAGCGGCGTGCCGTCCGAGTCGACAAAGTCCAGGGTGAGCGCGCCGTCCACCTCCACGACGTCCCCGACCTCAACGCCGCGATCGGCCAGTCGCGCATGCCAGAAGTCCAGCGCTTCACGACCAGAGACCCTGAACGAAAGGCGCGAGATGCTGTGGTTGCCTCGGGTGCCGGGAGCGGCGCCCGGGTAGTCGAAGAACGTGGTGTCGGAGCCGGGGCTGCCGATGGCGTCGGCGTAGAAGAGGTGGTACATCCCCGGATCGTCCTGGTTGACGGACTTCTTGACGAGCCGCAGCCCGAGGACGCCGGTGTAGAAGGCGTGGTTGCGGGCGATATGGCCCGAGATCGAGCTGACGTGGTGCATGCCGGTCGGCTGGTCGTTCATGGCGCCTCCGCGCTGCGCACTATAGCAGCCCGCGCGCGCGTCCTCGGCGGCCATGCGAGCGACGGTGCCTACTGATCCCCGTGCGCGGCGCAACGAGCGGTGCAAGGGTATACTGCCCGGCCATGAACGAACACACCGCGTTCCTTGCCGAATCGACCGCCCCCGGCAAGCTGATCCTCCTCGGCGAGCACGCCGTGGTCTACGGTCAGCCCGCCATCGCCCTGCCCTGCGCTGCTGTTGCGGTCCACGTCGGCGTCTCGCCGTCCGACGGTCCGCTCACGGTGACGTCAGCGCAGGGCGACGGCCGCCCGGCGTTGGTCGTGCACATCGCCGACGCCCCCGAGGACGACTTCATCGCCGCCGCCGTGCGCGCCGCCTTGGCCGCGCGCGGTCGCGACGCCGCCAGCGCCCCGTGGCACCTGGCGCTTTCCAGCACGATCCCCGAGGGACGCGGCATGGGTTCGAGCGCGGCGGTCGCGGTGGCTCTTGTCAAAGCGATCTGCACGGCCTGCGGCGAGGACGCCGAACCCGAGGAGGCCCGCGAGCTGGCCATGGCCGGCGAGCGACTTGCCCACGGGCGGGCGAGCGGCATCGACCCGGCGGTCGTGGCCTACGCCCGGCCGATCCGGTTCCACAACGGCGTCGTCACGCCGCTCCGGGTGCGCGAGCCGCTCGCGTTCGTCGTCGCCGACAGCGGCGAGAGCGGCGGGACGCACGAGGCCATCGCCGGCGTTCGCGCACGCCGCGACCGGCAGCCGGGCACGTACGACGGGTGGTTTGCCCGCATCGGCGGCTTGGTTGGGGACGCGGTCGCCGCCCTGGCGTCCGGCGATGTCCTGCGGCTCGGCCGCCTCATGGACACGAACCACCTGATCCTCCAGGCGCTGGGGGTGTCCACGCCGCGCCTAGACCGGCTCGTCGGCGCCGCGCGGAGCGCCGGCGCGCTCGGCGCCAAGCTCAGCGGCGGCGGCGGCGGCGGCATCGTCGTGGCGCTCGTGCGCGACGACGCCCTGGAGGCGGTGAGCCAAGCGCTGCAGCAGGCCGGCGCAACGCGCGTGATCGTGACGCGCGTCGACGCGACCTGACGGATGGCCTGGGGCGCCACGGCGCGGCCAGCGCGGGCGCTTTGTCGAGCGGGATCCCCATGACCGTCGGCACCGCACCGCCGCTTGCGCTGCTCAAGCTGGGCGGCGCCCTCATCACGGACAAGTCCGGCCGGGAGGCCGTCCGGTTCGACGTGCTGGCGCGCCTGGCCGCCGAGCTCTCCGCGTGGCCGCCGGCGCACGCGGGCGGCCTGATCATCGCCCACGGCAGCGGCTCGTTCGCGCACGTGGCGGTGCAGGAGACCGGCTTCCTGGAGCGCCCGCTCGATCGGCTGGCCCACGCGCGCGTGGCCGCCGCGGCCGCGCGATTGAGCGCGCACGTGATGGACGCGCTGGTGACCGCGGGGCTCCCGGCCGTGGCCGTCCCGGGCGGCCTTCTGGCCGACTGCCGCGCGGGCGGCATCCACGCCGTCCGCGCCGAGCTGCTCCTGCCGCTGCTGCGCGCCGGCCTGGTGCCGGTGACATGGGGCGACGCCGCCCTGGACGACGCGGGCGACGGGATGATCGCGTCCACCGAGCTCCTGCTCGGCGCCATCGCCCGCGACCTCGGCGCGGCGCGCCTGGTCGCGGCCACCGACGTGGACGGCGTCTTCTCGCTCGACCCGGTCGCGCACCCGGATCAGCCGCCGATCGCGCGCATCACGCCGGGGTCGCTGGCCGGGCTGGCGCTCGGCGGTGCGCGGCCCGGCGCGGTCGACGTGACGGGTGGGATGGCGTCCAAGGTGGACAACCTGCTGGCGCTGGCCATGGCGCTGCCGGCACTGGAGATCCGGATCGTGTCGGGGCTGCGGGCGGGCGCGGTGGTGGCGGCGCTGGCGGGTGAGGACGAGGCGGGAGGGACGGTCGTGTCGGCCCACGCGTGATGCCGCGCCCAGCAGCGGCAGGGAACGCGCACGACGCTGACCCGCCCTGTTCGGTTCGTTGAAGTCCAGTACAGCTTTGGGTTACTGGTCACGCATACGCCGATGGGTCCCGCTTCGCAGTGCAGAGCGGACCGCGATCCGCTGCTGCGACGGGGAGACTCGTTCAATGTGCCCCGCTCGATCCCGCCAGGAAGCGGCCCTCCGCCGCGACAGGACGGCATCGCGACGGCGGTCCGGAGATCCAGAAGGGGGAGCGCAGCGGGCGCGCCCAGGCGGCGCGAAGGCGTCCGGTATCCCAAAGCCGAATACGGCAGTCGCCCAGATTTTGGCCACACGCGCGTGACACATCCTACCGCGACGTCCGGGCTGGTAGCGCAGGACCCTCCCGCATCGATCGGCGACGTGTCACGCAATCAGGCGTTCACCCACCACCGGTCTGCGTCCTCCGCAAAGCACCCTCCACCACCGCAAACCGCGCCGGCTCCCTGCGTCCCCTCAGCCTCGCTCGAACCGGCCTTAGCGCCCAAGCGAGCCCATACCATGGCCGGCGAACGCGCCAGACGATGCCCAACGACTCGCCCAGGCGCACCAGCTCCTCGTCGACCAGGAACTCCGCGCTGCCGAGCGCGTCGGACGCAAAGCCGTAGCGCGCCCGGTAGGCCGCCTTTCGCTCGGCCACCATCGCCTCGCCGCTGACGCGGCGGCGGTACAGCGGTGAGTCCATGATCACAAGCCGCGATCGCGAGCCCGGCGCCAGCACGCGGAGCGCCTCGCGGAGCGTCTCTGCGATGTCCGGGCTGTAGTGCAGGCTGGCGTTGAACACCACCATGTCGGCCGCCGCGTCGACCAGCGGCAGCCGGTCGAAGTCAGCGCGGAGGCGCGGGAGCCAGCCCGCCGCCCCGCCGTCCAGGTGCCGCATGGCGCCCAGCCCATCGCCTGCGTCCAGCGAGACGTCGACCGCCAGCGCCTGCGCCCCGCGCTGGGCAAGCAGCCGCGTCAGCCAACCGCAGCCCGCACCGACGTCGACGACGCGCGGCGCCGGACCGAGCGTCGGAAGGAGGCTGTCCAGGAGCAGGGCCGCGCTGCGCGCCCGGATCCGCCATTGCCAGGCCAGCGGGTGGTCGTGCGGGACGTCGGGCAGCCTGCGGTAGAACGCCGGTTCCTCGGCCGCCCGGCCCTCCGCATGCCGCACGGCCGTGTACTCGTCCAGGAAGGCGTTGAAGCGCGCGGCGCGTTCGGGCGGCAGCAGGTCCCACACGCCGTGCGCGTCGAGCGGGTAGGACGCGCCGCACGCCGCGCAGTCGAACGCCGCGTGACCTGCCGCGCCCGCAACGTCGACTGGGGGCGGGCGAAGCGCGCCGAGCGGGGCGCGGCAGCGTGGGCAGGCCAGCGGCCAGGCCGTGCTCACGGCCGGCGCTCGAGCACGGCCAGATAATGATCCGCGATGTACGACGACGCGCGCAGCGCGCCGAGTGCCGCATCGAGGCGATCGACGAGCGCCAATCGGCGCGGCGGACCCGCGACCAACCAGCCCGCGGGACCCACGGCCCACGTCGGCGGGAGCACGACGCCGAGGCCCCCGTGGCGAACCAGGCGGAACCATGGGCTGAGCGCACGCGCCAGCGCTGCCGGGCCGGGATAACGCACCGTGAACGCGCCCGCGCCCAAATCGGCCGGCGCACCGCGGCTGCGCCAGCGCCGAACGGCGCGGCGCGGGTCGCGGTGCGCCGCGTAGAAGGCGGTCTCCCACGCGCAGAACGGGCCCATGACCACCGCGACGAGCGGGGCGCCCGGGCGGAGCAGCACCGCCAGCGAGGCGCCCAGGACGGGCAGGTCCGGCACGGCGTTGAGCGACCCGAAGTTGGCGAGCGCCCCGTCGAATCGGGCGGGCGGTGGGGCCGTCTCCTCGGCCGACGCACCCTGCGGCGCGAGCGCGCCGTCGAATCGGGCCGACTGCTCGGCCATCCGGGCGGTCGACGTACCGTGCGGCGCGAGCGACGCCGCCCACTCGGGCACCGTCCCGACGACGAAACGCGGCGGGGCTCCTCGAAGCGCTTCCCGCGCGCCCGCCTGGCTGCGCGGCTGGCCCTCCGCCAGATTGCGCCCGCCCTCCGTGCCGCCCGGCTGGCTATCCACCAGCTCGCCAGTCCCTGCCCCGTCGCCTCCCGGATCGCCCACCGCAGCCGCACGGGCGCGCGCTACGGCCACCATCGCCGCGGACGGGTCGATCCCGACCACGTCGAAGCCGCGGGCCGCCAGGTGCCACGCGTCGATGCCGGTGCCGCAGCCGATGTCGAGGATCGCCGCGCCAGGCGGGAACACGGTCTCGGCGGCGCTCCACACGCGGGCCCGGAGCCTGCGGGCGATGGGGTGGTCGGAAAAGCGCGCGTCGTAGTCGGCCGCGATGGCGTCGAAGGCAGTGGGCGGCGGCGCCCGGTTCGCGCCAGCGGTGCGCGTCATTGCGCGCGGCGCCTTACGCCTCGACCTCGCGCGCCGCCAGCCGCGCCCCGACGCGCGCGCCGAGCGCCCCGGCCGCTGCCCGGGCGCGCGCGACGAGGGCGCCCGGCCGATCCCGCTCCAGGCGCGCCGCGGCCACCTCGTGCTGGAGGCGGCGCGCGACGTAGCGGTAGTACCGCGCGGAGTGCCGTCCGGCGATGACGACGTCGCGGTCCGTGCCCTCCGCCCAGGCGCGCGTGGGCTGGCTGCGGTCCGCAACGGCCGCCGCGTACGGGGTGCCGGCGATCGGGTAGGCCACGGTGGTGAGCACGACGTCCGGCAGCGTCCGCCGGGCATGGTCGATGGTCGCCTCGATGTCCGCCTCCGTCTCGCCGTCGTAGCCCCACATGAGGAACATGCCCACACTGATGCCCGCGTCCTGGAACCGCCGCGTGGCCGCGCGCACCTGCTCCACGCGGACGCCGCGCTCCATGGCATCCAAGATGCGCTGCGAGCCGCTCTCGCTGCCCAGCCACACGCGGTAGCAGCCCAGCTGGCGCATCAAGGCCACGGTCTCGTCGTCGACGCGATCGGCGCGCGTGATGCACTCGAACGGGATGGCCAGCCCGCGCGCCGCCATTGCGCGGGCAAAGCGGCGCAGCCAGCCGGGATGGATCGTGAAGACATCGTCGGCGAACCAGAGCTGGTCGGGCGCGTAGCGGTCGCTGAGGAACGCCACCTCGTCGGCGACGTCGTCGGGCGAGCGGCGCGCGTGGTGGTAGCCGAACACCGCGTGGCTGCACCACCGGCAGCGGTACGGGCAGCCGCGGGCCGTGATCAGGTTGATGGAGCTGGCGCCATGGTGCGTCCGCCAGCAGTCCAGGTACGCCTGGATGTCGATGGCCTCGCGTGCCGGCCACGGCAGCGCGTCCAGGTCGGCGATCTTGGGCCGCGGCGCGGTCCGGACGACGACGCCGTCCCCATCTCTAAACGCGATCCCCGCGACCGCGTGCAGCGCCTCTGGCCCGCGCGCCGCCAGGGCCGGCAGCAGCTCCGCCATGGCCTCCTCGCCCTCGCCGAACACCACGACGTCGGCGCCGTGTTCCAGGTACGCGTCCGCGTGGTTGGCCGGCTCCGGGCCGCCCAGGACAACCCGCCAGCCGTGCACCTTGGCGCGGGCGACGAGGTCGAGCGCGCTGACGCGCGTGGTCAGGTTGACGTACAGGCCGAGGACCGGCGCCTCGCGCGCGGCCAGGCGCGCGTGGAGCGCCGCCCGCGTCCCAAACGTCGCGTCGTCGACGGCGACGGCAAAGCCTGCGCGCTCCAGGTACGCGGCGATGTACAGGATGCCCAGCGGCGGGTAGGGTTTCATGACGCGCTGCTCGTGCACATCGTCGGCGATGAAGTAGGCGTGCGACAACAGGACGTCCACGGCGCGACTCAGTTGGCCAGCCGGCTGAGGTCGGGCGCCGCGGGCGGCGGCAGCACGTCCAGGCGCGTCGGCGACGCGTGCCGCGCGGCGGGCTCGCGCTCGGCCAGGCGCTGCCAGGCGCGCTCCACGGCGGCCATTCGCCGGCGGGCCAGAGCGCGGCTTGCCACCGCATCGGCGTCCGGCGCGCGCCTCCCGGCCATAAACGCCGCAGCAGAAGCATGCGCGACGCCCTCGGCTGCCCACGACCGCTCCCCCGCCTGGCCGTCCATCGTGCGCGCCAAGTACAGGGCCGCCTCGTGGTCGCGGTGGAGCAGGTCGCGCAGCCGGCGGTAGAACCCGGTGGTGTACGAGCCGTTGAACAGCATGGCCAGGTCCCGGCTGTCGGACCAGTGGCGGACGGCGCCGAGCTGGCCGGCGACGCGCGCGTGGAAGGGCGTGCCGGGCAGCGGGTAGCTCACCGAGACCCCGATGGCGTCGGGCAGGCCGGCGCGCACGAGGTCGCGCGTGGCCACGATCTCGGGCCAGCCCTCGCCAGGGTAGCCGAGCTGGATGAACCACCCGACGCGGATCCCCCGCGCGCGCAGCCGCCGCGTGGTGGGCACGACGTCCTCTGCGCGGATCCCCTTGGCCATGGCATCGAGCACGCGCTGCGCGCCGCTCTCCACGCCCAGCCACGCTTCGGCGCAGCCGGCGCGCGCCAGGCCGTCGGCCGCCGCCTCGGTGACCAGGTCGACGCGGGTCTGGACGGTGAACGGCAGCCGGACGCCGAGGGCGGCCACGGCGTCGCCGAACGCTGCCGTCCAGTCTGGGCGGAGGCCGAAGATGTCGTCGGCGAACCAGACATGGTCCGGGGCGATGGTCGCGGCCAGCTCGGCCAGCTCGTCGGCCACGGCTTCGGGCGCGCGCATCGCGTAGCGCTGGCCCCAGATGGGCTTGGCGCACCAGTTGCAGTGGAAGGGGCAGCCGCGCGTGGACACGGCGTTCACCGACCAATAGCCGTGCCGCTCCCGCCAGAGGGCGCGATACGCGTCGAGGTCGGCGAGGTCGCGAGCCGGTGGCGGAAACGCGTCGGGATCGCGCTCGGGCGGGCGCGGCGCCGTGCGCATGATGCTGGCGGGCGCCGCGCCGGGCAGGGCCAACCCGGCGACGCTCGCCAGGTCCTTCACGCGCGCCGGCGTGCCCAGCAGGCACGCCACGGCCTCCGCGAGCGCGTGCTCGCCCTCGCCCAGGATGACGGCAGAGGCGCCGGCCGCTAGGTAGGGTGCGGGCTCGTCGGTGGCGTCGGAGCCAGCGACCAGCACCGGCACGCCGGCGGCCACCGCGGCGCGCACCATGGCCAGCGCCGCGTCGCGCATGCGGCCCAAGCACATCTTGGAGTAGAAGTTGAAGCTGTCCTCGAACAGGGCCACGAGCCGCGGCCGGTGGGCCGCCAGCGCGGCCTCGAACGCCTCGGGGCCGTCGGCGAGCATGGCGTCGAAGAGCGCGACGCGCCACCCGGCGGCGCGCAGCGTTCCGCCGGCGTAGAGCGTGCCGAGCGGTGGGTACGGGCGCTCCTTGGCCGCCTGCTTCGGGTCGAGCGCCATGTACAGCGCGTGGCCCAGCAGCACGTCCGTCGGCGCGCCCGCCTCCGGCATCATGGCGCGGCGGCGTCGAACTTGTGGGTGGTCATGGGGAGGTAGATGGTCGGTTCGGCAGGCTCCGTGGCGGTCGCCGTGGCCGAGGGTTCCCCGGTAACGGTGGGCGACGGCGTTGAGGTGGCAGTCGCCGTCGCCGTCGGCGGGTCGGTCTCGGGGTCGATGTCCAGCGCCCAGGCGTCGCCGTAGTAGGTGGGCCGCGTGCCGGCGACGCTGACGCCGCCGTGCACGATGAGGTCGCGCCCTTCCGGATCCCAGACCGCGCTGTGGCCGGAGCGCGCGCTGGGTCCTCCGGGCACGTCGATGGCCGTCCAGCGCGGCCGATCGGGGTCGGTGGCGTCGAGGAGCCAGAGGTCGCCGAAGCTGACACCGGCCACGGGGTCGTAGCCGCCGAACAAGAGCGCGCGGCCCGTGCCGGCAAGGAACGTGAGGGTGGCCCCGATGCGGGGCAGCGGCCAGGCGTCCTCGGCGCCGGGGGTCAGCTCGACCCAGGCCCCCTCCTGATCGGCCAGCGCGAGGTCGAGGCGCCACAGCTCCGCGGTGGCCTCGCCCCCGGCGTCCTGCCCGCCGAACGCGAGCAGATGGCCGACCAGGTCGTCGCGATCGAACGCCTGGTACTGGAGGAGGAACGGGACGTCGGGCAGCGCCGTCCAGCCGGATCGGCCGGGAGAGAGGTCGTAGGCGAACGACGCCATGGACGGCTCGTCCAGGCCGCGGAATGCCCCGCCATAGAACACGGCGCGATCCATCTGTGCGTCGAAGCCGGCCAAGACGTCGACGTACGGCACGTCGCTGTCGTTGGGCGCCGGCAACCAACGGTCGGCGGCCAGGTCGAGCAGGAAGGCGTTTCCGTCCTGGCAGTCGCACTGCGCCAGGAGAACGCGCTCCGCGGTGTCGAGCACTAAGGACCCGCCCATGATCCCACGCCCGGCGAGCCGCGCTTCGGGCGCGCTGCCCGCAGCGGCCAGCACGGACCAGGTCCCGCGCACCAGGTCGTACGCGGCGGTCGGTCCAGCCGGCATGAACAGGGCCGACTCGCCGCCATGCACGATCATGCGTCCTCCGGCCACGTCCACGACCGCGTCGTGCCCGGCACGGGCTCCGGCGCCAGCGAGCGGGCGCCAGACGGCGTTGTCGAACGGATCGGGGGGCTGGGTGGCGGTGGACCGGCTGGCGAGGCTGGCGGCGCGGGCGGGCGCAAGCGCGGCTAACGCCACAGCGGCGGCCAGCGCGCACAACAGGGCCAGCGCGACGTGCGTCGACGTCTCGACACGCCGCGGTCCGGCGGGAACGAGCAGGATAGGATGCATCGCGACGGGTCTCCGCGGGCTGGGTCGGGCGGGGATGGCCGGACGGCGAGGGATGATCGAAACGACCTGGCGCCGGGTGGGAGCAGCCGTTTGCGCGGGGGCGCATGAGATGGTCCGGGCGCGGGGGGCATTGTAAGGTGGGCCGGGCGACGCACCAAACCGTCGGCGGGCGGCACGCAGCGCCGCCGCCGGGCATATGCGTCACGCCCGCTCACGACCCGCCTCCCGGGCGCGCTGCGCGATCTTGTCGATCATGCCGCTGAAGATCAGCCCATGGATCGGGTAGAGCCCGTACCAGTATAGCCATCCCAAGAGCCCTTTGGGGGCAAAGAACGCCGTCTGCGACAGCAGCGTCCGACCGTCGGCGACCGGTTTCGCCTGGAACTGTAGCCACGCCTTGCCGGGCACCTTCATCTCGGCGCGCAGGCGCAGGAGCCGATCCGGCTCCACGGCCTCGACGCGCCAGAAGTCCACGGCATCCCCGACGCGCAGCGTGTCCGGGTCGCGCCGGCCTCGCCGCATCCCTACTCCTCCAACAAGGCTATCGATGAAACCGCGCGCCTTCCACGCCACATCCATGTAGAGCCAGCCCCGCCGGCCGCCCAGCCCCGTGAAGACGCCGAAGACCGCCGCGGGCGACGCCCGGACCACGCGCTGGCGGTGCTCGAGGGTGATGCCCTCCTGCGTCGCCAGGATGACCGGCGGCGCATTGCCCTGGCTCGTGCTGAGCGCGTCGCTCCAGGTCGTCTCGATGTCGCTCACCTGCAGTCGGGCCAGCGCCCGCTCCACCGACGTGCGGTAGCCCGCGGGTTGGATGTCCGGGAACAGCACCCGGGCGCTCGGGTCATTGACCACGATCTCGTTGCGCAGGCCCTCGGTCAGCGGGCGGGCGATGGACGCCGGGATGGGGGTGACCAGATCCACCCAGAACGCCGACAGTCGCGGCGTGAGGACCGGCACCGGCACCATCAGGCGTCTAAGGCCGCGGACCTCGGCATAAATCGTCATCATCTGGCCGTAGGTCACGACGTCCGCGCCGCCGATCTCGATGATGCGGCCGCGGCTCTCAGGGACGGCCAACACCGCGGTGAGGTACTCCAGCACCTCGCGAATCCCGATCGGTTGGGTGCGCGTGTACACCCAGCTCGGGCAGATCATGATGGGCACGCGCTCCGTCAGGTAGCGGACCATCTCAAAGGAGATGCTACCCGAACCGACGATGACGCCGGCGCGGAACTCCGTCACCGAGATGCCGGCGGCGCGCAGCGCGTCACCGGTCTGCTGGCGCGAGCGCAGGTGCTCCGAAAGCTCGGGCGACGCCTCGCCCAAGCCGCCGAGGTAGATGAGCCGGTCGATGCCGGCGGCGTGCGCGGCCCGCGCGAAGTTGGTGGCGGCGCGGAGGTCGCGCTGTGGGAAGTCTGCGCCGCTCCCCAGGCTGTGAATGAGGTAGTACGCGGCGTCGATCCCGTCCATGGCCGGCGCAAGCGTCTCTGGCCGGAGCACGTCGCCGGCCACGATCTGTACGTCGTCGTGCCAAGGCCGCCCTTGCAACCGCCCGGGATCGCGCACCAGGCAGCGCACGTGATAGCCCAGCTCGAGCAGGCGTGGCACCAGGCGCCCGCCGATGTAGCCGGTGGCGCCGGACACCAGGATGTGTCGCGGCGCGTGCCGCCCATCGGGCGCCTCGTGCGCCGCGCTTGTCTCCGGCGCGCTCAGCGTTGGGCGTCCTTCACGGCCGTCGAGGGTCCGGGGGTTGGAGGTGGTGAGCTCGCCCATGGCCCGGTCGGGCTCCCTATCGGTGGTGGCATGTGAGGCCGCAGTCTATCATGTCGGGTGCGCCACGTGTCGCGCGCGTTCTAGAATCGTGGGACAGCCAGGTTGGCGCATGACGCGCCCGTACACCGAGGAGGCCATCATGCAACGAACTCCCCACCTCTTCTCCGCGCCGATTCAGTCGCTCGCCCTGACCGTGGCCGCCCTGGCCAGCGTGAGCGTCCTCGCGCTACAGCTCGCCGGCCGGTCCGGCGCCGCCGAGGCGGACGGTACGGCCGGAGGCACCGACCCCTCCTGGGCTGCCGCGCCAGCGCTCGCCGCCTCCGTCGACCAGTTGACCCGCTCCCTGACGCCGGTCGCCGACACCTTCGTCACCGTCTCAGAGGCACCGACGCCCATGGCCATGCCGACGGGCCAGCCCAACGGCGGCGCGACGACGCTCTCGACCGGCTTTGGCGACTTCGGCGCCCACAGGAACACGGCGCTCCTTCGCTTTGACGTGCCGACCAGCGAGCCGGACATGGCGCTCGTCTACGCCGACCTCGAGCTGGGCATCGCGCACGCCGAGCTATGGACCGTCGACCCGCCGCCTCCCGCCACCGGCACCATGCGCCTGACCTTCCAGCGCGTGGACGAGACGTGGGACGAGGAGACGTTGGCGAGCCCCATGCTTCCAGCGCGCGCAGGCCCAACGGTCGCGGCGGACGTCGGCTGGGGACCGTGCGACGAGGCAGGGTGCGGCGACGCGGTCATCGACGTCCACCCCCTTATGGACCGCGGCTCGCCGCGGGACGACCACGGCCTGGCCATCCGCTCGGCGCCGGTCGCGCCCGACACGGCCTACTTCGGATGGAGCTTCGCGTTTGGCAGCCGCGAGTCGGACCGGCCACCAACGCTGCGCCTGGCGTACCAGCCGATCGAGACGCACCCGTTCCTAGATCTCCACGGCAGCGCCGTCCGGAACTGCGCCACCGGCCTCGTCGACGTGAGGCTTCACAACGACGGCGGGCTGCCCTACATCGTCGAGATCCGCATGGAGGCCGTGGGCGAGCGCCCACGGCGCTTCGCGGTGCCCCCGCCGATCCCCGCGCTCGGGTCGGTGCTGTACACCGACGTCGGCTGGGAGCCGGGAACGCGCCACTACGTCATCGACCCGGACGGCCGCCTGCCCGAGGCCGATCGGACGAACAACGTGGTGCCCATCGCGATGCCGGGGTGCCCGACGCCCGGTCCGAGCGGAGGGAGGGCGTTCGTGCCGTTCGCGCAGGCGGGGTCGCGGTAGTCGTCGGGAGCGATGCCGTACGCGCCGTTGCACGATGCTGCGCGGGAAGCGCCGACGGACGTAGGACGGCAGCCGCTCGCCGATCGCCCGTCGCCTCCCGTCACGTCGTCACCACGACCGGCCCGCTTGCTGCGGAACTCGCTCCGCAGGAGCCCGCAGCGCGACGTTGCCGGCCAACGACGGCTCGACTAGACTTCCGGCGTCTGAAATTCTGCAATGCCGCAGATGCGGAGGTGGTCCATGAGACAAGCCGTACAGGTCCGTGAACGAGGCACCATCACGCTGCCGGCCGAGGTGCGCAAGCGCCACGGCATCGCCATCGGGGACACGTTCACCATCGTCGAGCTGGACGGCATGCTGCTGCTCGTTCCAATGATCATGATGGTGCCCGAGCTGGCCGCAGAGCTCGAGCGCGCCCGCATCGACGCGGGGTTAAGCCTCGAGGACCTCATCGCGGGCGTCCGCGAGCAGCGCGAGCAGTATGTCGCCGACCATGCTGATCGCACCGAGCTGGAAGTCGGTGAGGCTGGTACGACCACCGAGCGATCATGACCGAGCTCCCGCGAGCGCCTTACGCGGATGCGCCGCGCGTGTTCCTGGACGCCGACGCGATCGTTGCAGCCGCGTTCGCCGGATCGGTCGAGAGCGCCGCGTTTGTCGTGCTGCTCCTCGGCGAGGCAACCATCCTGGACTGCGTCACGTCCCAACAAGTGTTGGCCGAGGTGACGCGCAACATCGGGCGCCTGTTGCCCAGCCGTACCCTGGAGGCCGAGACGATCATCCGGCGGGCCTGCCGGATCGTCGATGATCCCTTGCCCGATCGAGTGCGGGTCGTGCTCGACTGGGCTCACCCGAAGGATGCGCCGATCCTGGCCGCCGCTCTCGACGCGGACTGTCCGTGGCTGGTGACGTTCAACATCCGCCACTTCAAGCCGCCGAGCGAGCGGATGGCGGTGATGACCCCCGGTGCGTTCCTCCAGAGACTTCGGGGCCGCTTGGCTGGCTGGGCATGAGCGATGCCATGTCGCCATCCGCCCTAGGCGCCGCCCACCGACCGTGGCCGGCGCCCGCGCGGCCCTGGGCGATGGCTATGGCGTGGGAAGATCTCCTCTTCCTGCACTGGCCGGTGCGGCCCGAGGCGCTGGCGGGCTTCATCCCGCCCCCGCTCCGGCTCGACACGTTCGACGGTCAGGCGTGGCTGGGCGTCGTCCCGTTCCGGATGTCCGGCATCCACCTGCGCGGCCTGCCCCCGATCCCCGGCACCGCCGCCTTCCCCGAAATCAACGTCCGCACGTATGCCGTCGCCCCAGACGGCCGAACAGGAGTCTGGTTCTTCAGCTTGGACGCGACCCATTGGCTGGCCGTCCGCGCCGCCCGAGCCTGGTTCGGCCTCCCGTACTTCGACGCGCGCATCCGGATCGACCGGGTCGCCGCGTCGCGCGCCATCGCCGCGGCGGACTCGAACATCGGGGTCCCCCCGGGGGAGACCGGTAGCGCGGTCGGCGCAGGCGACGCGCGCGACGGCGGCCTCGCGGTCGGCGCAAGCGACCGCGAGGCCCTCCGGTACACGAGCACCCGCACCCATCGCGGCGCCCCTCACGCGACGTTCACCGGCACGTACCGCCCGACCGGCCCGGTCGCCCTCGCGGCCCGCGGCACGCTGGACCACTGGCTAACCGAGCGCTACGCGCTGTTCGCCGTGGATCGCCGCGGCCGCGTGGGCTGCGGGGAGATCCACCACGCGCCGTGGCCGCTGCAACCGGCCGTCGCCGACGTCGCTGCGAACACCATGGCGGAGCAGATCGGCCTGGCGCTGCCCGATCCCGCGCCGCTGGCCCACTTCGCGCGGCGCCTCGACGTCGTCGCGTGGACGGTACGGCCGTTGGATCGACCGTAGCCGCCAGATTCAGCGTCGCGCGTTGCCAACGCGATACGGTCCGCGATGGCCCCGCTCAGCAAGATCCTCTATCCCGCCTGTAGACGCGCCCGATCCGCTCGACACGTCCTTGACTTCGCGTGCTCGGCGTCCGGGCGCACGAGCCACTCGCGCGGCGCAAACCCCGAGGCCACCACGGCGGCGAGCGCGTCGTCCCCCGCACGCGGGCGAAGCGCGAACGCATCCCCGTCGACGAACGGGTACGCGCGCGCGATGCCCTGAAGCCGCGCGACGAAGAACGACGAGGCGATCGACGCACCCGCGCGGGGCGGCGGGAGGTAGACCCGCCCCTCCCAGCCCTCCGGTCCCTCGCGCGTCGGCGACCTTGGCCCCGCGTCGACGCGCGCGCCTATCGAAGCATGGAGCACCTCGATCCCATCCTGGACGACCTGGATGGCGGCCGGCAGCGCCTCGCGCACGGTGACGGCCGCGTGCGCGTAGGGCGCCCCGAACAGTCGGCGCTCGGCGAGCGCGAAGAGCCAGCGCGAGCTAAACGCGCACAGAAGGAAGCTGGCGGGCGACGCGTAGCCGACGGATGGCCCGGCGAAGGCTGGCGGCGACACCTCTACCGAGACGCTCACCTCGCGAAACCGCAGGCCCTTGAACGCCGCATCCGCCGCGACGATGGTCATGGCGGCGCAGCCATCGCGCTCGGCGGGGACATGGCCAAGCGGAGCGAGCCGCGCGCGCCAGAAGTCGGCGTCGGCTTCGCCGCGCAGCGTGACCTCGCGGACGTGCTCGAGGCGGGCGGCCCATGACACCGGAGCGGTCGCGCTCACAACGCCTCCCGGGATGCGACCGCGGCCGTGTTCGAGTCCCCGTGCTCCGCTCGAGCCTTGATCGCCTCGGCGCGCTTGCCGAGGACGCGCGCCAGGTGGTGCCTCAGGAACGCCACCTCGGCGATGCGCCCCAACAGACCGAACGGCGCCCGGAACGCGATCACGTCGCGCATGATCGTGCCGTCCGGCACCTCGGAAAAGCGGTGGTCGTGCTCGAAGGCACGGAAGGGTCCCGCCACGATGCTGTCGCGGAAATGGTGCGGGCGATC
>Ga0326597_10000449_pt1 | contig 73687 bp, 57 predicted proteins | sample RVTome_12_FD_203789 | JGI IMG/M metagenome (GOLD analysis project Ga0326597, IMG submission 203789) | Soil microbial communities from uranium-contaminated site in the Upper Colorado River Basin, Wyoming, United States - RVT100D185 | ecosystem: Environmental > Terrestrial > Soil > Contaminated >...
GTGTCGCACGACGAGGCGATCCGGATCCATGGCGGGACGGTGAAGGTGGTGAAATCACAAGATGTGAAATCCCTTACACTTGATGATTCCGCACGTGCGGAAAACGGCGCGGAGAAGCGATGCGCGCTGCCTGGCAGTCGCAACTTGCCCTGCGGGGCGGAGAAGGTCCAAGAATCCAGAATCCGGGCCAAGGGGTCGGTTCGCTCCGGCGATGACACGAGCGCTCCCCTCCTCTCGGACCTCATCGGCCACGACGAGGTGATCGCCTGCCTGCGCACCTCGCTGAGGGCGGCCCGGGAGCTGGGCAAGCCTCTTGCCCCCACGCTCTTCTCGGGTCCTCCAGGTGTGGGGAAGACCGCGCTCTCCCATGCCGTGGCGCGCGAGCTGGGAGTGCGATTGCACAAGCTCCACGGCTCGGCGCTGAGGGATCCGGGCTTTCTCGCCGGCTGGTTGGCTCAGGGTGGGAGGCACGACCTCTTCTTCGTCGACGAGATCCACGCCGTGCCGCGCGATCTCTGCGAGATGCTCTACGAGGCCATCGACCGGCGACGGCTCACGTTGCCGGTCATCCAGGGCATCGAGGGCAAGACCATCACCATCGAGCTGGAGCCCTATCTTCTGCGGGCGGGATGGATCGACGTCACGCCGCTGGGACGGGTGGCAGCCAGAGCCGGATAGGCGCCATTACCCCGCGAAGTCCGGATGCTCCCTCCACCCGTGGAAGCGTCCGGCTCGCCGGTAGGCATCGACGTAGGCGGTGTAGCGGAGGGCATTGTCGGCAATGGACGCGATCTCCTCGGGGGTGAGCTCGCGCACGACCCGCGCCGGCTGGCCGAGGGCAAGGGTTCCCTTCGGGATCACCTTGCCTTCGGTCACGAGAGCCCGCGCCCCCAGGATCACATCGTTCTCGACGACGGCGCCGTCAAGAACGATGGCCCCCATCCCCACGAGGACCCGGCTGCCGAGGGTGCATCCGTGGACGATGGCCCCATGGCCCAGGACCACGTCGTCGCCGATGGAGAGAGGGTGCTTGCGAAACGTCGTGTGGAGGACGCAGCCGTCCTGGATGCTGGTGCGCGCTCCGACGCGGATCGTGTTCACGTCGCCGCGGATCGCCGCATGGAACCAGATCGAGCACTGCTCGCCGAGGACGACATCGCCGTTGATACGGGCGGTGCGATCCACGAAGCAGCTCTCGGGCACAACGGGCCGGACCAGCAGGCAGGGAAGCTCGACACGGTCAGCGGCCACGGCGGGACCTCCTCCCGGATCAAGGGGTCGAGCGCGATCCGGGTACTGCGAGCTCGTAGGCGCTCCCGTCCCGGCTCACGCTCCCCTCCTTGCCGAGGGCCTCACGGATGTAGCGGGGCAGGTGGAACATGCGGAGGTGGCTCGGCCCGTCGTAGTAGGCGGGCTCCCTCTCGATCCCCCCCTCGATCCTCTGTCGCAGCCGGTCGTCGATCTCGGCGGCATCGAGATCGAGTGCCCCGCTGGCGCTCGCCCCCGCCACCATGAACGACCAGGAGATGAGGAAGCTCGGCAGGTAGACGACGCCCGTATCGACGTGGGGGAAGACCTCGCCGAGGGAGCGGAACACCGTCCCCATGAGCGCGATCGCCGAAGGATTGGCGGACCCGGACTGGAGGGCGACGAGGCCGCCGGCGGCGAGGCGGTTGCGGAGCGCGCGGTAGAACTCCACCGTGAAGAGGCGCGTAGCCGGCCCCCCCTCGTGGGGGTTGGTCAGGTCGACGATGATGGCGTCGAAGGGATCGCCTGCCTCCTCGACGTACTCCCGGGCATCCCCGAACACGAGCTCGACCCGCGGATCGTCGAAGGAGCCGGCGTGAAAGCTGGGCAGGTGCCGGCGCGCCGCCTCGACCACCTCGGGGTCGAGATCGACCATCACCGCCTGCTCGACCGAAGTGTGGCGCAGGACCTCACGGAGGGTGGCGCCCTCGCCGCCCCCGAGGACCAGGACCCGGCGCGGGGCTCGCTCGCAGAGGAGGAGCGGAGGATGGGCCAGACATTCGTGATAGATGTGCTCGTCAGCCTCGACGCTCTGGATCTCGCCATCGAGGATGAGGGCCCGTCCGAAGCCATCGAGATCGACCACCTCGATGTCCTGATGCTCGCTCTTGCCCCGGAAGTGCTCCTCGCCCACCGCATGTCCGCAGTACTGCCCGGGGTTCAGCCAGTCGAGAACCCACCTCTTGGGCCGGGCGGGCCTCAGGAAGCCGGCGGGACGCGGCCGATTCGCCTCGGAGGTGAGGCCTTTCCGTGGTCGCGGCTTCCTCATCTCACCTCGTTCCGGCTAGCTACCTGGAGGCGAGGAGACGAGGCTCCTCTCCCGATAGCGGGTCTTGCGGACCATCCGCCCGCGTTCGACCTCGAGCTCGCAGGCGTGCCCCGCCTCGAGACGTCCGGCCAGAAAGCGTTTTGCCACCTCGGGATCCTGGCCGCCACAGACGTAGACGTCCGAGCTGGCCATGCCGAACTCGGGCCAGGAGTGGAGGCTCAGGTGGCTCTCGGCCAGGATGACCATCACGCTCACCCCGTGCGGCTCGAACCGGTGGGAGTGAACGCCCATGACGGTAGCACCCATCTCGCGAGCGGCGTCGGCACAACACGAGCGGAGAAACTGCTCGTCATCCAGAAGCTCGGTGTTGCACTCGGCGAAGTCGACGAGAAGGTGCCTCCCCAGTGAGTGTTCCATCGGCGCCCCTTGCGATCGGAAGAACCCATGGACCCCGGACCACCCGAGGTAAACCGAGGAACCTAAGATGTCGCACCCGCGATGGCAAGCGCAACCGGACCCGACGCGTCCACGCGGCGCGACGACCCGCGGAGAACGCGTCGCGGCCTGGCTCCGGCACCTGCCACAATCTCCTGCTGCGATGAGCCTTAGGAGCAGGAACGGAAGGCCGGAGGTGCGCACGGCGGAAACGGCAGATCCTCTCGAGGCAAGACAGGTTCCGGAGCCCATGCGGCCCCGTTCGGAAGGGGTGTCCGTCTCGAGCTCAGCCCTGGGGCACCGACTCCGGGGTGGAATCGTAGCGGAGCGCGACCCGCTTGATGGCCTTTTCTTCCAGGTCGTAGATGTCGCACTCGGCATACGGCTTGGAGTAGACGTGGAAGCTCACGGCCCGTTCTCCGAACTCGGCCGGGTTCTCGACGGAGTGGAGCTCGGCTGGCCCATCCAGGTGGCCGGGGCCTCCGTCGGCGGGCTCCCCCACCGGCTCCACCACGAGCGGGCTCCTCGACTTCTCGCGGTAGTTCCGGAAGCGGAGCCGGCCCCGCTCGACCCGGGCCCAGCACAGCTCGCCCTCGTGGCCGTGGACGGGCGCCAGCTGGCCTTGGTCCCAGCAGATGACCAGGAGCTCCACCGCGGGGCACTTGAAGACGAGGTGGCGGGTGTATTTTCCGGGGGCGTACTTGACCCAGGCGTCCAGCGAGGCGGGCTCGATGAGGGTCGTCTGGAGGAGACGGTGGACCTCGCTGCGGGGAAAGCCCCGGTCGACGAGGCCTTGGATCTCCCCGACGAAGGCCTGCATGGGAAGGAATCGTGGGTCAGCCATGGGAACCTCTCTCGGGCCGCGAAACCCGTCCATGACACCCTCTTCCGGCTCTCCTGTCAAGAGATGCCTCACGAGGTTACACTCTCGGGGTCACGAACGGTCCAGATCCAGCAGAGGAGCTCACCTTGGCACTCTTTGGCCGGAAGAAGCGGCTCGTCGACTACGCCTCCTGCGCGGGGTGAGCGGGGAAGATCCCCGTCGAGCAGATGGTGCAGGTCCTGCGCCACATCAACATCCCGAAAGCCGAGCGCGATCCCAACGTCCTCGTCGGATCCGAGACGATGGACGATGCCGGCGTGTATCGATTGACCGCCGACCTGGCCATCGTCCAGACGGTGGATCTCTTCCCCCCCGTGGTCGACGATGCCTTCATCTACGGCCAGATCGCCGCCGCCAACGCCCTCTCCGACATCTACGCCATGGGCGCCGTGCCGAAGACGGTGCTCAACGTGGTCGGCTTCCCCGATGACGAGCTGCCCCTCGAGGTGCTCTCCCGGATCCTCTCCGGAGGCAGCGAGAGGATCGTCGCCGCCGGCGCCAGCCTCATCGGCGGACACTCCGTGCGCGACGTCGAGATCAAGTACGGCCTCGCGGTGACGGGAATCATCCATCCCGACAAGATCCTCACGAACACCAAGGCGCGACCCGGCGACGTCCTCTACCTCACCAAGGCCCTCGGAACCGGCTTCATCACCACGGCTCACAAGGCCGACAAGTGCCCGACCGCGGTCCTCGACGCCGCCTGCCGCAGCATGATCGAGCTCAACGACAAGGGCGCACGGGCCATGGCCGACCTCGGGGTGCTCTCCGCCACCGACATCACCGGCTTTGGCTTCTCGGGACACTCCCACGAGATGGCCGAGGGATCGGGGGTCACGCTCCGCATCGAGATGGGCGCCCTGCCCCTTCTTCCCGGCACCGAGGACCTCATCCGGGCCAGGCACTTCACCCGGGCCAGCGAGACGAATCGCAAGCACGTCGCGCCCTCGATCCGCAAGGAGGGCAAGATCGAGGCCCTCCTCGAGGAGTACCTCCACGATCCCCAGACCTCGGGCGGCCTCCTCATGGCGGTGCCGAAGGAGCGAGCGGCCGAAGCCGAGGCGGTCCTGAAGCGCCACGAAGTCCTCGTGGCGGCAAGGATCGGCGAGGTGGTGGAGAGGGAAGAGGGCGTGTCGCTGGTGCTGGTGGGGTAAGGGGGCTGGGGCCTCTTGCCCTTCCTGGGCCGTGGGCCCTGGCCTCCGTAATCTGCGTCATGGGCGAGGGGCTCGATTGACACAGAGATAGCGGAGAGAAGAAAAAAGAGGTCACAGAGAAGAGAAGGGGTGGCTGAAAGCCAAGCCCTGTTTTGCTTCATTCAAGAGTTTCTTCTCTGCGTCCTCCCTCTTACCTCATCTTCCTCTGTGTCAAGACGGGCCCCTCGCCCACAACGCAGGCTACGCGGGCCATGGAAGAAGAGGCCTGACTACCCCTTCCGCGCCGCTCTCCAGATCTCCCTCCATCCCGGCTCGGTACCCCGGAGAAGGATCGCCATCGCGAACACCTTGCCGGCGGCGCGGCGCAGGACGAGGATCGTCAGCACCGAGAACGACAGGTCGTCCACCGCGGTGACGGTCCGGTAGCGCCTGGTCACTCCCTGGATCGTCAGGGCCTGGTCCATGCAGCAGCTCCTGGGCGAGCAGCCTGCACTGCCCATCCATCAGTAACGCGCCATCTCCGGATCCACTTCCTCCGCCCAGGCGGTGATCCCACCCCGGAGGTTCTCGACCCGGGTGAAGCCGTGGTCGCGCAGAAGCCGCGCCGCCTTCTCGCCCCGGAGGCCGATCTTGCAATATACGACGGTGGTCGCGGCGGGATCCAGCGAAGAAAGCTCGGACAGAATGCGGCCGAGCGGCACGAGCCTCGAGCCACCGATCGAACAGATCTCGGCCTCGTGGGACTCACGCACATCGAGGAGGATGAAATCCTCCTTCGCCTCGATCCTCCGGGCGAGCTCTCCCGGCTCGAGGGTCGCGACCTCGTCCACCTGCCCGGAAGCCCCCATCCCGCAGAATCCCTCGTAGTCGATGAGAGACGTGACGGTGGGAGCATCGCCGCACAGGGGACACTGCGGATCCCGCCTGAGCCGGAGATCGAGAAAGCGCATCTCGAGGGCATTGAAGACGAGCAACCTTCCCACGAGGGAATCGCCGATGCCTAGCAGCAGCTTGACGGTCTCGGTGGCCTGGATCACACCCACGATTCCGGGGAGGACGCCAAGCACCCCTCCCTCGGCGCAGCTCGGGACGGTCCCCGGCGGCGGCGGCTCGGGATAGAGGCAGCGATAGCACGGTCCGCCCAGGGACGGGGCGAACACCGAAGCCTGGCCGTCGAAGCGGAAGATGCTTCCGTGGACGTTGGGTTTCTCGAGCAGCACGCAGGCGTCGTTGACGAGATAGCGGGTGGGAAAATTGTCGGTGCCGTCGAGAACGACGTCGTAGCCGGCGAGGATCTCGAGGGCATTTTGCGAGGTGAGGCGCTCATCATGGAGGACCACCTCCACGTGAGGGTTGATCTCCAGAAGCGCCGTGCGCGCAGACTCGGTCTTGTCGCGGCCGACGTCGCTCGTGCCGTGGAGAATCTGCCGGTGGAGATTGGTGGCGTCGACCCTGTCGAAGTCGACGATTCCGAGCTTGCCCACTCCGGCCGCGGCGAGATAGAGGAGCGCCGGGCAGCCGAGGCCTCCCGCCCCCACCACGAGGACGCTCGCCTCCTTGAGCTTCGCCTGCCCCTCCTTCCCCACCTCGGGGATGAGCATGTGCCGGCTGTAGCGCTCGACCTCCTCCCGGGAGAACGGAGCGCTCACGACGTCTCTCCGCTCTCTTGCCAGAACGGCGTGCCGAGGGTGGGCGTCGTGGGCCGAGCCGTGTCGCGCTTGTCCATGAGGCCCGCCTCATGGCCGAGCCGTCCCGCCTCGACCGCCCGGGCGAAGGCCGTGGCCATCTTCACGGGATCTCCGGCGAGAGCCACCGCACTGTTGAGGAGCACCCCGTCGAATCCCATCTCGAGGGCCGCCGCCGCCTCCGAAGGCTTGCCGATGCCGGCATCGACGATGAGGGTCACGTCGGGAAGCCGCGTCCGCAGCGTGCGCAGGAGAAACGGATTGAGGAGTCCCTGCCCCGAGCCGATGGGAGAGCCCCAGGGCATGAGAACCTTGCAACCGACGTCGAGGAGGCGCCGTCCCACGACCAGGTCCTCGGTGGTGTAGGGCAAGACCTCGAATCCGTCCTCGACCAGAAGGCGTGCCGCCTCGACCAGCAAGGCGGTGTCGGGCTGGAGCGTGTAGTCGTCGCCGATGAGCTCCAGCTTGATCCAGCTCGTGTCGAAGATCTCGCGCGCCATATGTGCGGTGGTGATCGCCTCCTTGACCGTGCGACAGCCGGCCGTGTTGGGAAGCACCCGGACCCCGAGGTCGCGCACCAGGGCAAAGAAGCTTTCGCCCTTCCCCTCGCCGGCAGACTGTCGGCGAAGCGACACCGTCACCACCCCGCAGCCCGCGGCCTTGACCGCCCGGGAGAGGACGTCGGGCGAGGGATAGAGCGCCGTGCCCAGAAGAAGGCGGCTCTTCAGCTCGATGGTACCGATCTTGAGCATGCGACCTTCTCAACCGCCCTGCATGGGGGCGAGGATCTCGATCTCGTCTCCGTCGGAGAGCTTGCACTCCGCGTGGGTCCCCCGCGGCACGAACTCCCGGTTCACCGCCACCGCCACCCGTGGGGAGGAGTATCCCAGCTCCTGAAGGAGGAGGTCTAGGGTGGTGGAGGCCACTTCTCTCCTCTCACCGTTGACGATGATGGTGACACCGGCGCCGCTCACGGGCTCTCCCTCCCCAGTTCGACGGCGGCGGGCCCCCGTCTCATGGCTTCCGCGCCGCCCCCTCCCGGGACAAAGGGCCGGAGGGCCTCGGGAACGATGCCCGTCTCGAGCCAATCACAGGCGAGATGGGTCAGCGCCGGAGAGAGGAGGTAGCCGTGGCGGTAGAGGCCATTGATCGAGAGCAAGCCCGGCCGGTGGTCCACCCGGGGCCGGTTGTCGACAAGGGCCGGCCGGCAGTCGGCCCGTGCCTCGAGCAGCCTCGCCTCGGCAAAGCCCGGGTGGACGGTGTAGGCGGCCGAGAGGAGCTCGAGGAGCGACTGAACGCTCACCGGGCTCCTGTCCTCGCTCTCGATGGAGGTCGCGCCCACGACGTAGACGTTGTCCGGGCGAGGCACGACGTAGATCGGATACCGGGGATGGAGGAGACGGATCGGACGCGTGATCGCGACCTCGGGGGCGTGCAGGTGCACGAGCTCGCCGCGCACACCGCGGAGGCCGGCAAGGTCCTTCCTGGCTCCGAGCCCGCGGCAGTCGGCAGCCACGTCACAGCGGACCTCGCCGCCACCGTGGGTGATCACGCCCGGGCGGATCGCGGTCACCTCGCTGCCGGTGATCCACTCCGCGCCCTTCTCGAGGAGCGTCGTCTCCAGAGCCCGCAGGAGCCCCCGGTTGTCGACCTGTCCCTCCTTGCTGGCGAGGTAGCCCGACGGAAAGCGATCGGCGAGCTCGGGCTCCAGGGCTTCGATCTCGGTCCGTCCGAGCCTCTTCAGGGATCCCTCGGGAGGGTTCCGGGCGAGGACACGCCGGGCGAAGAGGTCGAGGTCGGAACGATCGCGCCCGTGGGCCAGAACCAGGCTCCCGTCCCTCTGGAAAAAGACGGGCTCCCCCGAGAGCGAGCTCACGAGGTCGGGCAGAAGCTCCAGGGTGAGATAGCCCAGCTCGGCGATGTCCGCGTCGGCGGAGTCGAGCTCGCACACCGGGGTGATCATCCCGGCTCCGGTGAAGGCGCAGCTTCCGGACCCTTTCCGATCGTCCCGATCGACGAGGGTCACCCGGTGGCCGCGAAGCAGGAGCTCCAGGGCAAGGAGCCTGCCGGCGAGCCCCGCACCCGCGATGCCGACGTGCTGGTTCATGGGGGACAGTGTAGCCCGGGGCGGCGAGGGCTGTCGGGAGCCCACGAGTCCTGGTATCCTCCAGGGGTATCCGCATCCAGCAGGGAGGATCGGCCCATGCTCTCCGCCCGGCGTCTCGTCCTCGCCGCAGGTCTCGTCCTCTCGCCTGCCACCGCGGCTCTCGCCCAACCCGACCCGCCCTCGCCCGTGGTCGAGGTGCGGAACCTGGGGGTGGCGACCGGCTACTCTTTTCGGTCCGACGGACCGTACACGATCCTCTCGGTATGGGAGGGGGACTTCGGAATAGACCTCAACGGGGACGGGGATGCCGCGGACTACGTCTTTCACGTCCACGACGTCGAGACTGGCGCCCTCACCAACCTGGGGCTCACCGGCTCCGTACGCGATATCCGCGGCGGGCGGGCCATCATCATCCTCTGGGAGAACTACCAGGCGGATGCGAACGGTGACGGCGACCGGGGAGACGACGTGCCCTACGTGGTCGATCTGGCGACCGCTCGCACGATTCCGACCGGTCTGGCCGTGCCTTATCACGCCATGAGGCTGGGGGACAAGCTGTTCTTTCTCGTGGAGGAACGCGATCAGGGAGGTACCGACCTCAACGGTGACGGCGATGCGCTGGACCATGTGATGCACGTCCTCGATACCGAGACCGAGCAGGTCATCAACCTCGGGCTCGCCTCCCATCCCTACTACTACGACTACTTTCCCGTCTCGGATCGGCTCGTCGCCTTCTCGGTCCCGGAAGCCGACCAGGGCGGCATGGATCTCGACGGCGACGGCCTGAGCACACACTTTGTGATTCATCTGATCGACACCGAGACTCTCGAGGTCACCAACCTCGGAGTGCACGGGAGTGTGCACAAGGTGCATGCCAGAAGGGTGGCCTTCGCCAAGAGCGAGTTCGTGCAGGGCATGGATCTCAACGGGGACGGGGATACGGGAGACTGGGTGCTCCATCTTCACGACCGGGAGCTCGGTATCACCACGAACCTCGGTGTCCCGATCTACGTCGTCGATGGGCGCCACGTCGACAGTCATCTCCTCCCCTTCAAGGTCGAGGAGAGGGCGCACGGGAATACGGACCTCAATGGCGACGGAGATCATCAGGACGTCGTATTGCACGTCCTGGACATGACCACGGGACAGGTCGTCAACCTGGCGGAGGCCGTGGACCGGGAAAACAACCCGTTCGCCTTCGGTTCACGGGTGGCCTTCGGAGCGCTGGAGACCTCCGACTATAACGGGGACGGTGATCAGTACGACACCATCGGCCACATCTTCGACGCCGGCACCGGAGCTCTCACCAACCTCGGCCTCGCCCTCTCCGATCCCAACGAGGCGCCCACCATCGGCAGCGGTGATCAGGTCCTGGTGGGAGCCTACGAGTACTCCCAGGGAGGGATCGACGTCAACGGCGACGGCGACCTGTCGGATTCCTTCGTCGTCGTCCACGATCTCCTGACGGGCGAGACCACCCACACGGGTCTGGCCGCTCCCTACTACTACGGGCTCGACTTCTTCGATCAGAGGAGTGGCGTGCGCTGGGTGGATAGCCTCCAGACCGTGAACGACATGGTGGCCTTCGTCTGCGACGAGCGCCGCCAGGGAGAATCTCTCAACGGCGACGAGGACACGACGGACGGGGTCATCTTCGTGTTCGACCCCACCACCCGCATCGCCACCAACCTCGGCCTCACCACCTACGTTCACGATTTCCTCGTTCCCACGATTCTCGGGATGGGCCAGGACCGCGCCTACTTCACGATCCCGGAGTGGCAGGATGGCAAGGATCTCAACGGAGACGGCGATACCGACGACTACGTGGGCCACGTGGCCATCCTCCGTCCCGCGGCCCGGGGCAGCGTCAACCAGGGAGCGGGAGAAGCCGAGGAAGTCCTGAGCATCAACGGCGAGCCGGCGCGCCTCACCCTGGCGGTGGGGGAGCCGCTATCGCTCCGGATGGAGGCGGCACCTCTCGGGCCCGTGGGAGGACGCTACCTCCTCTGGGCGTGGAACCGCTTTCCCGAGAACGCGTCCGTGCTCCGGGTGCGTGGCGACACCCTCGGAACCGTCGTGAACCCGACGCCGTTCCGGTCGGGCCTGTCGCCCCAGCCCATCCGCTGCGTGACCGGCCCCGGTATCCCGGCGGTCGCCTGCGGAGCGCTGGCTCCGCGGATCGGTCCGCCCGGCGTCCCCTGGACCCTCGCGCTCCCCGCCGGCGTGCCCTTCCCGATCGATCTCACGATCCAGGGAATCGTCGAGGATGCCGGTGCCGCGAACCCCACCGGCTTCAGCGTCACGAACGCGGTGCTGCTCCGGGTGGAGTAGGCCCATTGCCACCCAGGACGGCGCGGGGCCAAAAAAAAAGCCTCGCGGAAGGGAGACCCTTCGCGAGGCGGATGCCCCACCTGCGCCGTTTCGGGGGAAGCCAAGAACCAGGGCTTCCACGTGGGTGGCCCATGTCGAAAGGGCAACGGTATCCCGAGATCACTCCCGGGCTGCCTGCCCCTCCGCCAATGACGGCCCCCTGAGTATGTTCGGTTCAGCGGCATTGTCCCGGTGACGAACGCTGCAGGGACCGGGGCATCATACCACGGGGTCGCGTGGGGGAAACACCGGATGCCGGTCGTGAATTCCGAGCTGCACGGGGTCCCGCCCGAACACGAGGTCGAGCGTCCAGTCGATGGCGACCCGGAGCCGCCGTCCCCACCCCGGAATCTTCATGAGATAGACCGTCCGCCACAGGAACCAGGCCGGCCAGCCCGACAGGTTGATGCCGAACACCCTGGCCACGCCGGTGCGGCAGCCGAGGGCGGCGAGAGCTCCCTGGGAGACGATGTCGCAGGGTAGAGTCTCCTTCCCCGCGAGCACGCGACCGAGATTGAGAGCGAGGTGTTTTCCCTGGCGCACCGCGTGCTGCGCCGTCGCAGGATAGGGATGCCCGTCGGCGTCCGGGTTCACCGCCGCGTCCCCGATGGCCCATACGTTGGGCATTCCCTTCACCCGGAGATCCCGCTCGCACTGGATGTAGCCCTTCGCGTCGAGGGGAAGCCCGAGGGTGGCCACCACGGGGGAGGGTGCAATGCCTGCGCACCAGATCGTGGTGGCGGCGGGAATCTTCTCGCCGGTGCTGAGCACGACGTGGTCAAGGGCGACCTCGGTCGCGGATGCGCCCAGCACGACCCGCATGCCTCGCCTCTCCATCACATTCCGGGCATACCGGGACAGATCCGCATCGAGAGCAGGCAGAATGCGCTCCCCCAGCTCGACCAGGGTCACCTGACAGAAGTCCGGTCGGAGGTTCTCGTAGAGGCGACAGGCCTTGCGCAAGAACACGTGAAGCTCCCCCGCCACCTCGACCCCGGTGTAGTTCCCCCCCACCACGACCATGCGGAGCATCCGGCGCTTCTCCTCTTCGTCCGAGGAGGCGTCGGCCATCTCGAGCAGACGGATCGCGCGATCGCGCAACGACACCGCGTCGGCGAGATCCTTCATCTCGAATCCGTACTCCCGCAGACCGGGTACGGGAGGGAGGCGGGTCACGCCGCCGAGAGCCACGATGCAGTGATCGAAGGGGATGCGGGTCTCCTCGGCCCTTCCTGCCGCCTTCACGAGGACGGTGCCTCCCTCGTGAAGGAGCCCGGTCACCTCTCCCATGAGGAACCGGGTTCGCGAGAGAAAGGCCCGCAGCGACACCACGGCATGGCGCGGCTCGAGTTGCCCCGTTCCCGCCTCGATGAGCAGAGGCGTGAACACGAAGTAGTTGCGCCGGTCGAGAAGACAGACATCGACCGTGCGACCCAGTCGCCGCTCGAGCTCCCGGGCGCAGGTGGCGCCGGCGAACCCGCCGCCGAGGATCACGATGCGGGGTCGGTCGCTCGCTCCCCCCATCACGGGCTCGTCGAGGACGACGTATCCTCCAGGCTCGCGTCACCGAGAAGGGCATGGGCCTTCTCGCCCAGCCCCGGCGAGAAGCTCAGACGCAGCTTCGCCGCCCACGGATCCGCAGACGCGGCGAGGGCCTGCATCCTCTCGGCCGTCGCACAGAAGGCGGCCGGCACGAGGAGCACCTCGCGGGACGCCCCCTCGTCGGCCATCTTCTGGAGGACGCTCTCGAGGCTCTCGCCCTCCCCCTCGATTACCACCTCGACCCTCGAAAAGGGGCTCCGTGCTCTCTGGGGCTGGTGTTCGACGAGAAGCCGGAGCGCCCCCTTTTCGTCCTCGCTCAACCCTTCCGGAGCCACGACGACGGTGGTGCCGCCGAACGCACCCGTGGGGACGGGGAGAACATCGCCCCAGGCCAGATCCACGAACGAGATGGCGTCTCCCGAAGTGACGACTCCTTCGAGATCCGGATCGAGGAGAAACGGCTCCCCCGCGAAAGCCAGGACCCGAACCGCGGATCCGGAGTGACTCTCGAGGACCGCGGCAAGCTCCGCCGGAGTGACGATGCGCGGTCGAGCGCCCCGTCCGCAACGGGCCAGGGCAAAGTTCAAGGCCCACTGGCGAGCGGTCCGGGACGGGCTCTCGACGATAACGATGGGGTTCTCGGTCCTGGCCTCGACCGGGGTCCCGAGCTCCGTCAGGAGACGATCCAGGGGCAGCCCGTGTTCCGGATCCAGGGCCTCCACCATGCCCTTGACCCCCACCCTGCGGAAGTCGTCGAGCTGGGAGCTCCAGAACGCCTCCTCGTCGGGAGAGGCAAGCACCAGAAGGTCCAGAGTACGCCCTTCCTCGTCGCGGGACGGGAGAGCCATCTCGGCCAGTCCCGCCGCCTCACGGGGGAAGATGGCCAGGGCGCGTCCTTCGATCCCTTGCCCGTAAATCGCCGTCGTGGCCACCACCGTCGCCCCGGTGCCGACACCGACGAGAACCACCCGGTCACGCCGGACCGGATGGGCGGCCACGATCGAGCTCACGATGCGCTCGATCCCGGAATCGAGGTCCGAGAGATCCGAGGTGAACGTCTCGCTCTGGAACCACCGTCCTCCCGTCCTCATGTCCTTGCCCGTCTCCAGGATCGGAGGCTCGACCACCGCGATGGCCGCCTCGTCGCCAAGAAGAAGCTCGAGAGTGGTCATCAGATCGCGGGAGCGAAGCGGCTCCTCGGGCAACGCGATCACCAGGGGCAAACGCGCCCCCTCGCTGGCCGTCTTCGGCACGCGGAGGCGGTAGCGCAGCTCCCGCGGGAGAGTCACCGCCCAGAAGCCGTCGGAAGCCTCGCGGGCCCTGGCCTCGGCATACACGATCCAGTCGGCGCGATCGGTCGTCTCGTCGAGATCCACGCTGGAGAGGTCCGAGGCCGGGAGCACCGAGATGGCGGCGACCCGGAGACCGGGACGCCTGAGAAGAAGCTGATGCAGCGTTCCCTGGCCATGGGCCGAGTGGAACTCGCCATTGACGTGGAGGACGAGGCCGCCGGGCGATGCGTCGAGGGCCCGGAGGCACGACTCGGCCATGGTGTTGTCCCAGAGGCTCTGGCTCGAGTGGATCATCTGCTCCGGAGTTCGCCCCGCGAAGATGGCTCCCATGTGGCCGCGCACGGCCCTCCGGAAGCGATCCCAGTACTCTTCGGGATGCGGATGGAGCTCCGCCGCCACCAGCTCCCGCTGCTCGGAGGTGAGCTCGTCCCAGGCCTCTTGCCCCCGGAAGGCGACATTCTTCCTCAGGCTGGCGGGGACGTTCGACGCCACCACCCTCAGTCCGTGCCGCTTCGCCGCCTCGATCATCGGGCGATAACCCGTGCGGTAATTGCTCCAGGGGCGGGAAGTCCGGAGAAACTCCGTCTCGTTCGTGCGACCACTCACATAATCGTCGAGCGCGCCCTGCACGTCGCGCTCGAACATCTCCATGGCGAGGGTGACGTTCTTTCGTCTCCTCACCAGGCCCTCGTACACCGCGAGCTCGACCCGGTGGGTCGTCTCGTCGAGATGGGTCTCCCCCAGGAACACGACGTCGGCGGACGCCACCTGGTCGAGGAGCTCCTCGAGCGAGGAGGCCCTCCCCTTCCTCGCGTCGAGCACCCGGGTCACGGCCTCGAGCCGGGGGAGGTCCGGTGCTGCCGGCGCCTCGGGCAGGGGTTGGGCGCCGTCACGGGAGGGAAGAGAAGAGCAGGAGGCGACGAGGGCCGACAAGGGGAGGAGAAGTGCGAGGAGTCCCACGCCCACACGGACGCGAGAGATCACGGGGCCTGGAGGTGGGGTCATCTCATTCTCGGATGTTGATGTCGATGCCGACGTCCCGGTAGCGGACGAGCCGGCCGATGGTGAATTCGCGTCGGGCCAGCGCAACCCGGTACTCGGTGAAGGCCAGGGCCTCGTTGGCCAGAGCGGTGGAGAGGTCATTCTGGAGGAGCAACACGTCGTAGCTCGTATTGAGCCCGTTCTCGAACTTGGCGTTGCCGGCCTCGAGCTGCTTCCGGGAACGGTAGCCCGCCTCGTTGGTGGAGAAGATGGTCTGCCAGGCCGTCTCGACCGACCGCTCCGCCTCGCGCACATCGGCGATGGCGGCACGGGCCAGGTCGTCGTAACGAAGGCGCGCCTGCCTCTCCTCGAGCTTCGAGCGACGGTACCGACTGTCGAGGGTCTGGTTGCCGAGGGGATACTCCACCACCACCCCGAGGCTCCAGCTCCGGTTGTTCTGGAATCGCGAGAGGCGAATGTCCTCGAGGTTCTGGCTGTAGTTGCGATCCAGGGCATTGAGGGTCCAGCTCCCGCTGAGATCCACGCGGGGAAGGCGCAGGCTCTTGTTGCGATCGACGGTGAGCTCGCGATTCTCGAGGTCGATGCGGGCCTGGATCAGGTCCGGACGCTGGTCGAGAGCATCCCGGGCGAAGACCGTCCAGTCGTTCGTGCCGGGCTCCTCGATGTTGAACCGCTCGAGGATCCTGGCCTTCCTCTCGTCGAAGGTCTCGTCGTCGCTCCGATCCCCGTCCGATTCCCCGCCATCGAGCACCGGCACCCGGTCGATGGGACGGAGGTCGACGTTCCAGGCCTCGAGATCGGGAAGGGGCAGGATGAGGCGGGCCAGGAGATCCTTTCCGTCGAGGGTCTGCTTGGCCGCCACCTGGACGTCGGTGACCCGTGCCGCCACGCTCGCCCGCGAGTTGTGCACCTCGATCCGCGCCAGGGTTCCCACATCGATACGGGCCAGAGTGTCCCGGAGCTGGCGACGCGCCAGCTCGAGGGCGTTTCTCTGCACCTCCTCGTTGGCGATGCGAAACACGAGCTGCCAGTAGGCCTGATAGACCTGAAAGACGATGCCCTCGACCATGGACCGGAACTGGTGCTGGGAGATCTCCTCGTTGTTGCGGGCGATCTCGATGCTGCTCGTGTTGAACGGCACCCAGGCTCCCCGCAGCAAGGGCTGGGTCAGGTTGAACGCGAGATCGCTGTCATAGAGGCTCGGGGAGGCGCCAAACCGGTTGGCGAAGGCGGTGTCGAACTCGCGCGTCCGGGCCTGGAGATAGGCGATGGAGAAGGTTCCTCCGGTGAGGAACTTCTTGCTGATGCCGAGATCGAAGCGGTCGATGCCTCGCCCCGCCGACTGGAGCTGGTTCTCGGTGTCGTTCTCGAGCTTGCGCCGTTCGGCGGAGAAGGACAGCAGGGGATCGAAATCTCCCAGGGCCTCGGGGATTCCCGTTCCCGAGATGTCGACGCCGAGGGCCTCGGCACGGATGGAGGGGTTGTTGGCCAGGGCGAGGAACACGCAATCCTTGACCGCCACGGTGAGAACGGGCAGTTCCTTCCTCTCGAGAGCAATGTTTTCCTCCCCGGTGAGAGCATGCTCGCCCTCCTGGGCGACCTCGTCCGCACGCTCTCCCTCCTGCGCCCGGACCGTCCCGAAGGAGAGAAGGAGCAGGCACCCCAGGATCCACGCTCCCGCAGTCCGGGGCACGGATCCGGGCAGATGAGCCATCGCTCGAGTCGTCACGGCGCCTCCTCCATCCAATGGTTCCACCACGAGGCGGGGTTCCCGCATCCGTACGGCAACGGGGCAGAGACGGGGGTCGGGAAAAGATCCGGGAGCATAATAGTGAAGGCCCCGAGGCACAACCGGGCCGCGGGGCCGACGACAGCTCTACGCACCGGGAGAGCCAAGGATCCGGGGACCGCGGCCGGCCAGAGGGGCCGGAGCACCTTCGCCGTGGGGGGCACGCCCCGAGCCTGTCCAGGCCAGGGGTGGCCCCCACCAGGGTCGACCGTCAGGGTCGACGTCAGGGTCGACCGGGCGTCAGCGACGACGGCGACGCACCCCGGAGAAGCCGAGAAGGACGCCCAGCACGGCGAGCCCCAGACCGCTCATCGAGGCGCCGACGGCGAAGCTCACGGGGCGGTAGCGGAACAGAACCTCGTGCTCGCCTCGCTCGAGAACGACTCCCCGCAGCACGACGTTGGTGCGGAGAATCTCCGCCTCCTCGCCATCGATCTGGGCCTTCCATCCCGGATAAAACGTGTCGGCGAGGACGAGCAGGCACCGCTCGGCATCGACCCGGGCGCGGATCCTCACCTCGTGCGCCGAGTGATGAAGCTCGAGCACCTCGCCCGCAAAGGCGGCCTCGCCCCCCTGTCCGAGTGGGCTCCGGCCCACCACCACCGCCGCCTCCTGCGCAGGAATCTCTCCCCGGGCCAGAAGCTCCAGAGCCTCGTCGAGGGTCGCGGCCTCGACCACGCGTGTCACGAGATGGGCACGCGGCACCACGAGGGTATTCTCGTAGACCTGGAGCCCTTCGGTGAAGAGGTGGATCCAGCGCGGTGGCTCGAGCCCCGGGACCTTCTCGGGTCGGCTCTCCATCCCCACCAGAAGGTACTTCACGTTGAGGAAATCGAGGATCGGGGAGGAGACGTCATTGAGGAGGAGGATCCGGCTTCCCGCGCGATCGCCTCCCGTGAGGAGATCGACGGGGTTCTCTCCCGCGGCGAGAGCCTTCCGCACACGACCCCGCATCCTGACCTTGAAGAACGGGTTGTCGAAGCCGTCCAGGTGGCTCTCGTCCCCGGTCTCCAGGTAACGGCGCACGGCCTCCTTCTGCCTGGGGTTGATGCGGCGATCGAGCGCCCCCCTCTCGTCGACGCGCCGAAACAGGCGTTCGTACTCCAGCACCGTCAGCGCATCGTTGCCCCGCACGTCCATGAGGCCGTACTCGAGGCAGGTGTTCCCGGGAAAGATCGAGCGTCCCACCGGTCCCACACGATAGACGCCCGGGTCCATCTCGCGAAGCCTCTCCACGGCGGCGAGCGGGGGAAAGTACTCGTCGGCTCGCGTCGAGGGGAGCCCGGGCAGCACCACCCGACCGAGGTCGAGGAGGATCGCCACGAGGACCGCGCTCCTCACGATCGGGAGGGGCACGGCGACGAGGCTTCGCAGGAGCGCCAGCGCCGGCACCACCAGCGCGAAGGAAACGCCGAGGACACCCTGTCGCCAGGCCTCGCGGGCACCCTCCTCGGACGCCATGACCTCGCGGAGCAGGACCACGCAGACGATCATCGTCACGCCGACAATGGTGGCCGACGCGAAGAGGAGGAGGGGAGGACGGCGGCGCTCGACGAGCCAGCCCTCCTCGAGGACTTGCCAGCCGAGGGCTCCGGCGATCACGCAACCGGCAATCCAGAAGAGGACGAGCCGGCTGGTGGCGGCGAGGCCAAAGCCGGGAAGCACGCGCACGATGTCCTCGAAGTACGGGGTCCGGAAGGCCGCCAGGGCAAGGATCCCTCCCAGAACGAGCAGGAATGCCGCGAGCGGCCGGCGGCGGCGATCCGCGAGGGCCAGCGGACAGAGCACGAGCGGGATGGCCCCGGCGTAGCCCATCATGGCGTTGAAGCTACCGGGTCCCGCATAGCTCTGGTCATGGTGGGTACCGAAAATCTTGGGGAGGAGAAGCGAGGGCAGCCGGTACAGGAACGACACCGAGGGGTCCTCGTCGGGAACGTGCTCTCCGCGGAAGTGGAAGGCCGCGCTCACCCTCAGGTACTCGAGAAAGGGCACGATCTGCACCGCGGCGAGGACGGCGCCGAGGACGGTGCCGCACCCGAAGAGAAAAAGGAGCGAGACGGGGCCCCGCCGTGCGCCCGGGACCGCCCGCTCACGGGCGAGACCGAGGAAGAGCGCGACCAGGGAGGCAAACACCAGGACGAAGTACGCGGTCTCGGGATGGCCGGACAGGTGCAGGAGGGCCACTCCCGCGGCGAGCCCCGCGACCGATCCTGACCCGTGTCCACGGGCAAGGCGCAGCGTGTAGAAGAGGATCCAGGGGAGAAACGCGGCCGCGGGTCCCAGGGGCCAGAGGATCCAGGCACTCATCCAGACGTTGAGCATCCAGGCCGAGGCCCCGAGGAACGCCGAGAACGGCGAGACCCCGACCGTCCGCAGGAGGAGCAGGGCGAAGAACCCGGAGATCCAGAGGCGCAGGATCGTCGAGAAGAGGCGCCCCCGGGGGGGTTCCAGCACCAGGTCCGCCAGGCACAGGGGGTCGAGGGGCGCCGACTGATAGTTGGCCAGGAGCGGCGCTCCGGCGAAGCTGTAGGGGTTCCAGAGAGGCATCCGCCCGCTGCGGAGCTCCCTCCGGGCGAGATCCCTCCAGGGGGTGATCTGGAAGAGAGTCTCTCCGATGTTGGGGTTCCGGGGGGAAGACGGGTTCTCGGCCGACGCCGACCAGGGCGAGGTCCAGGGGAGGACATCGGAGCAGGCGAGCATTCCCCCCGTGAAGAGTTGACGCGAGAAGGCGGCGACGAGGATCAGGAGCAGAAAGGCGGCACCGCGGGCTCCCTCGCTCCGGGTGAGGCCCACCGCCTTGAACCCGCCACTCGTCATGCTCTCTACCGCCCTCTGCGTCATCGTTGGCCCTTGATCCCGCAGGATCGAAATGCTCCTCTATGTTGCCCTGCGGATCGCTCGCGGAAAAGGGGTCGCTGCCGGGAGCAGGACCCTGGCGATCCATTCGCCCTGGACCACTGGACCACTCGTCACCCTCGTCACCTGGATTCGGGCCGCGCCCCGACTTCCTCCGCCGGAGAGCACACCGGAATGCCACAACGGGTCCTCATCACGGGCGGGGCCGGCTTCATCGGCTCCCACCTGGCCGACCTGCTCATCGAGCGTGGGCACGAGGTCCACGTCCTCGATGACCTTTCCACCGGGACCATCCGGAACGTCGAGCACCTCAAGAGTCACACCGGGTTTTCCTACACCATCGATTCGGTGATGAACGAGCCGCTGCTGGCGGAGCTGATCGACCAGTGCGACGTGGTCTACCACATGGCGGCCGCGGTGGGCGTGCGGCTCATCGTGGAAGACCCCGTGAACACCATGGAGACCAACATCAAGGGAACCGAGCTGGTGCTCAAGCGCGCCGCCCGCAAGCAGAAGAAGGTGCTGGTGGCTTCGACGTCCGAAGTCTACGGGAAGTCCGAGGACATGCCCTTCCACGAGGATCAGGATCTCCTCATCGGCCCTCCCAGCCGCGCCCGGTGGAGCTACGCCTGCTCCAAGGCCATCGACGAGTTCCTGGCTCTCTCGTACTGCCGGAGCGGGAAGCTCCCGGCGGTGGTGGTCCGGCTCTTCAACACCGTGGGACCGCGGCAAACCGGCCGCTACGGCATGGTGATCCCCAACTTCGTGGCGGCCGCCCTCCGCAACGAGCCGGTGACGGTCTACGGCGACGGCAAGCAGCAGCGAAGCTTCGGCTACGTGGGCGAGGTGGCCGAGGCGCTCACCCGCCTCATGGGCTGCGAGGCCGCGGTGGGCAAGGTGGTCAACGTGGGGAACGACCAGGAGATCTCCATCGAGGATCTGGCCCGCGAGACCATCAAGAGGTGCAAGAGCGCCTCGAAGATGGTGTACATTCCGTACTCGGAAGCCTACGCCGAGGGATTCGAGGACACCAGGAGAAGAGTGCCCGACCTGTCCCGCCTGGAGTCCCTCATCCAGTTCCGGCCCCGTATGCCCATCGGCGACATTCTCGACCGCGTCATCGCGTCGCGCCGGGGTACCGGCGCCGCCTCGCCGGAGACGTCGCATTGAGCCGGGTCTCCCTGGTCGTTCCGGTCTACAACGAAGCCGGGCTCATCGAGTCGAGCGCCGCGACGATTCGCACGTTCCTCGAGGGGAGAGGGGGCGAGTTCGAGGTCGTCTTCTCCGATGACGGATCCACCGACGGCACCACCGACGTCCTCCGCCGTCTCGAAAAGGACGATGCGACCCGGCGTACCCGCCTCGTGGTGGCGGAGCAGAACCAGGGCAAGGGGGGCGCCCTCAACCTGGGGCTCGCCGCGGCCACAGGCGACGTCGTGGCCTACATCGACGCCGACATGGAGATCCCCATCTCCCATGTGGGCGACGTGCTCCAGGGCATTGCCGAGGGCTACGACCTCTGCGTGGGCAGCAAGGCCATCGGCGACTCCCAGAGGGAAAGCCGGCGCAAGATCGCGCACAAGGTCTACAACGGCATGGTCCGCAACCTCCTCGGCTCGCGGGTGTACGATCACTCCTGCGGGGTCAAGGCCTTCCGCCGCGAGGTGGTCGATGCCGTCCTGCACGAAATGCGCGACAAGAAGTGGGTCTGGGACACCGAGTTTCTCGTACGCGCGCAGCGCAAGGGCTTCCGGGTCAAGGAGGTTCCCATTCATTCGGTGAGCCGGCGCGAGAGCAAGGTGCGCTTCGTGAGCGCGGTCATCGACTCGTTCGGGGCGGTGCTCCGGTTGTACTTCCAGGGAGTCAAGGTTCCGCGGAACCTCCGCAAGGACGCGACGACGCCGGCACGCAGGGCAAACGCGACCGGCTGAGCGGGAGCAGGGACGGGGACGGGATTTCCGATCTCGGAGGCCTCTACGAGCTGCTCGAGGCGCCGCGGAGGTAAGGTTGTTCGCGGTGGAAACAAGCCAGGTCGTGGGCGAGGTCCGGCGGCTCTTTCTCACCACGAAGGAAACAGCCAAGGACACGAAGGACCCCGGTCACTTTCTCCTGGCGCGGAGCCGCACGACATGCTCACCCTCACCGGGGGGGATCTGCACGATGGTGTCGGTGAGCTCGTAGAGCTCGCTCTCGAAGACGAGCTCGTGGGCACCGGGAACGAGACGCCCCTTGAACTCCAAGACGTCCCCGGTCACGCCCACGCGAGCGGGGGCCGCGACGGCGGGAACGTCCAGCGACTCGAGGGAGAACTGCTCGACCCTGCCGTCTCTCCCGGGGTCGAAGCCAGAGACGAGGAACCGGACCGATCTTCGCGCCTCGAGCACGCCAGTCGCCCGCCGTCCTGCATGTCGCTGGAGGGTCACCTGCTCCCCGATCCCTCCCTCGCCGCGAAGTTTGAGGTGCACCCAACCCTCGAGACGAACCGGCAGGGTCCCGGTGATCTCACTCCAGCCGTCCGCATCGGTCAGGAGAGACTCGGAGGATCCCTCCCACTCGAGACTCCCACTGGTTCCCTCGGCCACAGGACGACCGTCGGATTCACACCACTGGATGTGCAGGACCTCCTCGGGCTCCAGGCCCAGGGTGCCGAGGTCGATGGAGGCTCCGGCACGGACGTCGACCTGGCGCGTGACCTCCACGAATCCCCTCGCTTTCACCTTCAGCTCCCACCGGCCAAAGGTGAGCTCCACTTGCCTCCAGCCGCCGGCGACCTCGACCCACCGGGGCTTGCCCTCGGACATGCCCGGCGTCAGCGGGTCCGCGCCGCACAGAACCCGGAAAATCGGCCTGCCCGTCAAGGCCTCGACGACGCGAAAACGCACGACACCGATGGGATCCCCGGGCTCCTGGGCCTCGAGCGGGACCACCAGATCCTCGAGAGAACCGAGATGGATGTCGTGCACCGCCTCGCCCGGAGAAAAGGGACCGTAGTCAAGCGGGGGTCCGATTCCATATCCCGTGGCCACGGTCGCCGCCGAGACCTTGACCCGGCGGGCATGGGCCGACCCGAGCGACAGCCGCATCTCCAGGTCCGGAGCATTCCCGCGCAACGGCGTGATGACCTTTCTCCTGTGCGCGTTCTTCAAGAGCTCGATGGGCCGATTTCCCTCGTACACCGGGAGGTCGACAGCGTCGGAAGGCTCGAGTTCGACAACGACCCCGATCGAGCTCACCAGGTTCTCACCGTCCGGGGTGCGGGCGGGAGTGAAGTGGAGGCGCAGGTTGAGAGCATGCGTCTCCACGCCCTGCAGCACGATGGGAACGGTCTCGCCCTGCCGGATCCCGTTCGAGAGCTCGAGACTCGATGGTTGATAGCCAGGAACGGCGAAGTCGAGGCCAATGGCTTCCTCGCCGGGGCCCTCGAGCTGACAGCGGAGAGTGGAATCCTTTCCCGGTGAGAGCAGGAGCGGGGCCGTATCTCCCGCGACAAGACGTACCGACGCCAGGATTTCGTCGGTGACGCGTTGCTGCCTGCCCACTTGCACCGTCTCCAGGAAGGCGTCCCGCGGGATCGCGTTTCCGGCGGAGTCGACGGGACGGAGCCGGAAGATCGTGGCCGGACCCAGCCTCAGCGTGACGTCGGTGGCGATCTCGCCCGGAACCAGGCCCGGGAGCGCGAAGACTTGCTGCTGGCAGCCCCCGGAGACGACGAGGGCTCGCGTCTCGGTGACGAAGGGCTCCACGGTGAACCGCCCCGCAGAATCGGTCGCCGTCTCGTTGGCCCCATCGGGTCCGAGGAGGCGACCCTCCAGGTCGAAGACCGGCTGCACCCTGCTCGGCGGCCGGTCGGTGAACGGCTCCTCGTAAAACGCCCCCACCCTCCTCGGCCGCATGCTGACGAGGGCGTCCGGCACCGGCCGTCCCTCGAAATCAAGCACGATTCCCACGAACGAGCACGCCCGGGGAAGGACGAGCTGGCCCGCGTCCACGGTGCCCCCCGGCTCGAAGCTGGCGTACCCCGCCGTCCCGTACCGGGTGCCCGACCTCACCCGGACGCGAATGGGCTCGAGGTCGGCACGGCGTCGACCTCGCGGCCCCTGCCCCCCCGGTCTCTCCAGACGCCCCACATCGATGGCGAAGGCCCCGGGCTCCGACCAAGGTGACTCCGGGATCGTCCTCGGCATCTTCCTGAAGAACCGGTTCGGCACGACGAAAACCTCGGCTCCCTGGACGGGGTTTCCCAGATCATCGACGATCCGGCCGGTGACGGTGCAGACCTGGGGAACAGCCAGGTCATCGACTTGTGCGCCGGCCCCCGGCGGATCGGGAAGCGCGGAAACTTCCCTGCGCGGGGCGAGGGCACGGGAGACCGCCTCGACATCGTTCGACTCCGGGCCCAGGCCAGGTCCTGTCGCGGACTCACCCGAAGGATCGACGGTCGGGACGGAGGACGAGACGCTGCTGGCCCCGGGCCGCGGACTCTGCTCCCGGGAATCCGGCCTCAGGAGCCAGACGAGGAGGCCTCCCACGATCCCCACCGCCACGAGCAGCGCGATGTACTTCCCCGCCATGCCGGATCCTCCGGATTCGAGTCCGCCTCTCCTTGCGCTCTCACCGAGGTCCGCGAGGGCCCCGTCCCCTGTTCCAGTTTCTTATCCGGCACAAGGCTCTCGGCGGCCGGCGCGGACCACCGGATCGAGAAAAGGACCTGGACGATTTGTCCGCGCGCGCGGAATGGCGGGTCGCGGTGAGCCCGGGGTGCGGTCAACGCCTCTCGAGGACGGCCCTGAGAAGGGCGAGCTACTCGCTCTCGAGGCCGTCGAGGTCGGCCAGGTCCTTGGCGCGACCCGTCGCCTTCTTGTTCCGGATCAGCGAGTCCTTGCCCAGGAAGTGAACCGGGATGCCGTCGAGGGTCATCGGGATCCCTCAATCCCGGCCATCTTCCTCCAGGGGAATGACCCGGATCGGGATCTCGTCCCGGGTGTACGAGGGGAACGGAAGGCGCGCCAGAGCCCAGGATTCGCACGCGAGCTGCCACATCATGCCGATGCGTTCCTCTGGCGTGGTGGTCGCCGAGAGATCGTCCCCTGGTTCGTCTCCCAGGTGGTACTTGCGAATCGACCTGTGACCGGGATCGGACATTCGACTGAAGTATATCACTTCCTCTGACTGCCCCCCCGCGGGCTGTCTCCCTCTACCTGCGGCGGCAATCGCTTCGATTCCCGCCGCTCTCCTCCGCGTCCTCCCTCTTCCCTCCTCTTCCCTCCTCTTCCTCTGTGTCGAAACGAGCCCCTCGCCCACGACCCCGCTGTCTTCCACCGCGAACAACCCGGCTATCTCCCCTCCAGGCCGGCCGCCCTTCGCACGAGCTCGAGGAACTCCGCACGGTGGCCGCCCTCGTCGGCACCCAGGCATCCCGCCGCCAGCTCCTGCACCGCGGCAAACGTGCTGTTGCCACGATGGGGTGACTGGCGCAGCATCATCCCGAAGGACGCCACCGCGGTGGCGAAGCGGAACTCCGTCGAGGTCATCGACAGATCCGCCCCTCCGTCCCGGGCCGGGAACTCGAGGAGCTGGCTGGTGTCGCCATCGGGCGCCTTGTAGCGCATGCGCACCACGAAGGCCTCGCCCGAGTAGGCGCGCGACGACGGCTGCGGCTTCTCGAGGAACCTCGACTCGGTGGCGGGCGGCGCCGCGCTGGCCGGAGGCTCCTGGCCCGCCGGCACGAGCTCGTAGAGAGCCGTCACCGAGTGGCCGACCCCGATCTCGCCGGCATCTTTGGTGTCGTCGGCAAAGTCGCGCGCCGCGAGCTTTCTGTTCTCGTAGCCGAGGAGCCGGTAGGAGGCCACCTCGCGCGGGTTGAAGTCCACCTGGATCTTCACGTCCTTGGCGATGGTGAGAAGGGTCCCCATGAGCCTCTCGCCGAAGATGCGCCGCGCCTCCCCGAGCGAGTCCACGTAGGCGTACTGGCCGTTGCCGTGGTCCGCGAGCTTCTCGAGCTTGCTGTCCTTGAGGTTATCGGTGCCGAAACCGAGCACGGTCAGGAAGACCCCGGACTTCCTCTTCTCCTCGATGAGGCGAACGAGGTCTCCCTCGCTGGTGATCCCCACGTTGAGGTCGCCATCGGTGCAGAGGATGACCCGGTTGATGCCTCCCTCGACGAAGCCCTTCTGCGCCACGTCGTAGGCGAGGACGATCCCCTCGCCGCCATTGGTGGACCCGCCGGCGCTGAGCCTCCCGAGTGCGCCGAGGATCGCCGCATGATCGTCACCCGGCGTCGACGGGAGCACGAGGCCGCTTCTTCCCGCGTAGACCGCGATGGCCACCCGGTCGCGACCGTCGAGGCTCTCGACCAGGAACGCCAGCGAATCAATGAGCAACGGGAGCTTGTTGCGGTCGTCCATGGAGCCCGAGACATCGACGAGGAAGACCAGGTTGGCACCCGGCCGCTCGCCATCGAGCTCGCGCCCCTTGACGCCGATCCGCGCCAGACGGTGGGACGGCTCCCACGGGCACTCGCCGATCTCGATGTTGACGCCGAAGGGATCGGAACCGGCCGGCCCCGGGTCGTCATAGGAGAAGTAGTTGAGGAGCTCCTCGATCCGCACCGCGTCGGGCGGCGGGAGCCTCCCCTCGTTCAGGAATCTGCGGACGTTGGAGTAGGAGGCGGTGTCGACGTCGATGGAGAAGGTCGACAGTGGCTCCTCGCCCGTGCGCACGAACGGGTTGTCGTGGACGCGGGCGAAGTCCTCGGTCGAGGACTCGGCCGAGGGCTGGCGCAGCGTCTCCTCGTCGGACACGTTTCCGTCGGCGTCGACTGCGTCCGAGAGACCGGCTTTTCCAGCATCGATGACAAGACGGTTCTGAACCTTGTCGTAGCGCGCGCTTGTCTTCTCTTCTCCTGCGGTCTCCTTCTTGAGCCGCCCACGCACCCCGGCGCGCGATCCTCCCTTCTCGCCTCCCGCACCGGGGGCGCTGCCCCCGACGGGGCCACCGCCGCATTCGGCCAGGTATCCCAGCTCTTCGAGCTCGGCACGGAGGTCCTCGCCGGCCTTCCGGTAGGCGCCGCCCGCGCCTCCCCCGAGACCGAGGGTGTCCTTCTGGCCCGACGTCAGGCCTGGAGCCGGGACCGGCCCGTCGACCGGGGTCCGCCCCGAGGCCGGAACCTGCCCCTCGGGAGCCCCGTGCGAGGAGATGCGCCCCACGAAGGCTTCGGAGGGCGCGGCAGGCGCCATGGAATCCTGGACCTGCGCTCGCACCCCCTTCTCGAAAGCGTCCCCACCCTGCGGCGAGGCTTCTGGCGAGAAGAGGCTCTGGGGAGGACTGGAGACCGGCGACGCGGACAAGGTGGCCCCGTCCCTTGAACGATCCTCCGTCGCGGCCTTGCCCCCGACCGAGGCGAAGTCATCCCGGCCCAGCATCAGCCGGCCCTCATCAGCGGGCTCGGTCCGCTTCTGCTGGAGCGAGGCCGAGGTGCCATCCGGAGCAGGCGTGCCCGCGGAACGATCGAGGAGCTGCGAGAAGAGCACCGTCGAGACCACGACGAGCGCGGCCGCGGCCAGCGACCAGCGGAGGACGAGCCCCATGCGGATTCTCTGCACGGGGACGCCACCTCCCGCGGCCTGGCGTTCGATCTCGCGGATCTGGTGGTCGTGGAGCCCGGGCGCATCCTCGTCACGGATGGCCTCTTCCAGGGCATCGGCGAGCCGACGGATCTCGTCCACGGCCTGACGATCCTCGGGGCTCGCCTCGAGGATGGCTTCGATCTCGCTCGTCTCCTCGGGAGAGAGCTCTCCGAGGACATAGGCAGTGATTCTCGGATCATCGGGATCGAGTCTCATGGTGTCACCTCCCGTCCCACCGGGCCGGCTCCGCGGGTCAATCTCTCCCTCAGGGTCTTGAGACCCGTGTGGATGAGAAACCCGACGTTGGAGACCGAGAGCTCGGTGATGCGGCTGATCTCCTTGTAGGAGAGTCCATTTTGAAACTTCAGGCGAATCACCTCCTGCTGGTTCGACGAAAGGCCGTCGATGGCCCGCAGGACGCTGTCCGCCGCCTCCCTCCGCTCGAGGAGCTGAACCGGGCCCGGCTCATCGCTCGCCCTCGTCGGGAGCTCGTCGTCGGGTCGAGTGCTCATGCGCTTCTCCTTCCGCTTCACGTCGAGGGCACGATTCCTGCATACGGTGAAGAGCCACTCGGCCAGGTGATCGCGCACGTCCTCGCTCGCCCGGGAGCAGAGCCGGAGAAAGGTCTCCTGCACCACCTCGCGGGCCCGCTCGACATCGCCGAGGATCCTCGCCGCATAGCGGACGAGGGGCGCCTCGTGGGTGCGCACCGCGTCGAGAATCCAGGGGGCGCCGCCCTCCTGGGCGACGTCAGGATCCTGGCTGTTCTCCGCGGAAGCCTCGCGCACGCGCATTCTCCGTGGCCGAGCGACGGGTGGCCCCATTGCCTCCCGTCCGGAAGGGAAGACGGCTCGGCCGAGAGGATCTTAGACCGCTGACAGAAAAAATGGGCGATCGTGACCGGGAGAGGCCGGGCAGGGCCCGAGTTTCGGCTGCCAGACGGGCGGGGTCATGCCCGGGGAACGGGCCTCCGATGGGCCAGGACAGGGGGCGGCTGGCGAGGGGCTCGGTTTGACACAGAGATCAGCGAGAGAAGACAAGAGAGGTCACAGAGAAATAAGAATGCGCCGGCCGAAGCGGCCGCCGCTCATACGAGCTCATCCTCTGCCTGCCGAGACGATCGCTTCGATCGTCTCGGCGCCCTCCGTGCCCTCCTTCTTCCCTCTCGGTCCTCTGTGTCGAGGCGAGCCCCTCGCCCACGACGCCGCTCACCCTACGGGAAGATCGTGAACGTCAGCGCAGGACCCGTCACCACCACTCCCATGCCCGGCTCGCTCACGACCCCCTGGGCCGCGAAGCTCCGGAACGTGAACGCGGGATTGGTGGGCATCGCGATCGACACCTCCCGATGACCCAGGGCATCGAGCGTGGCATCGGCACCGGAGAAGGAGTTGTGGACGATGGTGAACTTGTTCGTGCAAGCCAGACCCAGGGTCAGTCCACCCTTGACCGAGGTACCGGTGCGAGCATCGAGGAGGAGGGCGCAGTTGCGCAGAGGCGACCCCTGGAGGTCGAGGCGCAGGGTGGCCCCCAGGCGCGTCGACCCTCCGGACTGGACGAGGTTCGGGGCATTTGCCGAGTACGTGAAGAGCCCGCTGCCGGTTCCACCCCCGCCGGACGTCGTCACCATCACATCCACGACCCCGATCACGCCTCCCGCGGGCACGGTGGCCACGATCTCGGTCGAACCGTTGGTCTGATCGACGGTTCCCGGAACGCCGCCGAAGCTGACCTGGGCATCGGAGGGAACGGTGAAGTTGGTGCCCGTGATGGTCACCTGATCGCCACCGACCTGGGCGCCCGAGGCGGGGTTGACCGAGAGAACGGTGGGCGCCGGAGGCGCCACGAAGGCCACCAGGCCGAGCTTGCGCCGCGTCTGGTCCCCTCCCACCCGGATGGCAACGGGCCAGTTCGAGGTCGTGACCTCGAGCGCCGGCACCTCCGCGGTGAGGCTCGTCGACGAGGTCACGTCGACGTTCGTGAGCTCCTCGATCTCCTGGGGCTGCTGATTGTTCCGGCGCAGCCAGACCTCGGTGTCCCCGGCCACGAACCCGGTTCCGGTAATGGTGACGACCTGACCGGTCTGCTGGGCGTTGAGGGACGAGGGAGTGACGGTACCGATGCTCACCGTCGGATGTCCATACTGCGAGGTCAGCCCCAGCATGTCGTCCAGGGTGAGGGTGTGGGGCTGGGGCCCGCTTCCCGCGCTGGCGAACATGATGGCCGAGTTCTGGGCGCTGTGATCGAGACCGAGAGCGTGGCCGAACTCGTGGATGCCCACGTGCTCGATGTCGTACTGCCCACCGCTCGGGTTCCGGGCCCAGACGATCTCTCCGCCCCCGCCGAAGGTGTCAAAGTAGCGGATGTCGGTGTCCAGAAAGACGCTTCCCTGGAACCAGATCACGGTCACGGCAAGGGCGCTGCCGCTCGAGGCCCCCGACCTGTAGTGGACGTTGTTGACGCCGTCGTTGACCTGGTTCATCAGGGTCGTCGTCCCGCCGTCGACGAAGACGAAGCTGGACTTCCCGTTCCACACGTTCATGGCGTTCTGGAGGGTCACGAGCTGCTCGTTGGGATCACCCGCTGCGGCATCTTCGAAGTTCGCATTGAACCTGAAGGTCGCCGTCGATCCGGGCCAGGAGCCGTTCGCGGTCACGAAGGCCAGCGAGACCCCGGCCAACAGGAGAGCAAAGGTGCACGCAATGACCGCCGCCGACAGTTTCGCGAGTCGGATCCGGTTCTTGACGACCGCCATCACTGCCCCTCCTCTCGCTCGGCACGCGCCTTCGCGGCCTTTGCCATTGCCGTGCGCACGGAGACGGCCAGGTCCGGCAGACTCACGTCCCGGGCGATGGGTGCGCCCTGGAGACCCTTGACCCGACGGTCTCCGGCGGGGTCCACGCTCGTCACCACGTCGTACTTGCCCTGCCAGTGGGCATACACGTAGTCGAAGCCGAGCTCGTGATGGGCGAGAAACACCAGAACCTCGCCTGCAGGCAAGACCAGAGGCGCTTCCGAGGCCACGACCTCGAGCTCGCCCACCTTTCCTCCCGGAATCCGGAACACGACCCGCTCTCCGGGATCGCCTCCCTTGAGAACCGTGATGGGCTCCAGCACGACCTCGGTCACGATGATGGCGTCTCCCGGAGACGACCAGTCGGCGAAGAACGACCGGGTCTCGACCACTCGTCCGTGGACGATGGAGCGAGCGGTATCGACGAGCTCGACGAAGTCGAGCTTGCGAAGCGCAGCCTGGCCTGCGCTCGCGACCACGAGGCCGACGGCGGCGAGGCCAAGCAGCACGGCTCCGCGCCGGAACGGGACGAGAGACATGAATCCTCCTTTTCTGCTCCGGCCGTGGACGCACCGGGGCGACGGAATGGAAGCGAGGTTCTGTGGCGGATTCCGGGCGGGCGTGGCGAAATCCCCGTCGGCGAAGGCTCGAATGCCATGGTAGACGGCGGGATCCGGGCTGTCAATCGCAGCTTGCTCGTCCTGGTTCAGCCCGTCGAGCGGGGGGGCATGAACCGGTCGTAATCGGACGGAGCATCGATGCCCCGCACGACGCCGGTGTCCTCCACCGCGATCTCCACCAGCTCCCTGGCGTGGGCACGAACCACCTGCCGGGCCCCGATCTCGAGGGACGCCGCCATGAGCTCCGGCAGCAATCGCCCCGCGAAGGCCACCGGATGCCCCCGCATTCCGAGGTGGACCGGGAGCACGATGGGTGCTCCTCCGGCCAGCCCCTCGATCAGCTGGCTCACCGTCGATGCCGTCACCAGTGGATGGTCCACGGGCCAGACGAGGATCGAGGGCGGGGCACCCGCCGTGAGGTCGACGATGCCCACCTGCAGGGAGGACAACATGCCGCGCTCCGGCGAGGGATTCATCACGACTTCAGGGGTGAGAGGAAGTCGATCCGGAGGCTCCCGGGCCAGGATCTCTTCGCCATGAGGCGGGCCCAGGATCACGCGCGCTCGCTGGACCCCGACCTCCTCGAGGAGCGCGAGCACGGTCCTGAGAAAGCTGCCCCGCGGCCCCTGCAGCAACGCCTTCGGCCGCCCCATGCGCTCCGAGGCACCCGCAGCGAGAACGAGACCGATCGGTCCCGGTAGGTTCGTCCGGCCGGCAGTCAAGTGCCGATCACCGTCCCGTCGTGGCGGAGACCAATCCCCGGAACTTGAGCGACAGGTCCTGGGGAGAGGAGGCGTTGTCGAGAGCCGTGGCCTGGCTGATGAGGCCTTGCTTCCAGAGGTTGTAGAGGGCGCGATCGAAGGTCTGCGTTCCGTAGACCTCCTCGCCTTCCTCCATGAGCTTGCCGATGCGAGAGATCTCCTGACCCTCCCGGACGATCTCGCGTACCAGGGTGGTGACCACGAGGATCTCGACCGCCGCCACCCGGCCCTTTCCCTCCTGGCGAGGAACCAGTCTCTGGGAGACGACGGCCCGCAGGCAAGCGGCCAGCTTGGCCCGCATGAGCTTTTGCTCGCTCTGCGGGAAGTAGTCCATGAGCCGGTTGATGGTCTCGACGGCGTCTCCGGTATGGAGGGTCGAGAACACGAGGTGTCCCGTCTCGGCGGCCGAGATGGCCGCTCGAACAGTATCGGCATCGCGCATCTCGCCGACCAGGATGACGTTGGGATCCTGGCGAACCACGGTGCGCAGGGCATCCAGGAAGGAGTGGGTGTCGATGCCGAGCTGCCGCTGGGTCACCAGGCCGACCTTGTCCTCGTGCACGAACTCGATGGGGTCCTCGATGGTGACGATGTGCAACGGGTACTTCGAGTTGATCTCGGTCACCATGGCCGACAGGGTCGTCGTCTTTCCCGATCCCGTGGGACCCGTGACGAGCACCAGGCCGTAATTCTTCTTGCAGATGTCGAAGAGGACCTTGGGGAGGTTGAGGTCCTCGAGGGTCGAGATCTTCAGAGGGATGAGCCGCATGGTGATGCGGACGTTTCCCCGCTCCCGGGCAATGTTGACCCGGAACCGGGACACCCCGGGAAGCGTGTAGGGAACATCGATTTCCGAGCGCTCCTCGAAACCCCTCCGCTGGGTGTCGTTGAGGATCTCCTCCTTGTAGAACTCACAGTCCTCGGCCGTGAGGGGCTCTTCCTCCGTACGCACGAGCTTGCCGTCGATGCGCATGATCGGCGGGCTCCCGACCTTGAGGTGCAGGTCGGACCCCCGCTCTTTCACGATCTGGAAGAGCAGGTCTTTCAGCGGTACCGTCATGAGCTGTCGCCTCGTAGTCACTTTCCCGCCCCGGGGAGCGGGCTTCCCGGCCCCGGACGCTCATCGTCGCGAGTCTCGCGCTGGCTTGAGCCCGGAGAGACCTTATGATACTCGATGGCCCCGTTTGATCCGCCCCCGGACCGTTGGACCGGGCCAAAAAAGAAAGGCCCGGTCAGGAAAGAAGTTGTCATCTCTTGCCGTGAAACCAGGGAATAGACCATCGAGGGGCCGTGAAGACCTGGGCTCTCGGTCCGCCGATCGGCCGGCCGTGGGCCCGCTCGATCCTCCGGATGCGGATCTGGTGGAGCGGGTTCTTCAGGGCCACAAGGACTCCTTCCGGCCGCTCTTCGAGCGTTACTCGGTGGCGGTGTACGGATTGAGCCTTGCGATGCTGGGAGACCATCACGATGCCCAGGACATCGCCCAGGCGACCTTCGTGGCGGCCTTTCGAGGCCTCCACGGCTATGATCGTTCGCGGCGATTTCGGGGCTGGATCCTCGGCATCGCCCGTAACCTCTGCTGTGACGCCCTGGCCGAGCGGCCCCGTGAGCGCCCGGTCGGCATCGGACTGGAAGAGCTGGAAGGACTCGACGAGCGGACGAAAGCCCGCTCGAAACTGCATTCGGGCCAGGAGGAGGATGACAAGGTCCTCCGCTCCAAGCTGGGTCTCCTGCCCGAAGACAAGCGCGTGGTGCTGGCCCTCAGGTACCTCGAAGGCCTCTCGCGCGAGGAGATTGCGACGAAGCTGGGCATCAGCATCGATGCCGTGGCCCAGCGGATTTACCGTGGACTGAAGGAACTGAGACGCCTGCTCCCCGGGGACTCGAGAATTCGTCCCGACCCGGAGGCCCCAAGGCAAGAGATCTGACGCCGATGGCCGAAATGGGCTCCAACCGACGCATCCAGGACATCCTGGACCATCTCGACGGTACCCTGTCTCGCGGGAGGGCGGCCGCCTTCGAGCAGGAGCTTGCGCGCGATCCCGCGCTGCAACGCGAGATCGATGAGATCCGGGAAAGTCGCGCGATCTACCTTCGCGCCTTCTCCGACGGCTCGGGCCCGTACGGCTCCTCCTCCCCCATCGGGGCCGGATCAAGCCCCACGAGGCACAGCCGGCGGGATCAAGACGCGCTCGTTGACCCGACCGCACTTCTGGAGAAGATCTGGGAGCGGCTCCCTGCGGCCCCCGATCGGCCGCTCCGGCGTCGCCGGCCCCTTGTCCGCCGGCTCCTGCTGGCGGCAGCGGTGCTCCTGGCCGCGATGGCCACCTTTCCCCTGCTCCGCCCGGAGAGCGGGCCTCTTGCCCGGGTCGCTCTTGCCCGGGTCGAAGGAGCGGATGCCGGGCTTCTCATGGGGACCGAAGGTGATCTCGTCCTCGTGGCGAACGTCCGGGAGATTTCCGGCTCCCATCGGGTGGAGGTGGTCACCCTTCCTGGTCGGACCACGACCCTGGTTCTGGGCGACCTGAGGCTCGTCGCCGAGGGAGCCTCGCGGCTCGCCCTCGACCCGCTCGAGGGGGATGCCACGGGAGCCAGTGTCCACCTGGGACAGGGACGCTTCCGGCTCGAGGGACAGGGACGCTTCCGGCTCGAGGGACGGGGGGTGAGGGCCGACGCCCTCCAGGTCCCCCTTCTCATCGACGGCGACTGCGTGGTCGGAGTCGAGCCCGGAACCATCCGGATCCGGGTCAATCGGGGAACCGCCGAGGTGACGGTTGATGGGACCGTGCGCCGGCAGATGGCCAATACCGAGACCCTCTTCCGGCTCGGATCCCCCGGCAGTGCTCATATGCTCGAGGCTCACATGCTCGAGGGAGCCGCATTTCCTGCTCCTCCCAGGAGCCCGTCGGCCCCGCTCTCCGAGGCGATCGTGGCGGTTCTCCGAAAGAGTGGGAGCTCCCCCGCCGCTGGCCTGGCTCTCCTCCTGAAGGACGAGGGGGCCGCCAGCGCGGCGCGCCTCCAGGCTCTCGATCTCCTCCGGGTCCTCGACCCGGAGGGCGCCCGATCTCTGGCTCCGGGGCTCCTCGGGTCCTTCGGCGTACGCGCGGAGAAAGACGGTGTCCTTCCCCTCGACGACGAGGCCCTTACCGCCCTCGGCCAGAGTGGCGCGAGCGGTGCGACCTCGGCGGCGAGCGTCGCCCGTCGGGCAGGGGCCAACTCCCTCCTCGCGCAGCTGGTCCACGATCCTCTGGGGCAGGGGGACGATGATCGACTGGAGGCCGACCTCCCCCTGCGGGAGCTCGAATCCCGCTTTGCCCTCGCGGCGGCGGCGGCGGCCCGGCATCTGCAGGACTCGCGGTCGACCTTCTTTCTGAGAAGGCTGCTCAAGGGCAACTCGTCGGCGCTCTGGGTGGCCGCCCTCACCGCGCTTCAGCAGCTCCCGGACGCGGACCTCGTACCGGATATCTCCCGGGTGCTCGACCGGGCCTCGACCCGACCCACCCCGGTGCGGATACGGGTCGCGGCTGCGGTAGCGGGCCTGCCTCACCGGGAGCTTCTCCCCGCGCTGACGAGCTTCCTCGACAAGGAGTCGGAGGCCACCGGTCGAGCCTGGATCGTCTTCGGGCTGAGGAGTCTCGATTCTCCGGAGACCCGCGACCTCCTGATCCAGCTCATCCAGACCGACCCGGCGCGAAAGGTCCGCGAGGCGGCTCTGGCCTCTCTCTCTGCCCTGGGTGACCCCAGGGCCGTGGAGGGTGTGAGGCAGGCACTGGGCTCCGCCGACCCGACCAACCGCGCCCAGGCCGTCGCGATGGCCGCGATGCTCCGATCCCCCGAGCTCATCCCCGATCTCGGCTCCATCCTCATCGGGCTCCGGACCACCCCCGTCGAAAGGGTCACGGCAGCCGCGGCCCTCGGGAACATCGGCAACCGATTGGCCGTGCCCTACCTCATCCAGTCCGCCACGACCGCGCGGGAGGGCCTCCGCAAGATCCTCGGAGACTCCCTTGCCCGTTGCGTCGACGTCGGTCGGCCCCGACCCATCCTCGAGCTCCTTCAGGCTCTCGACACGCCCGAGGAGCTCGTCGAGGGAGCATTGCGGGGTCTCCGGACCCGGTACGAGATCTCGGGTGAGATTCCCGGCGAGGCGCAGCTACCCGATCTCCTCCGGCCGCTCCTCTCCCACGCCAGCCCCTACATCCGCCATGCCGCCGCTGCCGTGGCCTCCGCCCTCGCCAGCCCGGAACTCGAGACGGATCTCGAGGCGAGAATCAACGACCCGTCGGGACCCGTCCGCGTCGAGGTCAACCTGGCACTCCTCAGGATCGGACGGGTCGAGGCCCTCGAGAGAGTCGTCGAGGAGCTCGACCAGGCGAGCCAGGAGCCGGCAAGACTCGCCCTGAATGCCCTGGAACGGATGGCGAGCGATCTCGAGCCGGCCATCGCCCGTGGCCTCGCTTCCGCCCTCGCCGACCGGCTCCAGGACCTCGGGCCGAGGGGCGACGAGCTGAGCCTGGTTGCCCTGCGCACGATCCTGGCCCTGCCGGTCGCGGCGCCGAGCGTTCCCCTGCACACGGCCCTCGAGACCACGCGACACGACCCCTCGAGGGCTGCCGATGCCGTCGCCATCTGCCTGATCCTGATCCGCGACGGCGATCCCCTCGGACAGGAGGCCCTTCGCGGGCTCCTGACGGACCTCTCGGTCATCGAGGAGCTGGCTCGCATCGTCCCCGTCCGCCTGGACGACCCGGATCGCGGCGCCTTTGCGGCCGAGCTCCACAACATCGGTCATGACCTGAGGATGGGCACCCCTCTCGAGGCCGACATCCTCGTGGCCGCGGCTTCGGAAGCCCTCCGGCTGAGGCTGGTCGGCGAGGCTCCCCTGGCGGATGGCCGGGGCTGGGCTTCGACGCGGGTCAACCTCCTCGAAGCCTCTCCGGCTGCCCGGGAGAGGGAGATCCAGGAGATCGAAGGGCTCCTTCTCGGGAGAAGGATCCTGGTGGAGGCGCTGTCGGAATCGCTGCTGTTCGGGGAGGATACGGCGATTCGCACCGCGGCGGCCCAGAGGTTGGGTTGGATCGCCTCCTACGAGAGCATCCAGGCCCTCCTCCTGGTGCGCCACGCGGCCCCGCCCGCGGTTCTCCAGGCGGTGGATCGGGCCCTGGCCCGCCTGGGACTCTCGGCGGCCGCAACGGAGGAGGAGGTCGGAAGAGTCCTCGGAGCCGATCCCACGCTCCTTCTGCGGTCCTACAGCGACCTCCTGGCGTCGACCCTCGACGGTTGACCCTCGAGATTCCCGGCCCATCGCCCTCTTGGCGGTGCCGGAGGGTCGATGGTACGATGGGATCTCCCGGGCCCTTCCGAGGTCCGGATCGTGAACTAGCGGGGTGATCCATGCGGCTCTCACTGAAGAGAAGGCTGCTGGTCGGGGGTGCGGCGCTTTTCGTTGCCTGCGCCGCGTTCAATCTGCTCGGACGGGCCGACGAAAACGTCGGAACCGAGAAGAACCCCCCGACGATCGTGCTCGATGACGTGATTGCCATACCCGGCCGGCCGTTCTGTGGCTACGTCGTCGACGACAGCCCGGGAGTGCGCGTCGACGCCTCCATCGTGGGTGGGCGCCCGCTCCCTGGCTCTCCCGACACGAACAGTAACGGGACGCACAACGGCTTCTGCTTCCCGATTCCGGCCGTCCCGGGGACGCTCCTCTCCATCACCGCCACCGACGCCAACTTCAACCAGTCCACGGTCATCATTCCGGTCCAGTTCTACTGAGCGCTTTCGCGTGCGGACCGGCTGCGGTATAGTGTTTTTTTCCCCGGCCACATCTTCTCCCGGCCAACCGTCTCTCCCAGGAGCACAGATCCAAGATGTGTGGAATTCTTGGCATCATCGGCGAAGACGACGTCGTCAGCGACCTCTATGAGGGTCTGATCGCGATCCAGCACCGGGGACAGGACGCGGCGGGCATCATGACCTATGACGAGGTCTTCCACCTCAGGAAGGGGCTGGGCCTCGTGGCCGACGTGTTCGACCCCGAGGCCCTGGAGAGCTTGCCAGGCAACGCAGGGATCGCCCACGTCCGGTATCCGACGGTCGGTCTCGGTGGCGAGGAAGATGCGCAACCCTTCTTCGTGACCTCTCCCCACGCCATCTCCATGGCTCACAACGGCAACGTCACGAACTTCCTCGAGCTCCGGGAGCAGTTCGCCGCCCAGGGCAAGGGCATCGCGTCCCAGTGCGACGTCGAGGTCATCTTGCGTGTATTCGAGCAGGCCTTCGCGGCCGCCGATCCCGCCCTCGTGGCCGTGGACCGAGTGGCGGAAGCCGTCGCCGCCGTCTTCCGGGAGGTCAAGGGCAGCTACTCGGTGGTGGCCCTCCTCGCCGACACGGGGCTCGTGGCCTTCCGCGATCCCTTCGGAATCAAGCCCTGCATCATGGGACGCCGCAAGACCTCGGGAAAAGACGCGGTGGCCGTGGCCTCCGAATCGGTGGCCCTGGACCTCCTCGGCTTCGGCAATGTCCGGGACCTGGCTCCCGGCGAGATGCTCCTCGTGGATCTGGACCGGAACGAGCACTTCCGGCAGATCGCTCCCGCCAACGGACATCCGTGCATCTTCGAGTACGTCTACTTTGCCCGACCCGACTCGTTCATCGACAAGGTGAGCGTGTACAAGACCCGTCTTCGCCTGGGGGAATCTCTGGCCGCGGAACACCAGAGGTCGGGGCTTCCCGTCCCCGACGTGGTGATCCCGGTTCCCGACTCGGCCCGCACCGCGGCCACCACTCTGGCCCGCGCACTCGGGGTGAACTACCGGGAGGGCCTGGTCAAGAACCGCTACATCGGCCGCACCTTCATCATGCCGGGCCAGAAGGCGCGTCAGGCCAGCGTCAAGAGAAAGCTCAACAGCATCCGGGTCGAGTTCGAGGGCAAGCACGTCCTCATCGTCGATGACTCGATCGTGCGCGGAACCACATCCCGCAAGATCGTCCAGATGGCAAGGGACGCCGGTGCCCGCATCGTCGGTTTCGCCTCCTATTCTCCACCGCTCCAGCATCCGTGCGTCTACGGCATCGACATGCAGACCACCGACGAGTTCGTGGCCCGCAACCGTTCCAATGCCGAGATCTGCAAGTTCATCGGAGCCGACTATCTGCTCTACGGCACCATCGACGATCTCGAGACCGCGGCCGGGGCAGGCAACACCGACATCGCGCACTTCTGCACCGCCTGCTTCACGGGGCACTACCCCACGGGCGACGTGACCGCCCACTGCCTGGGGTCCATCGCCGAAGAGAGGCGTGGCTCCCGGCTCGCCATCTCCGAAGGGAGATAGCGACCTCCGCTAGCTTGGCTACCTCCGCTAGCTTGGCTACCTCCGCGCCGGGCCAGACCTTCCGGCGCCCTGCTCCCCACCCTTTTTCGACGACCCTCCAGGGCTCAAGTCCGGTGGCCCCGCGAGCCGATAGAATCTCCCGACGTCCCCAGGGGAGGCGTCTCCCCTGGCTGCCACTCGCTCGTCCACCGGTATCTCCGGATCCGCCAATGAACTACCTGCGCAAGGTCGGCAAGAAGAAGTTCGGGGAAATCCTCATCGAGGAGGGCCTGCTGAGGCGTCCGGACCTCGAACGAGCTCTCGACATCCAGGATACCACCGGCGAGATGCTGGGCGAGATCCTGCTGGAAGAGGGGCTCATCTCCGAGGAGGACATCGCCAGGGTCATCGTCAAGCAGTACCAGTTCCCGTTCCTGCGGACCTCCCAGTGCGACATCGGCGCCGATGTACGCAAGATCTTTCCCCCCAAGTTCCTACACGACAACCTCATCGTTCCCATCGACCTCTTCGGCAACATGGTCACCCTCGTCATCGGGAGGCTGTCGGCCCTCGACTTCATCGACGAGATCAAGACCCAGTTCGGGGTGACCCCCTTCGTGTTCGTGGGGCTCATCGCGGACATCAAGGCCACCCTGGAGCAACACTTCCCCCTCGCCTCGGGCGAGTTCGGGGAGTTCGACGGCCTCCTGCGCGACGTCACCCAGAGCCTCCGCCGCAAGGCCAAGACCAAGCTCCAGCGCAGCGGCGACGGTCGCTCCGTCGAGTAGTCGACACACCCTCTCCTCCCCGCCTCCGACTTTCCCCTGGCAGGCTCGACCCGGATTTGTTGGGATAGGGCCCCTGCTTGTCTCGAATCCAGGTCCCAGGGGGAACCACCATGAGTGCGGAGGCTACGAAGATCCAGGTTCAGTGTGCCGAAGTCCCACCCTCAGCGGCAGGGTCACGGCGACCCAACCCGTGCGTCCTGGTCATCTTCGGTATCTCGGGCGACCTCGCCCGTCGAAAGCTCGTGCCGGCCATGTACAACGTGGCCAAGGGAGGCAGCCTCCCCGAATCGTTCGGCCTCATCGGGGTGAGTAGCCGAGAGGCCAACCCCGAGAGCTTGCGCGAGTCGATCGAGAAGCTACGGAAGATCCAGATCGACGAAAAAGTCTGGTCCTTTCTTGCCCCGCGACTGGCCCATGTCGCCGGCAGGAGCGACGACGCCGAGACGTTTGCCCGTCTCAAGCAGCAGCTCGAGGACTTCGACGCCAAGCTGGGAACCCAGGGCAACCGGCTCTACTACCTCTCGACCCCACCGAGCACCTTCACGTCCATCCTCTCCGGGCTCAAGGAGTCCGGGCTCATCTACCCGACCCGCGGCGAGGCCGGCGAGAAGCCGTGGTCGCGCGTGATCATCGAGAAGCCCTTCGGCCACGACCTGGAGAGTGCCCTCGAGCTGAACGGCCTCGCGTCGCGGTCCCTGCACGAGAGCCAGATCTATCGCATCGATCACTATCTGGGCAAGGAGACCGTCCAGAACCTCCAGGTCTTCCGCTTCGGCAATGGCATCTTCGAACCGCTCTGGAACCGGAAGTTCATCGATCACGTCCAGATCACCGCCGCCGAGGAGCTCGACGTGGGCGGCCGCGGGGAGTTCTACGACAATACGGGCGTCGTTCGCGACATCGTTCAGAACCACCTGATGCAGGTGCTGGAGCTCACCGCCATGGAGCCGCCCGCCTCGCTCGAGGCCGATGACGTCCGTGACGAGAAGGTGAAGGTGACCCGCTCCGTGCGCCGGTTCACCCCCGAGACCATGCTGACCGACGTGGTCATGGGACAGTACAAGGGCTATCGCGAGGTGGAGGGGGTCAAGAAGGACTCCCGCACGCCCACCTACGTGGCGATGAAGGTGATGGTCGATAGCTGGCGATGGCAGGGGGTTCCCTTCTACCTCAGAGCCGGCAAGAACCTGACCGCGCGCTGCACCGAGGTCTCGATCCACTTCCACGGCGTACCCTTCAACCTGTTCGGCGACAAGCCCAACCAGCGGCTCGCCTCCAACTCCTTGACCGTCCATATCCAGCCCAAGGAGGGCATCTCCCTCGACTTCATGTCGAAGGTTCCCGGCGACGACGTGCGTATCGCCCCGGTGCACATGGACTTCAACTACGACGAGACCTTCGAGACCAAGTCACCCGAGGCCTACGAGCGGCTGATCCTCGACTGCATGCGCGGGGACCAGACCCTCTTCCAGCGCCGGGACGACGTCGAGGAGGCCTGGAGGGTCGTCGATCCGGTGCTGAAGAACTGGGAGAACGGGTCCACCCCGATTCCGATCTACGATCCCGGCTCGGCGGGACCGATCGAGGCCGACCAGATGCTGGCTCACGACGGCCGCACCTGGAGACAGATCAAGTGAAAGGTGCCGGGCGACTCATCGTCGTCGAGGACGAGGAAGAGTTCATCGCCCGGGCGGCGGAGATCGTGCGCCAGGAGGTGATCCGATCCGTGGGGGCTCACGGCAACTGCCGGCTCGGCCTCTCCGGAGGCTCGACACCGGCGGCGATCCACCGTCGTCTCGTCGAGGCGCAGGAAACCCATCCCCTACCCTGGGACCGGGTGACCTTCGTCTTCGGCGACGAGCGATGCGTGGCGCCCGACCACGAGGACAGCAACTACCGGATGGCGCGCGAGACGCTGCTCGATCCCCTGGGAATCGCCCCCTCGCGCGTGCATCGAATGGAGGCGGAGGCCGACGACGCGGAGGCCAAGGCGAAGGCTTACGAGGAAGCGGTCCGCGAACCACTCGATCTGCTCATGCTGGGCATGGGTGAGGACGGACACACCGCCTCTCTCTTTCCCGGCTCGGCGCTGGTGAACGAACGCCAGCGCCGCGTGGTGCTGGTCGAGAACAGCCCCAAGCCACCGCCCCGCCGCCTGACCATCACGCCACGCGTGATCGAAGAGGCCCGGGAGATTCTGGTCCTGACCCGGGGGGACGGCAAAGCCGAGGCCCTGGCCCGGGCCCTGGACGGGAGATCACCGGTGAGCAAGGCGCCGGTTGGCCTGGCTCGTCGAGGCATCTGGCTCGTGGACCGGAACGCAGCACGACTGCTGCCCGCGAGAGCCTGAAGAGATCAAAATGACAACAACAACGGAGTCGGGTCGCACGTCGACCCTCGAGAGGAGGAGGTGAGAACGATGGCTGGATCCTGTGAGTGGGGAGTACTCGGCCTGGGAGTGATGGGAGAGAACCTGGCCCTCAACCTGGAGGACCATGGTTTCCCGGTGGCGGTGTGGACCCGGAACCAGGACACGGTCAAGGAGATCGTGAACAAGCACAAGGGCAAGAAGTTCACCGGCGGCAAGTCCATGGAGGACTTCGTGGCCTCCCTGAAGACACCGCGCCGCATCCTCCTCATGATCAAGGCCGGACAGCCGGTCGACGACACGATGGAGAAGCTCAAGCCCCTTCTCGCCAAGGGCGACATCGTCATCGACGGCGGCAACTCCTGGTTCGAGGACACGCAGCGGAGGGACAAGACCTACACCGCAGCCGGTCTCAACTTCTTCGGCATGGGCGTCTCCGGCGGTGAGGACGGAGCGCGATTCGGACCGTCCATGATGCCCGGCGGCAACAAGGCGGCCTGGGAGCACGCCAAGCCGGCACTCGAGGCCATCTCGGCCAAGACCGATTCCGGCCCCTGCGTCACCTACGTCGGCCCCGACGGAGCCGGCCACTGCGTCAAGATGGTGCACAACGGGATCGAGTACGCCGACATGCAGCTCATCGCCGAGGCGTACGACATCCTGCACCGCGGACTGGGGATGAGCACGACGGAGCTGGCCGATACCTTTGCGGCGTGGAACAAGGGTCCGCTGAACTCGTTCCTCATCGAGATCACGGCCAAGATCCTCACCGTGAACGACAAGGACGGCAAGCCGCTGCTCGACAAGGTCCTCGACAAGGCGGGGCAGAAGGGGACGGGCCTCTGGACCAACAAGCTCGCGCTCAGCCTCGGCGTTCCCGTTCCCACCATCGCGGCGGCGGTCGACTCGCGCATTCTCTCCTCGATGAAGGAGGAGCGGACGGCGGCGTCCAAGACGATTCCGGCGCCTCCGGTGGCGAAGCCGACCGGCGACAAGAAGGATCACGTCGCGGCCATCCACGACGCCCTCCTCGCCGCCAAGGTCGTGTGCTATGCCCAGGGCATGCGGCTGATCCGCGACGCCTCCGACAAGTACAACTGGAACATCAACCTGGGCGAGATGGCGCGCATCTGGAAGGGTGGCTGCATCATCCGGTCGACCCTCCTCGACTCCATCATGAAGGCCTTCGAGCGGAACCCCAAGCTCCCCAACCTGGTCCTCGACGAGACCTTCAACCAGCTCGTGCGCGAGGCGAGCCCGCGATGGCGGCAGGTGGTGGGGATGGCCCAGAACATGGGACTTCCCGTGCCGGCCATGTCCTCGGCGCTCTCGTACTACGACGCCTATCGCACCGAGCGACTGCCCCAGAACATGACGCAGGCCCAGCGCGATGCCTTCGGCGCCCACACCTACCAGACGGTGAGCAACCCGAGCGGACCCTTCGTGCACTCGGAGTGGCTGAAATAGCAAGATCCTGATCCAAGCGGATTCGCAAGCGGCGGCGGCCGGTTTGGTCGCCGCCGCCCGGACTTCCCCAGACGCGGGCTGACGCGGAGGACCGGGATGTATCTGCCTTCCGGAGGCGTGAACGACATCGTCGACGCCGTGGAGAGCCTCGCTCCCGGCCGGCTCGATCGTGCCATGATCCTCCTCGCCGAGCCCTCTCAGCCCGGTGTTCCCGAGCTCATCGATGCTCTGGATGCCCGCGGCATCGGCTTCTTCGGAGCCGTGTTTCCGGGCCTCATCTCGGGACGAGCGCAGCACCAGGAAGGGGCCATCGTCCAGATCCTCCCCCTCATCGGCGAGCCCGCGGTCCTCCACCTCGATCCGCAAAAAGAGGGGTGGGTGGGATCCCCGCCGGACATCCCGATCGGCCTGAAGCATCCTCCGACCATCTGCGTTCTCGTCGACTGCCTCGCGGACAACATCTCCGGCCTTCTCGTCACCCTCTTCAATCATTACGCAAACTCCGTCCATTACTTCGGGGCCGGCGCGGGGAACTCGGGGCTGCGGAAGGAGCCGAGTGTCTTTACCCGCGAGGGGATCTTCCGGAATGCCGCGGTGGTGGCCGCGACGAGGCTGGAGGCCACGGTACGGGTGCGACACGGCTGGAGCCGAGCCAGCGGCCCCTTCGTGGCCACCCGCACCCACAAGAACCACATCCAGGAGCTCAACTGGGAGAATGCCGGCGCCGTCTACGAACGCCTCCTCGAGCAGGACCTCACCTCTCCCATCACCCAGAAGAACTTCTTCCAGGCCACCAAGGGGTGTCCCTTCGGAATCGACAAGGAGGGTCAGGAGGACGTCGTTCGCGACCCGATCCGGATCACCGACAAGGGAGAGCTGGTGTGCCTGTCCGATGTCCCCGAGAACTCGGTGCTCCACGTCCTGCGCGGGGATCCCGACAGCCTGGTCTCGGCAGCGGCGGAAGCGGTGGAGGCCAGCGAGATCACTGCGGAGATGAAGCTACGAGCCTGCCTCGTCTCTGACTGCTACTCCCGGGCCCTGATGCTGGGCGACGACTTCTCGAAGGAGCTCGGCGCGGTCGCGGATCGGGTGGAGCAATCCGGGTGCAGTTGCACTCCCGAAGGGGTCCTGGCCCTGGGAGAGATCGCCTCCGATGGCGAGCAGCTCCCCGAGTTCTACAACAAGACGTTCGTGGTCGGGTTCCTCCATGAGTGAGATGCAATTGCCGATCACACGGGACATCCAGCTCCTCTACGAGCTCTCGCTCGCCGTGGGCAGGACTCTCGATCTCAACCGGTGCTGCAGCGATTTCCTGACCGTGCTCCTCGCCCGCAAGAACATCTCCTATGCCGCGGTCTGGATCCAGGATCACCACCTCCTTCGCGAAGGGAACAAGGACGAGGTCCGTCTCGTCTACGCCCTTCCGCGTTCGCGAGCGCGGGAAGCGACCCTCCCGCTGTCCCACCCGGCAATGTGCGGCGACTCGGATGGGCCCTATCGCTCCGTCTCCTCGGAAGATCCCGAGTATCGCTCCCGGATCTGCGAGCACGACACGGAATGCGGCACCCTGGCCATCTTCCGGCTCGGCGAGCTGGGGTGGCTGCGCCTCTTCTCGCGGGACGCCACGTCCCTGTCCGACCGCGAGCTGGTGAAGCTCCGCAACGTGGTGGAGAAGTTCACCACCGCCATCGAGGCTTCTCTCCTGCACCAGCGCATCCTGTACGAGATCGAGGAACGGCGCCGATCCGAGGAGGAGAGGGCCCGACTGGAGAGGCAGGTCCTGCATGCGCAGAAGCTGGAGAGCCTGGGCATTCTGGCGGGAGGCATTGCCCACGACTTCAACAACCTGCTCGTGGGAATCCTCGGCCACGCCGAGCTCGCCCGAGCCGATGTTGCCGGCTCGGCGCCGGTCCTCGAGTCTCTCGACGCGATCGTCAAGGCCTCCGAGAAAGCGGCGGACCTGTGCCGTCAGATGCTTGCCTACTCCGGAAAAGCGAGCCACGTGGTACGTCCCACCGACCTCGGCGGCATGCTGCGGGAGATCCCTGCCCTCATGAAGGCCGCGATCTCCAAATCGATCCGCATCCGCGACCAGGTACAACCGGATTTGCCCCCCGTTCTCGCCGACGTGACCCAGATGCACCAGCTGATGCTCAACCTGATCACCAACGCCTCGGAGGCGATCGGAGACGCCCCCGGAGTCATCACGCTCAGCACCGGTATCGGGAACTACACGGCAGAGGAGATGCAGCGGTCCGCGTCCGGCCGGCGGCTTCCGCCAGGACTCTACGAGTACTTCGAGGTCTCGGATGACGGGTGCGGGATGAACGAGGAGACCCGCCTCAAGATCTTCGACCCGTTTTATTCCACCAAGTTCACGGGACGGGGTCTGGGGCTGGCCACCGTCCTCGGCATCGTGCGAGGCCATGGCGGGGCCATCAACGTGAAGAGCGCCCCGGGCGAGGGAACGTCGGTGCAGGTCTTGCTCCCCGTCACGGAGACCGCTCCGTCCGAGCCGGCGGCCCCCGTCGCCCCGGATGTCGAGACCTCGAAGGCGACCATCCTCGTGGTGGATGACGAGGAAATCGTGCTCGGGGTGGCCGAAGCCATGCTCCGACGTGCCGGCTTCGAGGTCCAGCGAGCGCTGGGCGGAGCCCGGGCCCTCGACATGTTCCGGCAGGATCCCGCAAGGTTCGATCTTCTGCTCGTCGACCTCACCATGCCGGACGTCGGGGGGTTCGAGGTCTTCCGGCAGGTTCGCGCGGTACGGGAGGACCTTCCGGTGCTTCTGTACAGCGGCTACGACGAGCAAGAAACCACGGGCAGGCTCGCCGGCCAGCGCCTCACCGGCTTCATCCACAAGCCCTTCTCGGCTCGCCAGCTCGTCGACAAGGTCCGGGAGGCCCTGCAGACGCTCCGGCCGACCGCGGATGATGGGGTGGACCGGTAGGTCGGGCGATCGAGGCGCGCGGATGCGTGCGTCACCCCGCTTACCGTCCCAGGAACGGCTTCAGCCACTCCGCCAGCGCCTCTCCCACCACGCGATTTCCCCGGGTGTTGAGGTGGGTGTCCTGGAGGTGATAGACGTGGCGACGGCCGTCCGGGCCGAGGCTCACTGCGCGCAGGACAGGAAGGAGATCGAGGAACGAGATGCCCTGCTCGGTCAGCCACTCTCCGAGGAGCCTCCGGGGAAGATCGCGATCGACAGCGACGGGTGGGCCTCGTTCCTCGAGGGTGTTCCAGAGGTCGTCCTCGACCTGGAACTCGTCGGGGATCAGGAGCACGAGGAAGGGAATCGAGCCCGCCACCTGTCTCATCTCGAGGAGGGCCTGGAAGGTCTTGCGGTAGCCGAGGGTGTCCTGCGCGTTGCATGCAGTCACCAATCGGTATCTCTCCACCTCGAGAAACGACTCCAGGGAAAAGGTCGGCTTCTCGAGAGAGGGGTCCTCGAGCCAGGGGAACGCGAGCAGGATCTCCTTCACCGTCGCTCCCGGGAGAGCCTGAGATCGCTCGCCCTGGACGCGCCCCACCTCCCCCCCCCCCCGGGGGTGGCGGCACTCCGACCCCGCTCCCGGAAGAAGGTCGCGACCCGGCCCAGCACCTGCACGCTCGCCAACCGCTCCCGATCGAGGAACGCCCGGAGGACCGGGTACTCGGGTCGGTACCGCAGCGCATCGGCAAGATCGTTTCCCACGAAGAGTGCGACGAGAACGAGGTCCGGACGGAGCTGCATCCCCGGATTTCGTAGCAACTCCAGATACTCCCCCGGACCCGCGCCGTTGACCCCGAGGCAGGAGATCTCGAGGCCACTCAGGGCCTCCTCGGCCACGCTCGAGAAGTGCAGGGGTCGAGGAACGACTCCCACCACGAAGGAATCGCCGATCAGGAGGGCCAGCTGTCCCCCTTCGCTTCTCGTCGGCTCGACGTCGTTGAAGCCGAGGCTGTTGCAGGGTTGGCCACAGAAGATCTCCCCGGGCTCGAACCTGTGGACGCGGAGGGTGTTGTCGACCGACGACGATCGGGCAAGGAGCGGCGACCCCGAGATCAGGCTCAGGAAGCGCGGGCCGACCTCCAGGGCCAGGAGGCCGAGGCAGATCGAAAGAGCCACCCGCTCGAGGCGAGCGAACCATCGCCTTCGGGCCATGATCATCGAGAGGAAAACGCCGACGCTCAGGTTACCGGCCACCATTCCTGCGTAGAGCACGAGATACAGCATCTTGAACGGCTGGAGGAAGACCAGGTAGACGACCACGCTCAGGAACAGCAGCAAGAAGGTCCCGCGATAGGGAGCAATCGACGACACGGGAAGAGCGCCTCGCATCCACGCAATGACGAGCCAGGCCCCCACCGCGACGCTCGCAATCAGCGAGAGGAACAGCCCGACGAGCAGACCCAGGTAGACGTCGTCGGGCCAGAGCTGGAGGGAGTAGGTGCGCCGGATTGCCTGCAGGAGAGCAAACACCGACACGGCAAAGCAGCCCACGACTCCGGCCACCAGCCCTCCGCGCTGGACCCGGGACAGGAGGGGCCGCATCTCCACACTACGGCACCGCTACCGCGAAGTGGAGAAGGGCGCGGACGCTCACCGCGTCGCCCTCGAAGCTCAGAGCTCCTCCGCCCGCGAGGAAGATCCGCCCCCAGTCGAGATATCCCCGGATGTCCTCGACGGTCCGGGGGATCTCGACCTCGTCGATCTCCGCCTGCTTCTGGGTGGCGCGAGCATCGATCGCCTGGTCGAGCTCGCGCCCCCTCAGTCCCGTCGAGGCCAGCTCCTGGCGGGTGCGGGCCCGGAAATCGAGCCAGAGGTCCGGCGTCATGAAGTGGATGTCGCTGGCGATCTTGGAGGCATAGTCCGACAGCCAGTCGAGCAGGAGCGGAATGTTCCCGTAGCACAGGAGCGACGCGCGCTGGCCAAAGAACTCGAGGGTCTTCCGGAAAGTCTCGTCCTTGGCCAGGCTCGGGAACTGGTCCCGGGAGGCCAGGATCATCTGGTCGAGAAACTCCGGCGATGATGAGATCACGAAGCGCGTGCCAATGATGGCATAGGCCATGTCCTGGCCATCGACCTTGCTCGTCCCGCGGGTGACCGTGACCCCCTCCAGCTCGGACTTCTCGATCCCCGCGAGGGCGAACTCGTCACGCTCGAGAATGGCCAGGTACTCCTCGAGTGCGGCCGGATCGAGGACCTGCAGGATGAGAGTTCCCGCGGGCTTCGGGTTGTACCTGCGAGCACCCGTGAGCTTTTCCGGGTCCCGGCGCGAGAAGACCGCCGCGATCTCATCGCTGAAGTGGCTCGAGGTGCGCCCGAGGAAGTGGTCGAGATCGTCGAGCTCCGGGATCTTCTTGAGCGCGTCGTCGATGAGCTTGCGGTCGGCGGGAGAAAAGGTGGTGGTGATGAGATCGAAGAGGTCCCTCACCCCGCACCGGAGAAACAGGAATCCGAACGTCCCGGAGGGCAGGATGGGACCGATCTTGTCCCGGATCTCGGCCACCGGAAGCCCCTCGGAGGTGAGGATGCGTCGCTTCCCGGTACCGGTATCGGCCTGCAGCCGGATCTTGCCCTCCAGCCGGAAGGGGACCTCCGGCTCGATGATACCGAAGAACCGTCCCATGGAGCCCACGCCCAGCATCTCGGAGAGGAGGCGCCCGGAGGTTCCCATCTCCCCGGAGGCGAGCCTCTCGTCGATGCCGAAGAGGCGACGGACCTCCCCGAGGTCGACATAGGTTCCCACCGGTTCGATCTCATCGCCGTCGCCGCGACTCTCCACCACCTCGCTCGGATCCCGGTATTCGCGATCGAACTGGAGGCTCGTCCCCGCCCCTCCGTGTCCGAGCGCCATCACGTCCTCGATCAGCTCCTCCTTGTTGGTGAGGACGAGCACGTCCTTCACCCGCCCGAAGTAGAAGCGGTGAAGCTTGCCCGCGCGCAGGAATCCGAATTCCTTGTAGGAGGTGCCCGCCACGTCGGCCAGCACCATGCCCGGGTCGAGCTGGACTCGCTTGCGCACCTGGGGATGGGTGCAGAGATCGATGGCCGCCCGGACCTTCCAGCTCACCCGGGAGTAGAAGATGTGGTCCCAGGCGGTGACGTCCGTGCCAAGAGGCGTCCCCGCGATGCCGATCTCCTGTCCGAACACGTCGGCAAACATGTCGATGGGCAGGACCCGGTCGAGCTCCTCGATTCTCCTCAGGTTCTCGCGGATGGCGTACTTCTGGTCGGCCTCCCGGAACTGGGGTGAGTCGAGAAAGGCCGTGACCGCGGGAGACGAGGCCAGATCCTGAAAGGAAGCCCGCTCGGGCAGCTGCCGCAGCTCGGCCCCGGGGTCCTTCTTGGTCGCGAAGTAGACGGTGGTGCGGGGAACCAGACTCGCCAGGGAATCGACGGTACCCTCGAACGGATTGTAGACGACGACACAGAAGAGGATGCCCGCAGTGGCCACGAGCAGCAGGAGGGCCACGAGCGATCCGATCAGAAGACGCCTGGTTCGCCTTTTCATCGATCTCCTCGACTGAGGGGCGGAGGGGCCGGGGGAGCCCCTTGGACGCTCCGCGGGGTCGCTTCTTCCCGGGAAGAAGGAGCAACCTCTCCGTCGCACCCCGGATCCCGGGCTAGTTTGTTCCCGGTCCCGACGATGTCAAGGTACGCTGGGTCCTCACCGATCGCGGAGCAAGAGCCATGGCACACCGGGACGAAATCGTCTCCTTTCTCGACGACCACCTGCGCATCCACGAGATCCGTGACTACTGTCCCGAAGGCCTCCAGATCGAGGGGTCCTCCGAGGTCTCCCGGGTGGCCCTCGGCGTGACCGCGGATCAGGAGTTCCTGGACAGGGCCCAGAAGGCGGGTGCCCAGCTCCTGCTCGTGCACCACGGGTTCTTCTGGGACGGGGAGCCGAGGACCATCACCGGGGTGAGGAGAAGGCGCATCGGTTTCCTCCTCGAGCACGACCTGTCCCTGGTCACCTACCACCTCTCGCTCGACCGCCACGAGGAGTCCGGGAACAACATCCAGATCGCCCGGAGGCTCGGCCTCCGGGACATCGAGCCGTTCGGCCTGGCCCGGGGAACGCCCATCGGCAAGAAGGGGCGCCTGGCCAAAGAGACGACGATCGACGCGGTGCTGGAGACCCTCCGCGGAAAGCTGGTCCGTGAGAAGGCAGTGGTGAAGAGCGGACCCGCGCGGATCTCCCGGGTCGGAATCGTCTCGGGTGGAGCCGCCCGTATGGTGGAGGAGGCGATCGCGGAGGGCCTCGACCTCTTCATCACCGGAGAGATCGACTTCACGACTCCCGCCGCCTGCGCCGAGGCGGGGATCCACTTCGTGGCCCTCGGACACCATGACTCGGAGAAGCTCGGAGTGCAGGCTCTGGGAAAGCTCCTCGAGGAGCGCTTCTCGGTGGAGACGACGTTCCTCGACTGCGAGAACCCGTACTGAGGCAACCCCTCAGACGCGCTTCTTCCTCTTCCGCGACTGGTGGCTGCGCCGGTGGAGACGCCCACTCGGAGGCGCCGGCGGCGGCAGGCCATCGTCGTCGGACCCCGTGAGACCATCGCCGCCGGTCTGCACGATCTGTGGCAGGTCCGGGGAGCCGGCGGTGGTGGGTCGTTCGCCCACGCCCTCTTCTTCCTGGAAGGGATCCAGATCCATGCGGCCGTGACCCGGCTCGTGACCCCGCACCGTCCCCGGCACACGGTTCAGATCATCGATGAGGCGGCGCAGGATCCCGAAGCCCACCCGGTTGAACCGGAAGGCAATGCGCGAAAGCGAAGCCAGCTCGGGCTCGTCGCTCTCGTCGGGATGAGCCTCGACGGTCTCGATCCTTCCCTCGGTGACGATGCCCTTGTACTTCGCGTTGAGCTCCTCGAGATGAGGGGCGGAAATCTGCTTCCTCAGGCGAATGACCAGCTTGCCCCGGACATAGCGGCTCGAATGGTAGTTGCGGAAGAAGTTGACCACCTCGCGGGTCGCCTCGGCGGGGCTGCTCGTCATCGTGAAGAGGTGGAAGTCCTCCTTGCTGATGGTGCCGTTCCCCAGGAACTCCTTCTTGAGCAGCCGGATCAGCGACTTCCAGTACGTGCCCTGGGGGTGGTCCATGAGCACGATGGGCAGCGGATTGCACTTCCCCGTCTGGGCGAGCGTGAGGATCTCGAACATCTCGTCGAAGGTTCCGAAACCACCCGGAAAGATGACGATGGCGTCGGTCTCCCTCACGAAGAAGAGCTTCCGCACGAAGAAGTACTTGTAGTTGATGAGCTTGGGATCACCGTCGATGACCGGGCTCGCCTTCTGCTCGAAGGGAAGGCGAATGTTGACACCGAAGCTGAACTCCCGCCCCGCTCCGGCCAGCCCCGCATCCATGATGCCGGGACCGGCGCCCGAGATGAGCATGAAGCCGGCCTTGACCAGCCTCCGCGACACGTCCCGCGCGAGCTTGTAGTTCGGGTGGGTCGGAGCCGTGCGAGCCGAGCCAAAGATCGTGACCTTGCGCACTCCCCGGTAGGCCCCGAAGACCTTGTAGGAGTAGCGCATCTCCTTGAGGGCGTTGCTGGCGATCTTGCAGTCGCTGACCGAGGCCCCCTCTTCCACGAGCTTGAGGGCGGTGGTCATGATGGCGGCCACCTGATCCTCGGCGCCGGCGTTGCCCTTCAGATGGATGAGCGCCCGGATGATGTCGTCGATGGCCTTGACGCCGGTCGAGTATTGATACGGCAAGAGCTTACCTCCCTCACCCCGCCTGCTTCCTCAGCTCGGAGACGACCAGGTTGCCGATCTCGTCGGTTCCGAGCCCCGACGATGCATCGAGCGTCGGAACCCTCCGACTTGAGAGGAGTTCCATCACGGCCCCTTCGATGGCGGCCGCGGCGGCCCCCTCGCCCAGGAAGTCGAGCATCATCTGGACGGCGGCGACGGTGGCCAGGGGGTTGGCCTTGTTCTGCCCCTTGTACTTGGGGGCGGAGCCGTGGATGGGCTCGAACATGGAGACCTTCCCGGGATGGATGTTGCCCGAGGCCGCGATGCCCATGCCCCCCTGCACCATGGCCCCGAGGTCGGTGATGATGTCGCCGAAGAGGTTCGGGGTCACGAGGACATCGAACCACTCCGGGTTCTTGATCATCCACATGCAGGCGGCGTCGATGTAGGCGTGGTCCTTCTCGAGGTCGGGGTACTCCTCACCGACCTCGGCAAAGGTCCGGGTCCAGATATCCTGGGCGCGCACCGCGTTGGCCTTGTCGACGAGGGTGACCCTTTTCTTCCCCCCCCGCTTCCGGGCGAGCTCGAAAGCGTAGCGGCAAGCCCGTTCACACCCCTTACGGGTGTAGATCATGGTCTGGAGGGCGACCTCGTCGGGGGTGCCCTTCTTGAGGTGCCCTCCGATGCCGGTGTAGGCGTCCTCGGTGTTCTCTCGCACCACCACGAGATCGACGTCCTGAGGCTTCTTCCCCTTGAGGGGGCAGAGGTGCTCGGCATAGAGCTTGATGGGGCGGAGGTTCACGAAGAGGTCGAGCTTGAACCGGACGCCGGCGATGATGGCCCGCTCCAGAAACCCCACCTCGATCCGAGGATCCCCGATGGCCCCGAGGAGAATGGCGTCGAGCTGGCGGAGCTCGTCGAAGACCTCCTCGGGCATGGAGACGCCCGTCTCCAGGTAGTGATCGGCTCCGAAGGGGTAGTTCCTCGTCTCGTAGGAAAAGTCGAAGAGGGAGGAAGCGAGCTCCAGGACCTTGAGCCCCTCACGAACGACCTCTTCTCCGATCCCGTCGCCGGGGATGACGGCGATCTCGTAGCAACGCGAACTCATGAAAGCTCCTCGGGTACTCGCCCCCTCCGCCCTGGGCCCGACCCTGCCCGGGCACGACAGGGAGGAAGGAGGGAGTGTAGCCCCCCGGGTGAATGATGCCAACGGCCCCCTCCCCGGGGCCGGCCTACCAGCCCACCACCCGCAGGAGCACCGACTTCCCCTCGCGCCGCTCGACCGCGAAGTCCTGGGGATGAGCGAGGGTGGCCTGAAGCAGGGCCAGGGTGTGCTCCCGGAACAGGCTCGTGAGCAGGACATAGTCGGCATCGAGACTCCGAAGGCCGCGGTACACCTCCTCGGGATCGTCCACCCACGGGTAGGTGAAGGTCGGCCGCCGCGACCAGAAGTGGACCCAGGGCGCCGAGTCCGACACCACGCGTGCCCCTGTCGCTGCGTGATCCCGCAGGTAGTACGAGATCTCCCGGAGCTCGATCACTCCCTCCGTCATGTAGGACCCCTGCCGCTCGTCGAGGATGATCTTTCGACACTCGGAGACCGAGAGCCACCCGGGAACGACGGCAAGAAGAGGCGCCAGAAGAGACAGGGCCTGGCTCCCCCTCCGGCTCGGGACGAGGAGCCTCCGGCACGTGCGGTCGACGGCCACGGCGGCCGTGCCCAGCACGATGGGAAGGAGCGGCACCAGGAAGCGCACCTCTTCGCGGGCCGGCCACGCGAGGTAGAGAGCGTAGGAGGCGACGAGGTAGATCTCGGGGAGACGGGAGCCGATCCTCCGGTCCAGGAAGACGAGGATGAGGCCCAGGGGCACGAGAAGCGCCAGCCCGAGACGCACGGGGTCCTCCCCCACCGAGAGGCTTCCCCGGAGGAGAGATCCGGTGAGGCCGCCGTAGTAGGGCACGTTGGCGACGACACGGCGCAAGAGGCCAGAGATCCCCACCGTCCCCGAATCCCACCGGTCGGCGTTCTCGAGGGCGAGCTCCGAGCCATAGGAGATGCTCTCGCGCAGACCCGGCGGTAGACCCGTCTTGACGATGGCGCCGCGCACCACCCAGAAGACGACGAAGAGGAGGGCCGGCGCGGCGACGAGGGCCCGGGTCCGAACTCCCTTCAATCGCCCCTCGCCTCCTCCCTTCGCAAGGAACCCATCGACGACGAGGGCCAGCGCCAGGGCCGCTCCGCTGAGACGGAGCAGGCACCCCCCGAGAAGGAGCACCGACAGATGGACGTTGCGCGCGCGACTCCCCTCTCCCCGTCGCGGGTGGACGGCAAGAGCGAGCAGGGTCACCGCGGCGAAGGGGAGATCCGACAGCACGTAGGTCTCGAAGAAGAGGACGGACGGGGCCAGGCCCGTGAGGACGGACGCCGAGACGACCCAGGGAAGGGGGAGCCGACGCCTCAGGAAGAAGGGGCTGGCGAAGGCCACGATCGCGGCCGAGAGGACACCTACGGCGCGGAGCCAGAGAGGATCGGCCCCGAAGATGGCGAGGACGGGAGTCAGGAGGAGCGGCAACCCCGGAGGATATTTCGTGTGGGGGTAGCCCATGTAGAGGTAGGAGCCGTCCTCGAGGAGAGACCGGGAGAGGTCGATGTAGATCGCGCTGTCCCACCAGGGCTTCCAGAGGGGAACGAGGGCGAGGAGGCCCAGGACGAGGGCCACGACGGAGGAGAGGATCCCGATCACCACGGCCTGACGCCCCGAGATCGAGGGCATGGGCCCATCCCTCTGGTCCGCACCATCTTGCGTCAATGGGCCTGCCGAGCTAGAATCTGGCTTTCGAGCCATTGGCCTCGTTCCCAAGTTCCTCTCGGGGTCCTGTCCGTGGAGAACGACCATCCCATCCAGGTCCAGGAGCGGTCGCAGCAGACGCGCCGCCGACACTGGTCCTACTCCCGGATTCACATCCGGGACATCGACCTCCTGCCCACCGATCCGTGGTGCCCTCCCGTCGACGTCTACGAGATGGAGGGCGAGATCCTCTTCGTCATGGAGCTTGCGGGCATCGATCCCGGCCAGGTCCACGTCGTGCTCGAGGAACAGGATCTTCTCATCTCCGGGTACCGCAAGAGCCCCCTTCCCCCGGGTACCGTCGAGGTCCACCGGCTGGAGATCGGGCACGGTGCCTTCCTGCGTCGGCTCCGCGTGCCCATCGCCGTCGATGCTTCGGACATCCAGTGTCGCGTCCTGGGCGGCTACGTTGTGGTGACCCTGCCAAAGCGGGTCGAGCATCCGGGCGGATGATAGGTTCTCAGCCTGTCCAGTCCTTGCTCGACGCGTCGGAGTTGTGGCAGCCTGGCACCGAGGCGACATGACGGAACCGGTCATCCCCGAAATCCTGCCCATTCTTCCCGTGCGGAACGTGGTGCTCTTTCCCAGGGTGGGGTTCCCTCTCCACGTCGGTCGCCCCCAGTCCATCCGCCTCATCGACGAGGTGGCGGTGGCCGACAAGCTCTTCGCCACCGTGGCCCAGAAGGACCCCGAAGACGAGGAGCCCGCCCCGAGCGGGCTCTACTCCATCGGAACGGCGGTCCAGATCGCGCGGCTGCTCAAGATGCCCGAGGGGCAGCAGCACGTGATCGTCCAGGGTCTCCATCGCGTTCGTATCAAGGAGTTCGTGCAGACCGAGCCGTTCCTCAAGGCCAAGGTCGAGATCGTCCACGACGAGGAGCCCAAGGGGCGAGCCGCCAAGAACATCGAAGCCGCGCTGCTCGGCCTCAAGAACCTCGGCCACAAGCTCGTGGCCGCCGATCCCCAGACCCCCGACGAGGTCAACCTGGCCATCGCCAACGTGGACAAGGCCGGGGAGCTCGCGAACCTCCTCACCTTTCATCTCGACCTGCCCATCGAGGAGCGGCAGGAGGTCCTCGAGACCGTCGACGTGGCCAAGCGGGTCGAGCATGTGACGACGCTGGTGGCCCGCGAGCTGGCCAAGGTCGAGCTCTCCGAGAAGATCCAGTCCAAGGCCCGCCAGAGCATCGAGAAGTCCCAGCGCGAGTACTTCCTCCGCCAGCAGCTCGAGGAGATCCGGCGGGAGCTGGGCGAGGGAGGGGACGAGGGGTCGGAGGCCGAGGAGCTGCGGGCCCGTATCGACGCGGCGCAGCTTCCCGAGGAGGCGCGGGCCCAGGCCCATCGAGAGCTCGAAAGGCTCTCGCGCATCCCCACCATGTCTCCCGAGCACTCGGTCATCCGCACCTACCTGGAGTGGATGGCCACACTGCCCTGGAACAAGCGCAGCAAGGACCCCATCCAGCTCAAGAGAGCACAGACCATCCTCGACGAGGACCACTACGGGCTCGTGAAGGTCAAGCAACGCATCATCGAATTCCTGGCCGTGCTGAAGCTCAAGGGAAACCACCGCGGGCCGATCCTCTGCCTGGTGGGGCCGCCCGGGGTGGGCAAGACATCCCTGGGGCGATCCGTGGCCCGGGCCACACAGAGGAAGTTCATCCGCGCGAGCCTGGGCGGAGTCCGCGACGAGGCGGAGATCCGGGGGCACCGGCGCACCTACATCGGCGCCCTTCCGGGGAGGATTCTCCGTAGCCTGCGCGACGCGGGCTCCAAGAACCCGGTCTTCATCCTGGACGAAGTGGACAAGCTCGGCTTCGACTACCACGGCGATCCCGCCTCCGCGTTGCTGGAGGTCCTCGATCCCGAGCAGAACCACTCCTTCGTCGACCATTACCTCGACGTCCCGTTCGCCCTCTCGGAGGTCATGTTCATCGCCACCGCCAACTACCTCGATCCGGTGCCGGCGGCCCTGCGGGACCGGATGGAGGTCATTGCCCTTCCCGGTTACACCGAGCAGGAGAAGATCGAGATCGCCTTGCGCCACCTGATTCCCCGACTCCTCGAGGATCACGGGCTCAAGCGCAAGAACCTGAAGGTGGCCAAGACGGCCCTTCGCGAGATCATCCGATCCTACACGCGGGAGGCGGGCCTGCGGGAGCTCGAGCGCAAGCTCGCCGCGGTATGCCGCGCCGTGGCCCGCAAGGTGGCCAGCCGCAAGGACACCCGGGTCAGCCTCATCAAGGCCGAGGTATCGCGCTACCTGGGACCGCCGATCTTCCTCCACGACGCCCTGCACAAGAAGGCCATCCCGGGCATCGTCACCGGGTTGGCCTGGAGCCCCTACGGCGGGGAGATCCTCTCCATCGAGGCAACGTTCATGCGTGGCCACGGGCAGCTCATCCTCACCGGCCACCTGGGGGAGGTCATGCGGGAGTCGGCCCAGACCTCGGTCTCGAACCTGCGCTCCAAGGCGGCCCAGCTCTCGATCGAGGACCAGCTCTTCGCCGAGGCGGACATCCACATCCACGTGCCCGCGGGCGCCATACCCAAGGATGGCCCCTCGGCCGGCGTGGCCATTTATCTGGCCCTGGCCTCTCTCTTTCGCGATCAGGGCATTCGACCCGATCTCGCGGTGACGGGTGAAACCACCCTCCGCGGCCAGGTGCTCCCGGTCGGGGGCATCAAGGAGAAGTTGCTGGCCGCCTACCGGGCGGGAGTGACCACCGTGCTCCTGCCCGAAGACAACGGCCGGGACCTCGAGGAGCTCCCCCGGGAGATTCGTGACGCCCTCGACATCCGGCTCATCGGGACCCTCGATCAGGCCCTGGAGATCGCCCTCCAGGCGCCCCGGCGCCGGAACCGCAAGCGGCGGTAGAATCTGGCTCCTTTCCGAGTCCTGGCTCCTTCCTCAAGAAGCGAACGAGATTCGCCGATGGAGAGTCCAGGGCCAGGGTCTCTTCCCGTGAAGAGCCGGGTGGAAGGTCTGTCCACCGCTCTGCGGGAAAACAACCGGAATCGGGTGTCCATGGACACGCTGCCTGAATCCTCCCGCTTCGTGTCTCCGCGGGTCCTCCTCGTCGAGGACGAGCCCGTCGTGTGCTCGCAGATCCGGAACCTCCTCGAGCAGGAGGGCTTCGAGGTGCTGACCAAGGGCGACGGCATCGAGGCTCTCGACCTGCTCGAGCGCGAGCCGGTGGACCTCATCATCGCCGACGTGACCATGCCCCGCATGGACGGCTTCGAGCTCTGCGCGCGGATCCGGCGCAACCCTGCCCTCAACCTCGTCCCGGTCGTGTTCCTCACCGCTCAAACCTCGCGCGAGGTGAGGCTTCGAGGAAGGGAGCTGGGCGCCGATGACTTCCTCGCCAAGCCTTTCGAGGTCGAGGAGCTCCTTCAGATCGTACGGACCCGGATCTCCCGGACCCGACAGATCGCCGATCGGGTCGAGGAGGGTTATGCCACCCGGGTGACCGAAAACCTCTCCCACGAGCTCCGGACGCCCCTCACCGTGATCCGCGGCATCGTCTCCATCCTCGAGACCGAAACCGGCCTCGAGCCCAACACCCGCCGGGAGCTCCTTCGCTCGGTCCACCAGAACGGCCTCGTCCTCAACCGGCTCGTGGACAATTTCCTCCATCTCGCGCGGACCGAGTCCGACGGCTTCAGGGTGAGCAAGCGGCCCACCGACCTGTCGACCCTCGTCGATACGGTGAGGGCGGCCCACCAGGACGAGGCCGACGAGAAGGGCGTGCGCATCGTGGCGTCGATTCCGCTCGAACTGCCGCCCCTTCCGGCCCAGCCGGGAGAGCTCGTGATCGTGCTGGCCAACATCCTCGACAACGCGATCAAGTTCACCGAGCGGGACGGAACCATCACGATCAGCGCCTCCCCCGTCGATCCCTGGGTCCATCTCGTGATCGAGGACACAGGCTGCGGGATCGAGAGCGAGAGCCTGCCCCAGGTGTTTGACCGGTTCTACCGCGAGGAGGAGAAGGCGCACACCCAGCCCGGGGTGGGCCTCGGGCTCACCGTCGCCCAGCGCATCGTCCTGGCCCACGGCGGCCGGATCGACATCGCGAGCAAGAAGGGCAAGGGCACCCGGGTGACGGTGGCGCTGCCCGCGGGCTAGCAGCCAGCAGCCTGCGCCACGGACAGCTTGCTGCCTGGTCCTAGCCCTCTTCCCGGACCACGTTCGCCTCGCCGATGCGCGCGACGAGCTCATCGCGGCAAGCAACGAGCCGCTCCCGCACCGGGCTATCCAGGGTCAGCAACACCCGGTAGCCGGGAGCCTGCAGCTTCGGGTAGGAGCCGATGGCGACGTCGGGGAACAGAGCCTGCACCGCCCGGAGTGCGGCCGCGACCGCGACCTCGGGCTGGCTGACGTAAATGCGGAGCGTCACCACCGGATCGGCACCATCGAGGAACAAGGAGGCGGTGGGAAACTGCGCCTCGAGGAGCTCGGGAAAGCCGGGGAAGAGGAAGACGTTCTCCACGTGGAGGAGTGGCGGCACCCCCGGCCCGACGGGCGTCACCCGGGTGCCCTCGGGCAAGTCGGCCATCCTCAGGGCCTCTTCGGTGGTCCGCGCCCCGTAGTGGCTCCGCAGGACATCGGCCATCTCACGGTGGCGCACGACCCGACGCCCCAGACCCAGGGCAACCCCCTCCAGGGTCAGGTCATCGTGGGTGGGGCCGATGCCGCCCGTCGTGAAGACGTAGTCATGGGACGAGGAGAGCTCCTTCACCCAGCGTGAGATCGAGTCCAGATCATCGGTGATGGTCAGGACCAGGCGGAGCTCGATCCCCACCTCGCGGCAGCGCTTGATGAGGTAGGGAGCGTTCCGGTCCTCGACCTTCCCCGACAGGACTTCGTTCCCGATGATCAGGACGGCAGCGGTCTTGCGCATGGGGAACAGGCTGCAATGGAGAGAGCGGAAAGGCAAGCGGGTCGCGGGCCGGGGCCCGGATGGGTCGAGGGCAAGACGCCGGCGGGGGTGGGGAGATCCGCGGCCCTTTTTCACCACGAAGGGCACGAAGAACACGAAGGGAAGAGCAGCGGCAATCGAAGCGATTGCTGCTGCAGGCATTTCCGACCGGAGTCCCAGCGGCGGCCGCTTCGGCCGGCGCGACTTTGCCCTTCCTTCGTGTTCTTGGCTGTTCCCTTCGTGGTGAGACGAGGCCGTTCTCTCCCCACCCCGGGACACGAAAACGGCCCCCGGCTCGCGCCGGAGGCCGTTGCGAATCGCAGGAGCGCTTCCTCTCAGTCGATCTTCTCGAGCAGCTTCTCGAACTCGGGATCGTCCCGGATGTAGTCCATGTCGCTGTCGCCGTCGATGTGAGCGATGTTGTCAAAGCCGTTGTCGATGGCCAGGGCCAGGTACTTCAGCGCGGCGTCCTTCTTCTTCAGGAGGCTGTAGCCACAAGCCACGTTGTAGTAGGCCGTTCCCGGCTGGAAGCCGAGCTCGGCGGCCTTCTTGCTGTCGCGCACGAACTCGGCGTACTGGCCGAGTCCGTGATGGCAGTGGCCCCGCAGGAAGTACGCCCGCCCCGATCCCCCCTGGGCGATCACGGCGTCGAAGGCCTTGATGGCGCCCTCGAGCTCACCCGACTGGTAGAGAGCCACGGCTTGACTCTCGTCGGCGCTCGGAGGAGCGGGAGGCGGGGTCGTGGCGACGACCGGAGCCTGGACGCTTCGGATCCGGGCAACGGGAGGGGGCGGCTCGACGGGCTCGGAGCGGGTGTAGCCCGAGGGTGTGCCGCCGTGTGGCATGGGAACCTTGACGTCGCCACAGGCCTGGAGGGTCCGGGCCAGAAGGGAAAGGATGAAGGCGGAGCCGAAGCTCGACCGCCCCTTCATCACGAGGCCGTCCCCATCGTCCACGTAGTAGCAGACGTCGGGCTCGATGTGGCGCACGATGACGTCGGCGGTGGGAAGGCGGGCCATGTCGAGAGGCACGTGGCTCGGCACCGCGCCCTGCACGAACGGCATGAAGGTGTTATAGGCGTAGACCACCAGACTCCTCATGTCGACGTAACCGAGCATGGAGGGCTTCTTCTTGCCGCACGACGCGAGGGCGGCCTTGAAGGACGGCGCGCTGGCCAGCCCCTTGCCGCCCGCCTCTGCACCCGTGAGGATGTTCTTCATCATGAGAGGGGAGACCGTCACCACGAACATGCCGTCCTGCATCCGGTAGGCAGGCATGACCGGCGCTCCCGGAATGGTGAGGTAGCTGATCTCGTCACCCTTGAACTCCATGGTGCGGGTCTGAACATGGCCGCTCCCACGGGCAAGGACGTGATTGAAGAGCTTCTCGAACTTCGCTCCGTCGCGGACGCCGACGGCGAGCAGGACGTCGGGAACGAACGATCCCATGGGGTTCATGGAGGCAAAGATGTTGATCTCGCCGGTGAGAGCTCCGAGGACGTCCTTCTCGACATCCATGCCGATCTCGCGACTGGCCTGGCCCATCTCCCGCCGGATTTCCTCCAGAGCCTCGGGCACGTACTTCGAGACGAGACGGAAGACCTCGTCCTTGGCTCCATTGACATCGAGGTTGAGGGAGAAGAATGCGAAGGCGTTGTCGGGAGCGTAGCGGAGGGCATCCATCCGGCAGGGAGCCAGAGAGAGGATCTTGAGCAGGCCCTTCTTCTCGCCCGGCGCGTCCACGTAAAAGACGTCGTTGGAGAGCCCGTTCTCGACTCCGGCGCCGAGGTAAAGGGCGTTCACGTCGGCGAGTCCGAGATCGGCGGCGATCTCCCGGACCTCGATGGGAATGAGGCCGTCGACCCGGCTCCGCAGTCCCGCGATGTTGAGGAAGCAGGAGACGAAGGGCGAGCCGCCCGTCTTGCTCTCGCAGCGGCGGAAGACCTCGGACTTGGCAAGGGACTTCTTGGTTCCGTCCTGGTGATTGTCGATGACCTTCTGCAGGTAGCCCGGATTCACGCTGAAGAGGAACGTGTCGCCGAGCCAGGCCGTGCAGAGCTTGAGATCGAAGAAGGGCACCTCGCGCGGGCGATTCGGCGGCGAGAAGGTGTCAACGTGAACGCCGCGGTACTCGAAGCTGCCGCGACGGACGTGATCGGGGGTGGCGATCTTTCCCAGGAGCTCGGCCAGCATGCCCCGGAACCGGTCCTTCCCCTTCCCGACGTCGAGGGCAACGACGATGCTCGGCATGGCGATGACGTCGTTGTCGACGGCCACCATGGTGAGGTCGCCGGCGCCGATCTCGATGGAGCCGCCCACCATCTCGAGGAGGCTCCGCAGCTCGATGCCCTCGTGTCCGGTGTGCTGGCTGATCATGGCGGGAAGCGCCTGGAGGGCCTCCCCCAGGAAGGCCTGGACGTCGGGCTCCTGCCACAGGCCGTAGAGGCCGTGCTGCTCCATCTTGGAGCTCCAGTCGTCGAGACCCGAGAGAGAGACGTAGGCCAGACAGTCGTCCGGCAGGAGATCCCTCAGGCGCTGGGTTTTCCCGGTCGCGAGGACGGACGAGGCACAGACGGTGACGGAGAAGCAGAGAGCGAGGCCGAGCCGCCGGAGCGGGAGGCCGAGGTGCGGGACACGGACAGACGATTGCATGGGTGAACCCCCTTTTTTGATTCGAGCGGAACGGTGTGGGAGGGAGCGTCTGTCGCTGGCTCCCCCCTTTGAACTCTTGTATACGGCCTCATTCGGAGGCCGGCACGGATTGTTGGAGCGAAATCAGGCGGAATCGCGGGGAGAGTCCGACCGCACGTCATCCGCCGGGTGTTACGGGGCCAGAATCGGCCCGGGGGCCAGCAGCGGAGTCGGGGGCGGCGACGGACCCCGGACCTCGCCCACGACCCCGCTGATTTCCACCGCGAGCGACCCGCCCTACCTCGTCCCCACCGCGACCCGCAGCGACTCCACGGCGTCCGACTGGACGATCTTTCGCGTGACCTCTCCCCCCGAGGTCAGCTCGCCGAAGACCGTGTACCAGCCATCGAGGGTCTCCTGGGGGCCGATGCAGATGTAGAACTGGCTCCCTCCGCTGTCCATGGGCTCCGATCGGGCCAGGCCCAGCGCCCCGTCCACGTGCTTGCGTACCCCGCGGATCTCGGCCGGGATATTGAAGCCGGGGTCGCCCGAGCCGTTCCCCTGCGGGCAGCCCGTCTGGATGACGAAGCTCTCGACCACCCGGTGGAAGAGGAGGCCGTCGTAGTACTCCTTCTTCGCCAGGAGCACGAAGTGCATCACCGTGGCCGGCGCCTCCTCCGGGCAGAACGCGAACACCATCTCTCCTTTTCTCGTCTTCAGCCGTCCCATCAGCTCCGTGCCCTCCTCGGCCTCGACGGTCACCTCCCTCGTGGGCGAGACCACCGCGAAGGGAAGGACGTCCTCGATCCTCTGCCCGTTGAAGCGCGCCGTGACCCGCATCTTCCCGGGCAGGATGGCCGGGATGTCGATGCCGAGGCTCTCCATCTTTCCCGGCTCGAGGATCTTCTCCCGGAACGCCTGCGGGTCGAAGACGCTGCGGTGGATCTTCGTGAAGCGGAAGGGTCCGATCTTCTCGCCGTGGAGAGGGCTCTCGATCGCGATGTCGAGCTCGACGGACTGGACGTCGTGCCACAGCTCGAAGATCGTGAGCGACTCCTTGCCGTCATTTTTCACCGAGACCGTCGCCTCCACGATCTCGCCGAGCTTGGCGGTGCCCGGGAGCAACAGGTCGACGACGATCTGACCCGGTGCAGCACCGGCGAGCGCGGGTCGCATGGCGAGAAGGAAGAGAGCCGTGAGAGCGACGCGGATCGGAAGGGATCGGCGATGGGACATCGAAGGCGCCTCCTTGGATGATGACGGGGCGGTACTGTAGCAAGAGGCGCGATGGCTGGCCTTGCCCCCGCCAGGAGAGCCGCGCCGTGGGCAAGGGGCTCGTTTCGACACAGAGGAGGCCAGGAGGGAAGAGGGAGCTCACAGAGGAAGAAGTGCAGCGCCGGCCGAAGCGGCCGCCGCTGCGAACGGAGAGGGAGAGGAGAGGGAGCCGCGCCCGCCCCTGACCACCGCTCCCCTGACCCGTGTCCCGCGTAGCCTTGCCCGGTGACGCACGCGCATCCGTCGCCGTACCCGACTCCGTCCCTGTAACCGTAGCCGTAACCGCAGCCGTAACCGTCTCCGTCCCCGTCCCCGTCCCCGATTCCGAGAAAGACGCTCAGGGAGCTCAGCTCGGAGTTGATCCGGTGGAGACACGCACAGTCCTCTTCTTCTCCAAACGACTCGAGGACACCGATCCCTGCGAGCTGCCGCTCAGTGCCGAGCCGCGTCTGCCGAGACGCGAAGGAGGTGAGCCTGGCCCGTTCTTTCCGCGCGCGCGGAATCGCGGACCGGGACGAGCCCCTGGGTGAAGGCGTCACCGCGGCCGTCCCCGTCACCGCAAAGCCTGTCCCGCCGTCTTGTCTCTGGCCCGAACTGTTTGTCGGCGGAGATTCCCCTGGCCCCGTACTTGTCTTGTAAGTACACTGTAGGTGATCAACGGTGTGGAGCTTCGAATGGGACGCCCGGAAGGATGCCGCGAATCGGCGCAAGCACGGGGTCTTCTTTCACGAAGCGGCCACTGTATTCGCGGACGATCAGGCCCTGCTGATTCCGGATCCGGACCACTCCCGGATCGAGGAGAGGTATCTGCTTCTCGGCCTGAGCGACCGTTTGCGAATGCTCGTGGTCTGCCACTGTCTGCGACGTCAAGGAGAGACGATCCGGATCATCTCGGCTCGCCGAGCCAACCGCTTCGAGCGCAACCAGTACCGAGCACAGCGATCGCCATGAGAAAGCAATACGAGTTCGCGAAGGGGAAGAGGAACCCCTACGCCCACCGGCTCAAGCGCCAGGTGACGATCCGCCTCGACGAGATCACCATTGACTACTTCAAGGGGATGGCCGAGGAGACGGGGATCCCCTACCAGACGCTGATCAACCTCTACCTGCGCGACTGCGCAGCCAGCAAGAAGCGGCTCTCGATGGAGTGGAAGGGCTGACGCTTCGACGACCCGCGCGTGCCACGCTCGCCTCCCCGTCTTTCCGCGCGCGCGGAATCGCGGACCGGGACGAGCCCCTGAGTGAAGGCGTCGCCGGAGCAAGTCTCCGTAGCCGTCGCCGTTTTCGTCTTCGTCCCGTTCCTGCCCCCGCTTCCGTTCCCGTTGACCCCTCTCTCCCCCCCGTCTACACTCCAGCGTTCCCCTCTGCGCTTTCTGCGAGGCAAGCTCCATGAACATCCTCGGCATCGGCATCAGCTGGCACGACCCCTCGGCGGCGATCCTCGTCGACGGCAAGGTGGTAGCCGCCGTGGAAGAAGAGCGGTTCCTCCGCAAGAAGCACGCCTCGAACGAGGTCCCGGTCAACGCCGTCCGGTACTGCCTCGAGACCGCGGGCCTGGGTCCCGACGACATCGACCTGGTGGCCTTCCCCTGGTCGCTCGCGGCCTTCAAGACCCACGCCTGGACCAACGTGAGGAGGAACTTCCGCCGCAACCCCTCCAAGGCCCTCCGCTACCTCTATCGCGGAGCCCACCAGTTCGAGGTGATGGACCGCGGCCTCAAGGACTGTCTGCGCCGGTGCGGTTTCGACGCGGGCACCGAGATCGAGTACGTCGAGCACCACCTCGCCCACGCCTCGTCGGCCTACCATCTGAGCGGCCACGAGGACGCGGCCATCCTCACCGTGGACGGGGTGGGCGAGTTCACGACCTGCCTCATGGCCGAGGGCCGGGGAGGCCAGATCCGCAAGATCCACGAGATCATCAAGCCCGACTCGCTGGGCCTCTATTACTCGACCATGACCGACTACCTCGGCTTCTCGCCCAACGACGGCGAGTTCAAGGTCATGGGCATGTCGGCCTACGGCGACCCGAGCAAGGCCGACCTCTCGTTCATGATCCAGAAGACCGATGACGGCTTCCGCACCAGCGACGACTTCGTGTGGGTCAGCAAGGGCCGGGGCTACCAGAGACACCGCTACCCCGAGGAGCTGGTCCGGCGGCTCGGCCCGCCCCGCACCGGCGACGCCCTGTCCGAGCCCTACGTGCACATCGCGGCCCGGACCCAGCGCGATCTCGAGGAGCAGGTCCTCCACCTCATCGAACGGTGGCTCGGTCCCGTCCTTCACCAGCACCGGACGCTCTGCTTTGCCGGCGGCTGCGCCCTCAACGTCCGTCTCAATCGCAAGATCCTCGCCCACCCGCTGGTGGACCGTCTCTGGGTCCAGCCCGCCGCCCACGACGCGGGCATCGCGCTCGGCGCCGCCACCTTCGCCGCCGCGCGGCGCGGCGAAACGGTCCAGCCCATGACCCACGCCTACCTCGGCCCCTCCTACGGCGACAGGGAGATCCAGGCGGCGCTCGAGAAGCTCCGCATCCCGTCGACCCGACACGACGACATCGAGCAGACGACCGCCGAGCTCCTGGCGCAGGGTGAGATCGTGGGCTGGTTCCAGGGACGCATGGAGTACGGTCCCCGGGCCCTCGGCAACCGTTCGATCCTGGGCCATCCCGCCCACCCGGGCATGAGCGACGAGATCAACGCCCGGATCAAATTCCGCGAGAAGTGGCGGCCGTTCTGTCCCTCCATCCTCGAGGAAAAGGCGAGCGAGATCCTGGGCCACGACCACCCGAGCCCCTACATGACATTCAGCTTCGAGGTGGCCAGGGAGTGGAGAGAGAGGATTCCCGAGGCGGTGCACGTCGACGGCACCGCGCGGCCGCAGATCGTCACCCGGGAGCTGAACCCGCGTTTCCACCGCCTCCTCACCGAGTTCGAGAAGAGAACCGGCCTTCCCGTCCTCATCAACACCTCGCTCAACCGGCGCGGCGAGCCCATGATCTGCAGCCCCGAGGATGCGCTGGACATGTTCTTCGGCTCGGGCCTCGAGATCCTCGTGCTCGGCAACCACCTGGTGAGCAAGCGCGTGATGACTCCCGACGCCGAGCCCATCATGGCCATCGCCTCGGCCCAAGACGAGGCGTGACCGTCCCTGGCGCGGCCCCATGATCCCGCTCCCCGTCGACCCCGAGATCCCACGCATCCGTGACGCCCTGGCCCGCGAGGGCGCCCTGGTGCTGGTGGCGCCCCCCGGCGCGGGCAAGACCACCCGGGTGCCCCCTTCTCTCCTCGACTCCCGGGGAAGGGTCGTCCTCGTGCAGCCGCGGCGCGTGGCCGCGGTCTCGATCGCGCGGAGGATCGCCTTCGAGCGCGGCGAAGAGGTCGGGGGCTCGGTCGGCTACCAGATCCGCTTCGACCGCCGCGTGACGCGGGCCACGCGGCTCGTCGTCCTGACCGAGGGAGTCCTCCTGCGACGCCTCCAGAGGAATCCTTTCCTGGAGGGCGTCTCGTGCGTGGTGCTCGACGAGTTCCACGAGAGGAGCCTCGCCAGCGATCTGCTCCTGGCACTCCTGCGCGACGTGCGAGGGGGCGCCCGCTCCGACCTCCGCATCGTGGTCATGTCGGCGACCCTGGAGGCGGAGCCGGTGGCGGGGTTCCTCGGCGGTTGCCCCGTGATCGAGATTCCGGGAAGGCCGCATCCCGTGACCATCCTCCACGAGGCGCAAGGTCCGGGCGAAGCTCTCGCCCGAAGGGTGGCGCGGGCGGTCCGCATTCACGCGGGAACGACCACGGGTCACCTCCTCGTGTTCCTGCCGGGCCTGCGCGAGATCCGGGCCGTTGCGCGCGAGCTCGAACCCTGGGCCGACGGAGAGGGATTCGCCCTCCATCCCCTGCACGGCAGCCTTCCCCTCGACGCCCAGGAGTCCGTGCTCCGCCCCTCGCCAGGGCGCAAGGTCATCCTCTCCACCAATGTGGCCGAGACCTCGCTCACCGTCTCCGGGGTCGATCTCGTCATCGATGCGGGGCTCCAGCGCGTGCTGCGGAACGATCCGCGCCACGGCCTCGATCGCCTCGTCACCGAGAGAGCGAGCCGCCACTCCCTCGAGCAGAGGGCCGGCCGCGCGGGACGCGAGGGTCCGGGCATCGCGGTGCGCCTCTTCGGCAAGGCGGACGAGGCACGCCTTCCCCTCTCGCTCCCGCCGGAAATCCTTCGCGTCGATCTCGCCCGGACGGTGCTGGAGCTGCGGGCGTGGGGCATCGCGCGGCCCCAGGACTTTGCCTTTCTGACGGCACCGCCCCTCCCGTCCTGGCAGGGCGCGGAAGTCCTTCTCACCCGTCTGGGCGCCCTCGAGAAAGAGGGCGGGCCCCTCACCCCCACCGGCGAGGCCCTCTGTCGCCTGCCTTGCCATCCACGCATCGGGCGTCTCCTCCTCGAGGGGAGAACGCGCGGTGTCCTGCAGGAGGCCGCGGTGATCGCCGCCTTGCTCGAGGAGAGAGACGTGGTCCGGCGCGAGGAGCACGGGCCGCCCACCCCCACCGTCACCGGCCCCTCGGATCTCCTCCATCGCCTCGATCTCCTGGGAAGGGCGCCCCGGGATGATGGTATCGGGAGGCCGGACCTCGCCCTCCCCTCTCTCGATCGGGGTGCGGTGCGGGTCGTGCGACGGACGAGCGAAAAGCTCCTCGCCGAGGCGAGGTCCCTCGAAGCCGGGGACGCGAAGACCAAGACGACGCGCCCGGCGCCTGCATCCCGGGACGAACACCTCCTCCGTTCGCTCCTCGCCGCCTTCCCCGACCGGGTGGCCCGGCGACGCGAGATGGGAAGCGCCCGCGGTCGCATGGTGGGAGGTCGCGGCGTCGTCCTCCTGCCCTCCTCGGTGGTGCGCGACGGAGAGCTCTTCCTCGCCATCGTTGCCGACGAGAGCGTGCGCGGAGAGCGGCTGGAGGCGCGGGTCCGTCTGGCAAGCCGGATCGAGCGCGGCTGGATCGAGGAGGATCTCGCTTCCCTCGTCGAGGAGCGGGACGAGGTCGTCTTCGACGCGGCCACGGGAAAGGTGCGTGCTTTCCGGGCGCTGCACTATCTGGACCTTCCCCTCGAGGATCCGCGGGAGGTGAGGCCCGATCGCGCCCAGGCGGAGGTGCTCCTCGCCTCGGCCCTTCCCGGGGTGGTCCCCGATCTCGTGGGGAAAGACCCCGCCCTGGCCTCGTTCCTGGTGCGCTCTCGCTGCCTCGCGGCGTGGATGCCGGAGCTGGAGCTCCCCGATCTCTCGACGACGGCGCTGGCGGGTCTCCTCCGTCCGTTCTGTGCGGGAATGCGGAGCCTCCATGACCTCACGAAGCAGGGAATCCTCACCCTCGTGAAGCGATCCCTGTCGTCCCGGCAGCTTGCCGCCCTCGACCTCCAGGCGCCGGAGACGATCGAGGTCCCCACGGGTAGCCGCATCCGGCTCGTCTACGAGGAGGGAAAGCCGCCGGTGCTGGCGGTGCGGCTCCAGGAGATGTTCGGCTGCGCCACCACCCCGAGGGTGGCCGCGGGCCGCGTCCCGGTGGTCCTCCATCTTCTCGGCCCGAACTTCCGCCCGGTCCAGGTCACCCAGGATCTCGAGAGCTTCTGGAGCAGCACCTACGCGCAGGTCAAGAAGGATCTCCGGGGCCGGTATCCGAAGCACGCCTGGCCCGAGGATCCGCTGGCGGCGAGCCCGGTGCGGGGCGCGAAGAAGAGGAAGTCGTGATCGGAACCAGGATCGCTCACGAGGGCGGCCGGCTGTTCAGGACAGGATCGCGTCCAGAAGGCTCGGCCCGATCTTCTTCCACGAGATCGACTCGGCGAAGTTCCGGGCCTCGACCGAGGCCGTCGAGATGTCCCGGCCCGCCAGCTCGTCGATCGTGCGCGCCAGATCCTCGGGGCGAATGCGGTGGGACAGGACCTTGCGCCTCAGGTACTCGTGGGACATCTCCTCTCTCGCATACGGAGCGACGAGGAAGTGACAGTACCTGTTGAAGGGTGGGTAGTCCGTGGTGAGGACGGGCATTCCCGCCGCCATCGCCTCCTGGGTGGGCAGCGAGGTGGCCCGGAATTTCTGGGGCAGCAAGAAGACGTCGCCCTCGTCGTAGAGCTCCCAGTAGCGCTCGGCCGGAGGCAGGTAGGTGACCCGGGGATCGTCGATGGTCAGGGGCAGATCGACCTGGCACCGGATCAAGAACCGCACCGACGGTGAGCGCACCAGAGGAATGGCCCGCAGCACCTCCTCGGTGCAGTTGGCTCCGAGGATGCCGAGGGTCCCGGCGTTGTGGAGGAACGTCGTCGCCACCTTCCGCTGCCGGAAGGCAATCAGGTCGGCATCGACGGGATCGGGCAACAGGATCTTGCTCTCGTAGGGAACGGAGTCGAAGTTGAGTGAGGTCGAGCAGAGGTAGAGGTCGGCCGGGTACGGCATGACCTGGGGAAGGAATTCGAAGTTGACCTTGAGAACCGAGCGGATGCCGCGCTCACGGGCCAGCCGGAACAGCTCCTGGCACCAGGCATACTCGAGCACGACCACGGCGTCGAGGTCTCGCAGCCACTCGTCGAGGGCGCCCGCCAGGTCGCTCGTATAGGTCGGGTCGGGGAAGTCTCGCCTCCGGTAACGGAGACGGCCATGAATCGTGGACTCGTAGAGCAAGGTCCTGGTGACGGGAAGATGCCGCGAGTACTCCTCGGTGAGGACCCCCAGTCCCTTCTCCATGTCAGCACCGACGAGGCCGATCCGGGGTGTCTCGGTCATGCAGGTTCCGGCTTTCGCCTCCTCTTCGGCGGTGGAGTGGCGGGAGCGAACTTGAAGTCTTCCTTCTTGAGCCCCAGGTCCCTCATCTTCCGGTGGAGGAGGCGAGAGGAGATGCCGGCTCGCTGGGCAGCCTCCCCGATGCGTCCTCCGCTCCGTCGCAGGGCTTCCGTGAGATAGGTGTGCTCGAAGCGATCGAGGATCTCCTGGCGGGCCTCTCGCCACGGCTTCCAGTCGGTGGCGGGCAGCAGCTCCGGCAGCTCCAGAGCTCCCGTCCGCGCATCCTCCCCCTCGGGAGCGCGGACCCGGAGCTCGAGGGGGAGATCCTCGGGCACGATCTCGGCGCCTCCGCACAGAAGCACGGCCCTCTCGATGACGTTGATGAGCTCGCGAACGTTTCCGGGCCAGGAGTACCCGACGAGCTGCTCGAGTGCCTCCTCGGAGATCCCGAGGACCGGCCGCTGGAGACGGACCTGGTAGTGGCGAACGTAGTCGGCAGCCAGCGGGGCGATGTCCTCCTGGCGCTCGCGCAGCGGGGGAACGTTGAGGGTGACCACGGCCAGACGGTAGTAGAGATCGGAGCGGAAACGCCCCTGATGGATCTCCCGGAGCAGGTCGCGATTGGTGGCGGCCATGAGGCGGACATCGACGGATTGACTCCTCTCGGAGCCCAGCGGTTGCACGCAACGCTCCTGAAGAACCCGGAGGAGCTTGACCTGGAGGTGCAGGGGGAGCTCGCCGATCTCGTCGAGAAACAACGTGCCTCCGTGAGCCAGCTCGAAGTAGCCCCTGCGCGCGCGCACCGCCCCGGTGAAGGCACCGGCGACGTGACCGAAGAGCTCGCTCTCGAGAAGGGTCTCCGGGAAGGCCCCGCAGTTCACGGCGATGAAAGGGCCGTCGCTCTTGCCCTCGTTGTGGATGGATCGGGCGAGATGCTCCTTACCCACTCCCGTCTCCCCCAGGATGAGGAGCGAGCTGTCCGCGCTCACGACCCGGCTGACCATGGCCAGGAACTGTCGCATGGCCTCGCTGCGGGTGGAGAAATCCGACAGCGAGGAGACCATGTCGGGATGGTCCGCGGCGAGCTTTCTCCGGATCTCCTGTCGTCGTCGCGCCAGAAGTGCCGCCATCGCCTCGCGGATGCTCGCGTCGGGAAGATCCTGGAAGATCACCGCCAGCGCGCCCTCGGCGAGGAGGCGGGCGCGGAGCTCGGGATCCTCGCGGGGGACGAACACGATGATGTCGGGATGGTCGGCGGTGGCGCGCAGGGACTCGAGGGTCGTCGACCGCCGGCCGCCGACGACCTTCCCTTCCACCAGCACCAGATCGACGCTCTCCCGCTCGAGAGCGGCGACGAGCCCGGGGCCGGCAGGGAACTCGAGGAGGGTGACGGCGTCCCCGTCGAAGAGGCTTCCGATCCGCGAGGCCAGGCGGCGCGGAAGGGTGTTGGCAATCCTGACGATCACCTGGGTGGTTCCGTTTCCTGGGACCGTTCGATCCGGAGAATCGGAACGGGAGTGTACCTTTGCCCGCCCGTCGGCGACGGGCTCGGCACCCCCAGGGAAGGGGGCTTCCGGAAGATCAACCGGACCAGAAACTTGCGGCCGAGTCCGGAGGATGGGCATCCCCGTTGCTCTGTTCGGGGGAGAAGCGGTGTCCGCGAGTCCCGATCGGGACCAAGCGGGACCGCCCAGCTGTCACATTGGCACGGAAAGGAACGACGACTCATGACGACGGGAAAGCCGACTCCGGGCGGAAAGCCCACCCCTGGCACCGGGACCGGAAAGCCGGGACAGACTCCTCAGGCCCCCGCGGGCGGCGCCAAGCCGGGCACTGGACCCACCAAGCCGGGTACCAAGCGCTGAAGTACGGATGGCCCGCCGACCGGTCTCCCCGATCGGCCGGCGGGCCAGGCTCGGTCTTCGGACCAGTTCCGGTTATCATCAGGGCCCCCAACGAGGAGGTTTCCGATGATCGCCGACGCCATCCTTCTCCTGTATCTAGCTGTGGCCCCTCCCCTTCCTGCGGATTCCGGTCCGCTCGTGCTCCACGGGGCCCGGGTCTTGCGCGCAGACGGGGAGGGGTTTCTCGAGGGGAGCCAGGTCGCGCTGGCAAAGGGCCGGATCCTCGCCATCGGGCCGGAGGATGACGAGCCGGCGACTCCGCCCGGGCCGACGGAGGACCTCGTGGGGCTCTACCTGGTCCCGGGCCTCATCGATCTCCACACCCACCTCCTTCTCCATCCCTACGACGAGACCTCCTGGGACGACCAGGTGCTCCGGGAATCCCTCGAGCTCCGCACCATCCGGGCCGTCGTGGCGGCCCGGGCGACCCTCGAGGCTGGCTTCACGACCATCCGGGAGCTCGGCACCGAGGGGGCCGGCTACGCCGACGTGGCCCTGAGGGACGCGATCACCGCCGGACTGGTGCCCGGGCCCCGCATCCTTGCCACCACCCGGGCCCTGGTGGCCACGGGCTGCTACGGCCCGTCGGGCTTCGACCCCCGATGGGACGTGCCCCGGGGGGCGCAGGTGGCCGACGGCACCACGGGGGTGACGGTGGCGGTGCGCGAGCAGATCGCCGCCGGCGCCGATTGGATCAAGGTCTATGCCGACTACCGGCGCGTGCGCGGAGGTCCCTCCACCCCCACCTATTCCCTGGAGGAGCTCCAGGCCATCGTGATCGAGGCCCGATCGGCGGAGGTGCCCGTGGTGGCCCACGCCGTCACCGACGAGGCCATCCGCCGCTGCGTGGCGGCCGGTGTCAAGACCATCGAACACGGCACCGAGGCCTCGGTGGAGACCCTCGCGCTCATGAAGGAGCACGGGGTCGTCCTGTGTCCGACCCTGGCCGCATCCTTCGCCATGGCTCTCTACACGGGTGGAGCCAAGGACGGTGAGGAGCATCCGCGGAACCGGGAAGCACGTGCACTGCTGGGCCGGGCCCTCACGGCCGGGACCCGGATCGCTCTGGGCAGCGACGCCGGTGTCTTCACCCACGGCACCAACGCCCACGAATACGAGCTGCTGATCGAGTACGGCATGGCCCCGGTACAGGCCATGCGAGCCGCCACCACTGGCGCCGCCGAGGTCCTCGGCCTCGAGGCCACCCTGGGACGCATCGCCCCCGGCTTCATCGCCGACCTCGTGGCGGTGAGGGGGAATCCACTGCGCGATCCCACCGCTCTTCGCCGGGTGGTGATGGTCATCCAGGGAGGCAGGATCGTGGTGGACCGTCGCGCCGCGCCCGACCCCCGGTAGGAGCAACAAAGGTGCCGGCAACAACGGTGCCAGATGAGATGAGAAGGCCAGCCCCCTGACGCAGTCCCTTTCGGGCTGCATAGTGGTGTCCGGTGTTTGAAGACGGACCACCACCAAGGAGGCTGGCGCATGCATCTTACTACCTTCGG